>Ga0105357_10000966_pt1 | contig 15451 bp, 11 predicted proteins | sample GOMGulsemesocosm_4_FD_83660 | JGI IMG/M metagenome (GOLD analysis project Ga0105357, IMG submission 83660) | Methane-oxidizing microbial communities from mesocosms in the Gulf of Mexico - GOM15B Gulf of Mexico | ecosystem: Environmental > Aquatic > Marine > Cold seeps | place: USA: Gulf of...
AAAGAGTGCGCGCATAGCGAGCTACGGCGGCTTGATACACGATATCGCCGATGATTGGCGCTTTCAGCAAAGCCCTGTCTTCCGCATCGCGAAATTTTTGGGATCTAAGGTGGGCCTGTGAATACGCGTAGCCGATTGCGATAATCAAGAAGAGCGCGACGAACCACCATGCTTGGAGCCACTCAGAAAGCCCAATGACGAACAGAGTAAACCCTGGGAGCTCTGCCCCGAAATTGGCAAATACCTCTTGAAAACTTGGTACCACTTTAAGCAGCATAATGGCGGTTACAATAATTGCAACGACAACAACAGATATCGGATAAGTCATTGCCTTCTTGATCTTGGCTTTGAGTGCTTCTGTTTTTTCTTTGTAGGTTGCAATGCGATCTAGCAGCGACTCTAATCGTCCAGATTGCTCGCCTGATTCTACGAGATTGCAAAAGAGATCATCAAAATACTTTGGGTGTTGTCGCAATGAATCTGCAAGCGTGTTGCCGGCTGCGACGTCAGTCTTGATTTCGGTAACAAGCTTGGCCAAATTGGGGTTTTCGGCGCCTTCTGCAATAATCTCGAATGCCTGGATAATGGGAACCCCAGACTCCATCATTGTCGCTAGTTGACGAGTGAAAAACGCGATATCTAAAGGCTTGATTGCCTTTGCGCGCTTGCCAAAAAGGGTAGATTTGCGATTGATCTTGGTAACCAGGATGCCCTGCTTGCGTAACTGGTTCTTGATCAGTGCAGGGTTTGAGCCCTGAATCTCGCCTGTGATTTTTGTGCCCTTACGGTCTTTACCTTCCCATTTGAAGGGGTAAAGCTTCTCTTCCTTGGCCTTTTTCTTGGCAGCTGCAGGATTCTTTTTTAGTGCTGCTTGTTGCGCCATGACTTAATCCTTGGTCACTCGGTTAACTTCCGCCAAGCTGGTAACACCCTCTTCCGCTTTCATGAGGGCAGATTGGCGCAAGCTTCTAAAGCCCTCGCTCTGGGCTACATCAGAAATCTGAATGGAATTGCCGTCTTCCATGATAATACGCTGCATTGCAGGCGTGATTTTGACGACTTCATAAATACCAACACGTCCTTTATAACCATCTTTACAATTTTCGCAACCCACAGGACCAAAAATTGTAAGCCCTGCATCGACGCGTTCGAGTGGAAAGCCTTCCTCCAGCAGCGTTTCGCGGGGAATGTCCATAGGTTTTGCGCAAACCTTGCACAGCCTGCGCGCCAAGCGCTGAGCAATGATCAGATTGACCGAGGTTGCGATGTTGAAGGAGGGAACCCCCATATTGCGTAGGCGGGTCAGTGTTTCTGCCGCGCTGTTGGTATGCAGTGTAGACATTACCATGTGACCTGTTTGCGCCGCCTTGATAGCGATTTCTGCAGTCTCCAAGTCACGAATCTCACCAACCATGATGATGTCAGGATCTTGGCGCAAAAAAGCGCGTAGCGCCTTGGCGAAATCTAGCCCTTGTTTTGGGTTGACGTTTACCTGATTGATGCCTTCCAGATTAATCTCTACCGGGTCTTCTGCCGTGGAGATATTGCGCTCCATGGTGTTTAGAATGTTCAGCCCAGTATAAAGGGAAACCGTTTTGCCTGAGCCGGTTGGGCCGGTCACCAGGATCATGCCTTGCGGGCGCTCCAGTGCGGCCATAAACATCTGCTTTTGATCGTCCTCATAGCCTAAGGCGTCAATACCCATTTTGGCGCTTTCGGAATCAAGAATACGCAGCACCACCTTTTCGCCCCAGAGGGTTGGGAGGGTGTTTACGCGAAAGTCGATGGCTTTGTTCTTGGATATCTTCATCTTGATACGGCCATCCTGCGGCTTGCGACGCTCGGCCATGTCCATGGACGACATTACTTTCAAGCGAGCCGCAATCCGCACACCAAGCTGCTGTGGTGGCTTGGCCACCTCGTGCAAAATGCCGTCGGTACGGAAGCGAACTCGATATGTCTTCTCGTAAGGCTCGAAATGCAGGTCAGAAGACCCCATTCGTACCGCGTCCAAGAGCATTTTGTTGACGAAGCGAACTATAGGGGCGTCGTCAGCGTCTGTGCCGTTGTCTTTGTTATCGTCGTCGGTAACTGCCTGAACGTCTAGGTCGTCAAGGTCTGCGTCTGCCATATCGCCTAGTCCGCCGGTAGGGCTGTCCAGGAACTTATCGATAGCAGTATGCAGCTTGTCGTCCTCTACTATTACAGCATCGGTCATCAGTCCGGTGTTGAACTGGATGTCGCTAAGCGCTTGTTGGTTGGTTGGGTCGGATATGGCTAAATAGAGGCGCGAGCCTCGCTTGAACAAGGGCAATACGTTGTGTTGACGAATTAGCTTCTCGCTAACCAACTCACTCGGTTGCGTTTCTTTGTCTATGGCGGTTAAGTCAAAGTAGGGATAACCAAACTCTTCAGCACAAACCATTGCGAGGTCACGGGAGCTAGCAAGCTTGCGCTGAACGAGGTGTGTGATCAGTGGAATTTTGTCTTGGCTAGCCTGCTGACTTGCCTTGGCTGCGGTGTCGGCATCGAGCAGCCCATCTTGAACAATGCGGCGTGCCAGCCCAGATAGAGCGGGGGTTTCCATAATCCTTTGGCGTCTCTAATTGCGAAATGGCTTTAGATACGGCGACTATAGTACATACGCTATAGATAATGCACCGCAAATAACGCTGCGAGCACATGTCGTCATTTTAGGAGTGACCAAAAATGTCACCTTCTGACGCCTAGGGTACGGATATCCGTTCCATTTAGCTGTAGGTGATTGCAGGCGCTATCGCCCATGCCTTGCAGGGTTGGGTTGTGTCGAGCTTGTGGCACAGGTTGTGCATTAAACTTTTCAGCCTCTAGGCTATCTCACACTTAAGGAGTTCTAAATGAAAGCTCAAAAGGGTTTTACCTTGATCGAACTGATGATCGTGGTTGCGATCATCGGTATTCTCGCCGCCATCGCTCTGCCGGCATACCAGGATTACACAAACCGCGCTAAGGCTTCTGAGATCGTACTGGCCGCCAGTTCTGCGCGTACCTGTGTAACTGAGATTGTTCAGTCGAACGGTTTCGGCACCCAATTGGCAACTTGCGATAGTGACTTCATCGGCACTCAATATGCGACCAATTTGGAAGTTGCGAATGATGGTACCATCACCATTGACAGCCAAGCTGGTGAGTTTGATGAGACCATTACTGTGACGCTGACTCCTTCCGGTACCTCGCGCAACAACATCGCTGCTTGGGTTTGCTCCGGTACTCCTACCAAGTGGATGCCGGGCTCTTGCCGCGGCTAATCGCTAGCCAAAAAAAAACCCCGGCTGTCTAGCCGGGGTTTTTGTTTATGCACTTAGTCGGGAACTCGTTGCAAGTGGGTAAATTCGCGAAGCTGTCGCTGGTATTATTTTGCGCTGTACTTTTGGTGCTTATATATATTCCGGGAATTTCCGGAGCTCTTTATTACGATGACTACTCGAATCTTGAGGGGTTGGCGAGTATACAAAGCTGGGGAGAGGCTTGGTCCTTTGTGAGTGGAGGCCATGCCGGCCCGTTAGGTCGGCCCATTGCCCTCTTGAGTTTTGTCCCGTTTGCGTCTGGTTGGCCTGAGAATAGCCAAGGTATTCTCTTTTTTAATGTTGTTGTTCATTGCTTCAATTTTCTTTTGTTTTTTCTAATCGGACGTGAATGCCTTGCATTGATTGGCAATGTTGAGCGTCGGTTGCATTTTCGTATAGCGCTAATGTCTGCGCTGATGTGGGCGGTTTTGCCTATATTGGCATCGGCTTCCTTGATTGCTATCCAGAGAATGACTGGCCTGGCGACATTATTTGGCTTGTTAGGGGTGTTGGGCTTTATCAAGGGCTATGCTTGGGCTGAGCGTAGGCCTTTTTTGGGTACGCTTGCGCAGTTATCAGTGTTGGGTTTGGGTACGCTGCTTTCGATATATACGAAGGAGAGCGGAGCGCTTTTCCCTGTGTTTGCTCTGCTGATCGATTTCTTTGTGGTAAGGCTAAAAGGTGAGCGCGATGGGTGGCCTTGGCTGAGAAGGTTGGTGCTATGTGCTCCCTTGTTGTTTGTCCTGTTTTATATTTCACCTATCCGCTTCGATTGGTTTGCGGTCAATAGCTATAGAGGATTTTCACCTGCGGATAGGGTGGTGACCGAGTGGGTGGTCCTGTGGGAGTACCTCTATAGAGGGTTTTTCCCTCAGTCACCTACTGCGTATGGTCCATTCCATGACTATTACGGTTTAAAAACTCTCGACCTAGGCGTTATTGCTGCTGGTATGTCGTGGCTAGCAGTCTTGTTGTTCGCGTTCGCTTATCGAAGCCGTTACAAGTTTTTTAGTTTTGCCGTTTTATGGTTTGTTGCTGGACACCTTATTGAATCAACAAGCCTTATGCTCGAGCTCTACTTTGAGCATAGAAACTATGTTGCTATGTACGGCATATGCTTGTTTTTGACCGTTGCAGCCTTTACTGCGAAAGGCAAGATAGCACGTGTTGCACCTTGGCTTCTCGGGGCCTATATCGTGTTGCTTGCTGCTGTTTTGTTGGCGATTACTAGTCTCTGGGGGCAACCACAAGAGGCCGCGGACACTTGGAATAAACGTCATCCAGGGTCTGCTAGGGCAGCTTTGCACGCTGTTTTTCTTGAGCAAAGCAAAGACGATCTCGCCGCGCTGGGAGAGCAGAATAGCGAATATATCTCGCGAGAGAGGATGGCATTTGCTCTGAAAGTCTTGGATAGAACCAAGCAGGCATGTCCGGATTGCTTGGATATCAGGCTGCAAGGCGTGATGTATTCATGTGTTATTTCAGATGGTCACGATACCGCAAGCAGAATGCGAGAAGCGATTTCCGTAGCAGAAACTGGCCGGATAAATGTAACGGTTGTTGATCAGCTTTTTAATTTGCACACGCTACTGTCTGCAAATCAATGCGGGTCGCTAGGTTTTTCAGATCTACTTTCATTGATTGAGCTCCTTGAACAGAGTTCTAAGATGAACGTTGCCGTGTATGGAGCAAAAATCTACTTTGTTAAGGCGATGATTGAGCAAGAACTGGGACAGATTGATATGGTATGGCGCTCTTTGTCCCAAGCTGAGAATATTGCTCCTGACGCGGTGCCTGTGCTTCAGTACCAAGTCTACTTTGCTCTGGAGCAGGGAGATATAAGTCGTGCTGAGCAGGCGATTGCCAGGCGTGAAAATGACGCGCAGGTAGCTTCAACCTTGCCGGATGAGTTGCTATCTGCCATGAAACAAGCAATAGCGGAGGCGCGCGAGTGAAGGTGAGTGTTGTATTGCCAGCTAAGAACGAAGGAGTCTCTGTCGGGAAGGTTGTAGCTAATATTGTTGCCACGTACCCAGGTTTTGAAGTAATTGTGGTCAATGATGGCTCTTCAGACGACACCGAAAGTGCGGCCAGACAAGCCGGAGCGTTGGTTGTATCGCACCCATATAGCAAAGGTAATGGAGCTGCGATCAAATCTGGCGCAAGGGTCGCGTCTGGCGACGTGATCGTATTTATGGACGCGGATGGCCAGCATGACCCCGCAGATATTCAAGGGTTGCTCGACCTAATTGGTGTTGGTTACGATCTGGTAGTAGGTGCCCGACAGCAAGGCTCTCAAGCTAGCATAGGTCGGGGAGTGGCTAATGGGTTTTATAACAGGCTCGCCACCTACATGACAGGACGTAAGGTAGAGGACCTTACTTCGGGCTTCCGCGCGGTGCGAGCAGCTAAGTTCATGGAGTTTGTCTATCTGCTACCAAATGGTTTTTCCTATCCAACTACGTCAACAATGGCGTTTTTCCGTGCAGGTTACTCGGTGGCTTATATGCCTATTCATGCTGCGAAACGTGAGGGGCGAAGCCACATAAGGCCACTGCGTGATGGTCTACGATTTTTGCTTATTATTTTTAAAGTCGGCACTTTATACTCGCCGCTTAAACTATTTGCGCCCATTGCTGCTATTGCGTTTTTTATGGCGTCAGCTTGGTATGCCTACACGCTCGGCACTTTTGGCCGTTTTACCAATATGAGCGCGCTTCTTTATACTGGAAGCGTGATGGTTTTTCTTATGGGACTTATCTCCGAACAAATTACTGCCTTGATGTATAAAGGTGATTGATAATTGCATTGATTGCGGAAATTAAATGATGCTTAGCATAGAAGTCGTCATTCCGGTTAAAAATCCGGGCAGGGTTTTCGCTGAGGTTATAGAGTCCTGGCTGAATCAACAGGTTGGCCAAAAGTGTGATGTGAAAATATGTGTTGTGGATGATGGCTCTACGGAGTCTGACAGCGTTATTCGTCACCTCCCGAAACTGGAAGAAGGGCATACCATTCGTGTAATAAGGAACGAGAAATCTCTCGGGCGCGGGGGAGCAGTCAATGCCGGCGCAGTCACTAGTGTGGCGGATTATTTAATAATTTTGGATGCGGACTGTAGGGCAGAGTCAGAGCTTACGCTTATGTCCCTTCTTCCCTACCTGGGTTCTAACGCTGCTGTTGTTTTTGGGAAGCTAAAGTCAGAAGGATTTGGGTTCTGGTCTGAGTATTTCAATCAGTTAATGCTAGATCGAGAGCGTGAATTTTACGATGGCAATCCACTCGCATTCTCAACTCAGTACTGTGCGGTTTCACGCGAGTATTTTGTCAAGTCCGGCGGGTTTGATTGTGCCTATACACATTATGGATTTGAGGATCGTGATTGGATTATTAGACTGATTGAGATGGGCGTACAGCCAGAGTACGCTGTTGAATCAGCCGTTTATCATGATGATGACATCTCACTGCCTACTGTATGTAAAAAAATGTTCGAAGCAGGGAGCTATACTTCATATATATTTAGGGCGCGACACCCTGAGGCCTATGCGGAGATGGCGTACAGTCGTGTCGATATTAATAGTGCGGGTTTCTTTTCACGTGTACTGCTCTGTTTTTTTTCTTTGTTTAGACAGGGTGTTCTCGTTATTGCCAAAAATATCGTTTCGCGACCACTTCCATTTTTCATCAAGCGATTTTTCGTTAGACTAGCGTCGGCCGTGTTCTATTTTTCCGGAACCCGTTACCAGCGACAATATGTTGCTGAAGAAGAAATGTGAAGTGGTGATAAGTCTTCGGGGTGGTGTGCTTCCGGCTGCTAGTATGGCTCTTAGAGCGATAACGCTTCTTTCTCGTTTTTCCCTTCTTTTCCTTGCGGCGAAGGCGCTTACCCCATACGAATTTGGTTTTTTTGGTTTGTTCGCAGCGTTAGTCGTCTTTTTCCAATATGTGGCTGGCGCTGAGTTTTATGTGTACTCAGCGCGAACCTTGCTGGGGCAGCGAAAGATTTATGTCTCTGATGTATTGTTGTCCCACGGTGTTTTTTTGTTTTGCACGGCACTGACAATTTGTGTTTTTTATGTCGTGTTTATGCTGTTTTTTGCTGACAACGGTTGGTCTTCTGTTGGCTACTTTCTTATCCCTATATTTTTATTCGAATTAGTTGGCCAAGAGTGCGGTAGACTTCTGGTGGTATTAGGCAAGCCGTTTGGTGCCGGTGTTGTGATGTTTTTTCGCTCAGGGATTTGGGCTATCCTTATGAGCGTGCTGCTATTTTTTTTTCCGGATGATATAGGCTTAAAAGACCTTTTGCTCGCCTGGATGCTGGGCGGGTTGGTAGCCGCTACGCTGTCCCTGATTCTGATTAAAGAAAAGCTTTTTGCCGGAGGTGCTCGCAGATTCCTGGGGTGGCATTGGGTTTGGTTGGGGGTTGGTACCTCACTACCGTACTGGCTCTCTTCGTTATCGCTTAAGGCGATAGGAACCTTGGATCGTTTCCTGTTTGAGGACTTCGTTGGCAGTTACGTTCTGGCTGCGTTTGTGCTGTATGCGGGTATTGCCGGTGCGATAGGTTCTTTCTTGGATGCAGGGGTTTTTAGTTACTTGTATCCGAAAGTAATGTCTGCATGGGAGTCTGGGGATTCGGATGTATTCAAATCCTTGTTGCGTAAAATGTTGTTTTCTGCTTTTGTGTTTTCGATATTAAGCTCGATTTTTATATTGCTGGTGTTTCCATATATACAGCTTTTCATTCGGAATGATGTGTATTTCGAGTATATGGGGATTTTGCTTTTCTTGTTGTTGTCGCAAGTGGTCTTTTCTTTGTCTATGGTGGCGCATTTTGCATTGTATGCGCAGCGGCTGGATAGAGCGGTTTTTGCCTGCCATGTAAGCATGCTGCCTCTATTTTTCTGCTCTGTTTATGTGGTCTCTTTTTACTCTTCTATCTATGCGGTGCCTGCTGGTGTTTTCTTTGCATTTCTGTTTTTGATGCTAGCCAAGTGGGCGGTCTATTTTAAGAAGACGCCGTCCAAATTTCGACTGATTTAATTTTATGGAGACTCTATGGTGCGTGAGATGGACTTATACGTCTGCAAGTTCTCGTCTTGGTACCATCTGCTGGGCGTGCTGGCTTATTTTAAGCGTCTAAAGACCAAGCCCCGCTGCATTGCCTTTCTGGCTACCCCTTTTAAAGGCGTTAGCGCGCGAACGAATGAAAGAGTAATGAGCGAATGCGCGGAAGAAGTTTTTTTCTTGAAGTCAGTCGACGAGCTGAATTCGCTTTTACTAGATGCACGATGGGAAAGAAAGCGTGTAGGGTTAGTGACACCAACGAAACGGCCTTACAGGGTATATAAGCTTATTAGTAGCAAGGCAGCTTCAGTCAAGCTGATACTTACGGAGGAGGGTCTGGGGTCTTACGGCGGTTACCGGCAAGACGTTAAAGCATATTTGAGAGAAGACTTGGCGCGCGTGAAGTGGCCATTGCCTATAAAATATGCCTTAGCGCTGGCCGTAATATTTCTTTTGAATTCGTATTTCAAGTTTCGCGTGAATGAGCGTTGCTTTATTTTTGATAGTTCATTGAGGCTGGATCAGCGTATGAGCTCGTCGTATTTGGACGTGCTAGACACGCTGAGCCCCATGGATTTTTCTTTGCCTGGCGCAGGAAAATATATTCTAGTCGTGACGCCGCCTGTGGTGGAGTTAGGTTTGATTAGCGAAGAGCAATTGCTTGCAGAGCTTGACGTACTTCGTGTTTCTCTCACAGGGTTAGCTGATCTGTTGATCAAGCCACACCCCATTGAAAATGTGACTAAATACAGGAAGTTTGCTGTTCTGCCGGCAGACACTCCGGCAGAGTGGATTTTGATGCGTTGCTCTGAGCAGATTGTTCAGGTTGTCACACCTAGCTCTACATTCGCTTATGTGTCCAAGTTCCTCTTCGGTCGCGAGACCCGTCGCTTTCCTGGCTTTGATCCGCTTTACGAAACATTAACCGACCGTCAACAAAGACTAGTCGCTTCCGGACGCGCCTGGTAAATGATGGATGACGCTTTGCAGATTTCGACCGAACGCGGTCCATCCAAAGTCTAGTGCGAATCTGCTACACATATCTGGCGTTGTGCTTGTGGTCTTCAGATTTTCTATTACTGCCTGTGCTAGTGCACCATAGTCCTGTCGTTCAATCAGCTCTCCTGACGTTCTGTTTTTAACCGCATCTACTACTCCTCCGGTAGCAAATGCTACGGTAGGTAGGCCATGCGCAGCGGCTTCGATGGCAACCATGCCGAAGCCTTCAGGGTCGTTGGGTATAGCGCGGACTGGGAATACGTGTAAATGGGCTGCCTCATAAACGGTAGCCAGGTACGTTTTTTCGGTGATTACGCCGAGAAACTTAATGTGTTTCCCGACACCTGACCTATTAGCTTGCTCCTGGATGCTTTCAACAGTCTGCACGCTTGCGCCAAGCGAGTTTTTCGGTGCCTCGCCAACGATAACTAGAACAGCGTTTGGCTCGGCACTTACTATTTTCGGCAAGCTGAACTCAACAAACTCCCGTAAACCCTTGCGTGTCGTTAAGCGCCCCACGGACAGTAGGATTTTCTTGCCCTCTAACCCCTGTTGGCGCTTGAATTCGTTGATTCGGCTTAAAGGTTGTGCAGCTTCCGGCAGGGTGACTCCCGGGAATACGATACTTATATTTGCGGAAGATACCCCTGCGGCTAGAGCTAGCTCCCGTGTAGGGGTGCTATTGACTATGACGGTATTGAGCTTCTTGAACGTTGGACGCCAGACCTTGCGATAAAGCCAGTGGTCAACCGTAATGTCAAAACCATGGAGGTAAGCTGCGGACCTGGCCCTGCATACTTTGCTGAGCAGCCATACCGAGGGCGAGGTTAGACCGCTGCCTGCTAGCACTGTATCTGGCCGCCAGAATATTGCGCTCCACAGCCCTTTTATTAAACTGACCAAAAGAAACAGCGGCAGAGGCTTTAGAGGTGCCTCTGCTAGTTGCACTGCTTCAGGCTTGTTAGCGGTAGCGCCTCTCGGGCCAATCACGCACACATCTGCATGTTTAGACAGCTCATCAGCCATGTGCCAGTTAAGTCGTTCCATTCCTCCTACCAGCGGCGGCAGGTTACGGGTGATGATCAGTATCTTTTGTCGCTTGGGATCAGGCATTAATCACGTTCTCCCCCTGGGCACGCCCGCGGGTGTCGATCATAAGCTTTGCATGCTCGGACAAACTGTCATAGTCAAATCCGTCATGGTCCGTTGCTAGCACTATGCAGTCGTAGCTAGCAATGGCCTTCGCTGTCAACTCGACTGACTCCAAGTCAAAATGGTAATCCCTTTTCTGCGGAAAAGTCGGTACATGCGGATCCGAGTATTCCACTATCGCTCCTTTTTCCTGCAACAACGACATGATCTCGACGGCGGGCGACTCGCGGGTGTCGTCGATGTTCTTTTTATAAGCCAGGCCTAATACGAGAATGCGGCTGCCCTTGACGGCTTTGCCATGGTCGTTGAGGGCGTCGGCCACTTTTTGTACGACCCAGTGTGGCATGTAGTGATTTATCTCGCCGGCCAGCTCAATGAAGCGGGTATTGATCCCGTATTCCTTGGCTTTCCATGTCAGGTAAAAAGGGTCGATGGGGATACAGTGGCCACCCAGGCCGGGACCGGGTGTGTAGGGTACGAAGCCGAACGGTTTGGTGGCGGCGGCCTTGATTACCTCGTGAATATTGATGTCCATCTTGTCGGCAACGATCTTCATCTCATTGACCAGGCCGATGTTGACTGCGCGGTGGATGTTCTCCAGCAGCTTGGTCATCTCGGCCACACGGGTATTGCTGACCGGAACCATGGTTTCAATGGCGGTGGCGTACAGGGCGGTGCCGAGCTCCAGGCATTGGGCTGTCATGCCGCCAATGACCTTGGGGATTTGCGCCGTGCTGAAATGAGCGTTGCCGGGATCTTCTCGCTCGGGGGAATACACGAGCGCGCAATTGATGCCGGGCGTGAAGCCTCGCTCTTTCAGACGCGGAGCCAGCAGCTCTTCGGTGGTGCCGGGCCAGGTTGTGCTTTCCAGGCTCAACAATTGGCCGGCTTTGAAGAACGGCAAGAGGCTGTCAACGGTATCTGTGACGTAGCTAAGGTCGGGTTGATGATGGTTGTCCAGCGGGGTTGGCACACAGATGATTTGCGCATCGACCTCGGCGGTACGGCTGAAGTCGGCAGTCGCCTCAAAGCCGCTTTCGAGGGCCTTGTTAATTTCCTTGCTGGTAATGCGCTCAATGTAGCTGCCGCCGGTGTTGAGAGTGCCGACTTTATTTGCGTCGATATCAAAACCGATCACCTTGATGCCCATGTCGGCAAAGCGCAATGCGAGGGGTAAGCCAACGTAACCCAAGCCATAGATGCCGACTACGCATTGTTTCGACTCAATTCTTTGGGATAGCACCTGTAGGGAGGACTCAGGCTTATTGTTTTCGAGCGCGGTGAGGGGCATAGGTTGAACGTCCATCTTCCTTGGCGTGGTCAGACGGTCGATGATTGCAAATGCCCGGTAGGTGGGCAAGCCACATATGCAGCTAAATCGCCGGCGTGAGCAGGTTACCTCGCAGCAGTGTCTCACCCGCCTGCCACAAGCGCCATTCGCCGCGCTGGTAGGGCGTCCAGTGTTCGTTGTTGGTGAGGGGCTCGGTAGCTATGACGGTAACGACATCGGCGCTGGTAGTGTGCTCGGTGAAGTCGATACTGACCTCTACGTCGCTGAGGTGTGCTGCGCCGAACGGGGCTCGGCGGGTGATCCAGTGTAGCTTGCTGGTGCAAAGGGTGAAGAGCCAGCCGCCATTACTGAGCATGATGTTGCAGACGCCTTTTTCCAGCAGGGGCTGGCAAGCCTGGCTGAGCGTTTCAATCAGGTCGGAGGTCGTCGGTGGCCGCTCATAGTGTTTGCTCAGGGTATTGAGCAAGTGGCAGAAAAGAGCTTCGCTGTCGGTATCGCCGACTGGCAGGAACGGCCCCTTCACCGCGTCAAAGTTGGCCAGCTGCCCGTTGTGAGCAAAGGCCCAGTATTGCCCCCAGAGTTCGCGGCTGAACGGATGCGTGTTAGCGAGGCTGACGGCGCCGACGTTGGCCTGGCGAATATGGCAGATGACGTTTTCTGACTTGATGGGGTAAGACTCGACCAGTTTGGCGATGGCCGAGTCGTGGCACGGATTGGGGTCATGGAAGCAGCGCACGCCCTTGCCTTCATAGAAGGCGACGCCCCAGCCATCGCGATGGGGGCCGCTGCCGCCGCCGCGACGCATCAGTCCTGAGAAGCTGAAACAGATGTCGGTAGGTACGTTGGCGCTCATGCCCAATAGCTCACACATTCCTCGCCCCGCATTTCGCCGCTGTTCGAAGACCGGATTAACTCAGTTTGACTCGTTGCTGTAAAGCACTGGCCGGTGAAGCCTATACGCAGGATAGAGCTCGTTGCGGACAATGCTTGCTGCCCCCTTTCTGATAGCCAAGATCACCAATGAACAGCAGATTGCTGTGAGTGATAATCGCGGCGACCCGAATGGCCTGTTTCGTCTGTCCTGCCTTAACAAGCGAACGATGCGCAATAGCGCGTTTTTGTTGCCCTCCATGGGGTAAATGCGCGCACCAAAATGGCGCATTGCTCCGTGGCGAGACTTGATCAATTTCAAAATGTGTCGCTAATCCTCTATCTGCCAAAGGCTCTGGATCAAGGTCAAAATGATCTTTCTTTGTGAGCTATCCCCAGTATTGATAACGCTGTGACCAATTGGTCACAAAATTGCATTATCCTATTAAGCCTCAAATTACGTCGTTTTAAGGCGATGGCTGTTTTTTGGTGCGTTTTACATTTCTGGCTTAACTGCTTGACTTGAATCAAGGCCTGTTGATCGCAAGACGGCGATGCTTGGCGATGAATCGAATACACCTTACCCGGTACGAGGACTTCTACAATGAAACAGCTCACCCCGATGGACTCTCACTTCTTCTACTTTGAGGCGCCCAATCAGCCGATGATGATTGGCAGTCTCTGGCTCTGTGATCAGAGCAGTGCGCCGGGGGGGTTAGTGCGACACAAGGAGATACTGCAGTACATCTCGGATCGACTGAACACCACCTCCTTCTTTCGTCGTCGGCTGGAGCAGGCGCCTTTTCAGCTGGATGATCCGTACTGGCTGGATGATGAGAACTTCGACCTCGAATACCACGTGCGCCACGTCGGCTTGCCGCAACCCGGAGACTGGCGTCAGCTGTGTATCTTCACCGCGCGCACTATGTCGCGCAGCATTGATATGGAGCGCGCGCCCTGGGAGATCTACATCATCGAGGGGGTCAACAATGTCGAGGGTATGCCGCCCAACAGCTTCGCGGTACTGATCCGCTTCCATCACGCCTACGTCGACGGTAAGGCCAGCCTGGAGCTGACCACGGCTATGATGGAAGACACGGCGGAGCACGAGTACGGTCGCCGTGACCGGGTAGAAGTAGCTGAGCGCGCGCCAACGCGATTGGAAATGTGGGCGCGAACCACGCCGCGCATGATGGGGCAGACCTTGCGTAGCATGAAAGCCGGTTGGACGGTGGGTCGCAAGGGGATCGAACTGGCCCGTCGCCTGCGTGATGAGGCCAAGCCCGAGCAGACACGCGTGCCCAAGAGCATCTTTAACACCCAGATCTCACCGCATCGCTCCTACGGCGCCTTTACCTGGCAGATTTCCGAGCTCAAGCGCATGCGCCAGCTGTGCCCCGGCTCGACGTTAAATGATGTGGTGATTGCCATTATTGGTGGTGGCATGCGGCGTTACCTGTCGCATCACAACGCGTTGCCCAGCACGGGTTCACTGGTGTCCATGTGCCCGGTCTCGATTCGGCCAAGCGAAGCCAGCAAGGACTGCGGCAACCTCATTTCGGCCATGTTTATCGGCATTGGTACCGACGTACCCAATGCGGTAGACCGCCTACATGCCGTGCAGCGCAGAACTGCCAAAGGGGTACCGCTGGCCAAGGAGGTGCTCTGTGATCTGAGCAACGCGTTTGGCGATATGATCCCGCCCTATATGCGCGCGCTGGGTGCTTGGACGCAGAACCGCATACGTTCAGTGAGTCGCGTCCCCATGATCAACACAGTGATTACCAATGTGCCCGGGATACCCGGGATGCAGCCGCGCTATTTCGCCGGTGCCAAGATCGTCAACGTATTTCCGTTGGTACCGATTTCCGACGGTATGGGTATCAGTCACGGTATGACGGGTATCTACGACGAGTTGAACCTGGGCGTAGTGGCTGATCGCAAGATCGTTGGTGATATGGATACTTATATCGCTTGTATGGAAGCCTCCACCCAAGAGTATCAGGCGCTGATGAAGGCGTTTGAAGCGAGCCAGCAGGAAGAACAAGCAATAGCCACAGTGGTGCCCGAGGCCGCCGGTCGCAGTACCAGCAGTAAACCTGGTGAGGCAGCCGTGGTGCAGGAGAGCAAGGCGGCACCGGCAGCGCGCAAGCGCAAGGCCGATAAGATTGCCGCAGCAGAACCCGAACCCAGAGCGTCTGAAGTGCAGCCGGCAAGATCGGCGAGCAACGCACGCTAGTTTTTCGATACAGGCAACCGGCGCCATCGTGGCGCCAGAGGTACGACTATGGGCTTGAAACTGTTTCAGCGCGCGCGCAGCAAATCTTTGTTGCAAGCGATGGAAAACGCAGAAACCTATGATAACTGGGCCGAACTGGCTGCCGAATATGACCACGAGCACGGGCTGGATGACTGGAAGCAGGATGATGCCTGCGAAAGTTACGACTATCGCTCATTGCGTCAGCGGCTGGATGTGCTGCGTGATTTGCGCTTTCGTGGTGACTTTCACCAACTGCTTTTTGCCCTGAACGAAGGCGTACACGGTAATCTGGGTGGCATGGGCAAGCCGTCGCTCTACAACAAGGCACGGCTGGGCACCAAAACCCTGATTACCCGTTACATTGACGAACTGTGTGGGGCGCTCAAGGACCTCAATGAGGTCTCGGACGATGTCATTCCCCTGCAGGAGAAACAGGACTTCTTCCTGCGTGCCAGCCATTGCAACGGGCGCTCTGCGCTAATG
>Ga0105357_10000978_pt1 | contig 15357 bp, 14 predicted proteins | sample GOMGulsemesocosm_4_FD_83660 | JGI IMG/M metagenome (GOLD analysis project Ga0105357, IMG submission 83660) | Methane-oxidizing microbial communities from mesocosms in the Gulf of Mexico - GOM15B Gulf of Mexico | ecosystem: Environmental > Aquatic > Marine > Cold seeps | place: USA: Gulf of...
CAACTGCTGTTATTAATGATGCTGCGATAAGAATTTTTTTCATAGTTTTGATCCTTCTATTTTATATATGAAGTAATTGTATAATATTTTATTTTAGAAGTAATTGACATTAATCAATAAAGAGTGGTGTTTTTTATAAATGTAGCAAAAATGCTACATTTGTATTATTTGATAATTAATTCTTTTTTTAATTCGTCTATATTAATCTTATTTTTATCTGAAGGAATAAGAGGTAATGATCTTTTATATATTATTTTTGTAGGTATCATATATGATGCTAAGTGTTTCTTTAATTCGAAGGTAATCTCTTTTGAGCTTAATTCACTATTTGCACTATATACTAAAACTATCTCTTCTTCAATCTCTGAATTTTCAATTGAAAAAACAGCACATTGCTCTATTTCAGAAATATTTTTAGAAACTACAGATTCTATTTCATAAGGACTTACTCTAAAACCTCTAGTTTTAATCATATTATCTTGTCTTGAAACAAAGTAAAGATATCCCTCTTCATCTTTGTAAACATAATCACCAGTTGCTACAACTATTTCATCATTTAATTCACCATCAAGATTGATTATATTCTTTAAAATCTGAGCAGATTTAAATCTTTGTGCTGTTTCTTTTGGACCTTTCCAATAACCTTGATAAATATATCCACCTCTATGAATTAACTCTCCAATTACTCTTGGAGCACATTCATTACCTTCTTCATCAATTACATATAACTCAACATCAGGAATTGCTTTTCCTATTGAAGTAGGTCTTATTTTTAATTGAGATGGGTCTAAGTATGTTGATCTAAAAGCTTCAGTTAAACCATGCATTGAATAGAGTCTTGCATTAGTAAAGTATTTCTCAACATCATGTATCATTTTATTTGTAATATTACCACCTGAAGATGTAATGATTCTTACATTCTCTAATAATTGAAAGCTTGGTAGTCTATTTTCATCTTCATCAAACATATAAGTTAGTGTAATAGGCATAATAGGTAATACTGTAACTTTATCATTGATTATATGATTAAAGAAATCATTAGGTAAAACAAATCTATGAAGTGCTAATGTTGCTGTTTTATATAAAGAACAAAAGATTTGATTTAATCCATAATCAAGATTAAAAAGTAAAGTTGCTGAAATTACATCATCTTCTTTTAAATCTAAATATTGAGATACTACACGTGCAGAATCAATAAAGTTTCTATGAGAAATTACAATACCTTTTGGTTTACCACTTATTCCAAATGAGTATGTAATAGCTGCATTTTGATGACCAGAAATATTACACTCATAAGGTTTATTATAATATTTATAAATCTCTTCAAATGAGGGTAAGTCTTTATGTGTTGTTTCATATGAAATAATAATACTATTAAATTTAATCTCTTCAATAGATTCAAGTTTTACTTTATCCGTAATAATACAGGCAATATTACAATCATTGATTATATATTCAACTTGTTCTTGTTTAAGTAGTTTTGTTAAAGGAACTAAAATATAATCAGTTGATAAAATAGCAAGTATTGCTATAACTTGGTCTATTCCTTTATTTGAATAAATACCAATTCTACTTTTACTTGGCATTTTTAACTCATCTAAATAATAAGCAATTTGATTCACTTTAGTAAATAATTCACTGTATGTAATCTTTTCATGTCCAAATGTTAAAGCAATTTTTTCTGGATTTGAAATATTTGCTTCTTCTATTAATGTTCTTATACAATTTATTGACATATTATTTCCTTTATTTTTGAGTTATTCCAAGAGTCCAAATATCATAATTTGAATCTAAAACAATTGCAGGATGAATATCACTATTTAAAATCTTTTTATAGAAAAAAGCGATAATATCTTCTACTTCTTCAAAACTTAATACCTTAGTTATTCCACCTGTTAACACAAGAGATTTTAATAAGTGTAACTTTAGTTTAATATATAAAGGATGAACTTCTGATACTTTATATAGAACTAGAAAAATAGCAAGTTGCATCAAAATTTTTAAACTTTTATTTGTATCTTCATTGAAAATATTTTCTGTAACTTTTAGGTGAGCTAATAATTCATATACAAATTCATTATTTTTAGCTGCAAAAATTAATGACTCTTTTGATTTAAAAACACCAAGCTTTTTAAATACTAATCTATCATACTCATTTGAAGTTACGATATTATCATAAGATAAATCTTTAGAATAATGAATATCTGTTGTAGCTCCTCCAATATCGATTAAAATAAATGGATTTACTGCTGCAAATTTTGAATCAATTAGAGGTAAAGTTTTATTTACAATATATGGAGTAGAGTAAATTTGATTTGATGTTAAATCATATAGATGTTTAATATCTTCTTTTCCCATAATATCAGCTTGATAAAGATTAGTTAAATACTCTTTTAATGGTTCTTCAACAACATGAAGTTTATTATCAATTACATTATCAATTTTTACTAGATTTTCAATATTTGAACTTAAATATTGAAAATCTTTTGAAGACCCCGCAAAAACTATATTTGAATAATTCATATTTTCTAGGTATTTAAATAAATCTTCTTTAAAGATATTATCAACACTATTAATTCCACCAACAACAATAACTACATCAATTAAATCACTTGGTACTGAAGCTTTTTCTATATCTTGGTATAAAACAGTATCAATAATATTAATACCAGAGTTATACGCAATATTTGTTGCATATTTTAAAGAGAAGGAATTTGTAACACCAATTATCAACGTAGATAAACCACCATTTGCTGATGAACAAATAAATACTTCTTCTTTTTTAAAGTTTTCAATTGTATTTGAACATTTATAAACTAAATCATCATAAATATTTTTGTTAAAATCTCTAAAATGTTGTTCAACATTATCTTTAGTTGCAACTTTGAAGTAGGTACTTCCTATATCAATTAAAAGTTTATTTTCTACCATTGCATAATTCCTATATCATGGATAATGTCATTTACTATTGATGAAGCATCTTTATTTAAATCACATTGTTTTTTTTCATATTCAAAACATCTATCTGAAATTGGTAAATTTCCTTTTTTGATAATTCTGATATTCTTATTTTTATCTCTTACTGTTACTACTTCATTATGGTTAATAATATGAGGAGAGAAAGGAACATCAATAGTTCCATTTTTAATAGAGTTAAATACTTTTCTCCATAATGTATCAGCAGGGTCATTGAAAACTGCCTCCATAATAGATTTTACTTCTTCTGTTAAAATTTCTTCTTCTTCTTTGTCTATAATATTCGGTAAACCTTGAAGCATTCTAAGTGTGTATTGTGTATTAGCAACAGTTTTAGCATTTGATTCTTTTGTAGGAATTCCAGAAGCTTCATCTCTTGTTTTTGTAATAATTTTATCTGCACCAATCATAGCAGCGATTACTGTTGAAGTATTAATTAAACACTCTGCAAAGTTTTTATCTGTGGGAAATGCTCCCATCCATTGGTGATATACTAAATGAATAGATGCATCACCACATCCAATTTCTTCAGCATAATATTTAGCCATTTTTCGTATAACTGCACCAGTTACAATATCTTGATTCATTGAACCCGTTTGTGAAAATGATACAGAAAAGGATTTTACCCCTTCTTCAAGTGAAAGTAGCATTTCTAGTAATTGAATTACAATAGTTACACAAGGAGGAACAAGTGTTGCTGTTAATGGTCCAAAAGATTCTCTATTAATTGGTTCATTTAATTTTGAGTAATTAGCACAAACTCTTTCAACATATTTCCAGTATAAAAAGGCTTTATCTAATGGGAAGTTTTTAGAATATGGTAAAAGGTAAGTAATTGGACCACCTTCTATTTCAAATATCCCAGAAGCAATGGCATTTTCTATTAAAAGTCTAGCATCTGGTGTTCCATGACGAAGTGATACCGGCTTATTAAAATGAGTAATCATCTTTCTAGTTGTTTTATAACCATGATTTACAAGAGGATATCCATTTAACATATCAACTTCATTTTCTTCACTAAGCTTAAGCATTTTAGCAGATGTTGCATAATCATTTAATCTTGTATTTGAATCAATAGTTAAAGGTAAAACATCTACATTTGCATTTACAAAAAATTCGTATAAATCATACTGTTTTTGATAAGTTGGAAAACCACCACGAGGTTGTACCAGCATTTTGTTAGCATTTTTAAAATTGTGTGAAATAAATAAATCTTTTGAAGCATTTTTCACAAAATCTTCAATTTCTGCAAAATCAAAGTGATCTGCATATTTATTTTGAACAATGATTTCTCTTTCTTCTTGAAGTAAGCTCATTATTTTCTCTCCTTCAAGTATTTTTCTAATTCATCAAGTCCTGTATTTAAATCAACTTGGTGAAATACTAAATCAAATCCATAGTCTTTAAATTTAGGAACAATATCTTCAGCAGTTCCTGTTCCAACTACTAGGTTACCACCAATCATAAATACAACATCATCTAAAAGATTTCCATATTTTGATTTTAAAATTTTCACTTCTCTACACCAACCCTCTGCTTCACCATTTAGTGAAGAGATAAGCAAAACATCTGCGTTTGTTTCTATAACTGCATCAAGGAACTCTTCTAAATAAGTATTAACACCTAGGTTAAATACTTCAAATCCTCGTGCTTGTAATGATATATCTATTAGTCTGTTTGCAACAACATGTATATCGTTACCTACAACTCCTGTAACTACTTTCATATATTTACTACCTAATTAATTTTAGTTTATTATTCTTATTAAAGGCAATTATATTATCTAAAAAATGGTTAGTGTTTAATTAGGCATATTTAAAGAAAAGCTATTGAATAAGTAATTATTCAATAGTTTCTTGTTTTTTACATGAAAGTTGTTTAAAAGTTTTACAGTTCAGAGTTTATTAAGTCTTTTAAGTTTTGTAATCCAAATATTTGAAGAGGTTTGCCATTTACATAATAAGCAGGTGTTTTTGTAGCTTTTAGTGTTTTAGCATCTGCTAAATCTTGTTCAACTATTTTTACTAACTTTGGATTTTTCATATCATCTACTAATTTATTCATATCAAGAAGTTCTGATTGAAGTAAAACTCCCCATAATTTATTTAAGTCAACAGAGTGGTTAATCGTCCAAACTCTTTGAGTTTTAAATAGTAATTCTAAAGTTTCATTAAATTTGTTTTGCTCTTTAGAAGCTTCTAACATTACTACTACATTTTTAGAACCTGAATGAAATGGAGCATATCTTAAAACTAGTTTGATATTATCATCATTTTTTTTCATGATATCTTTTACAAGGGGATGCATTTGTGCACATGTCTCACAAGCAGGGTCAAAAAATTCTACTAGTTCAACTTTTGCATTTTTGTTTCCAATAATTGTTGAATGTTCACGAACTAATGCAGAATAATTATCCTTTACATTTGAGGCCATTTTCTCTGCTTGATTACTTTTATAAACATATCCACCACCTAAAAATATTACAAGTAATATTACAAGCGATCCTATTATCATTTTTTTATTTTGCATTCTTTTCTCACCTTTTTTTAAAAAAGTATTTTATCATATTTGTGTGTACGTAGTGTGTAGAAAAATTAAGGTAATTGCGATTTTGCTTTTATTTTTTCTATCAAATTATTTTTTGTTCTTAATATTCCATTATTTATTAATTCTAAATCATCTAAATCTTTAACTAAATATCTAGCTTCTTTATATAATTCATTTGCTTTAAATAAATTTACTTTAGCCTCGTAGATTAAGGCCATATTATATATTACTTCATAACTTTTATAATTAAACTCTTGATTTAATTTACTTAATTCTTCAAATGATAAATCTAAATTTCTTTTTTCCATTATCTCAATAATTTTTTCAAATCTATCACTTTGTTCTTCTGTAAAAACTAAAGTATTTTCGTTTAGTTCTTCAATTATATTAATATCATAATAAACATAATGAGGTGAAATGTCATCTAGAAACTCATCTGCTATTAATGCTGCAAGTCTTGCATTTATTTCTCTTTTATTTCTTGGAATTGTATGATAAGGGTAATAGTGGTATCTAAAACATTGTCTAATATTTTTTGATCTATTGTAAGTTTTTGCAAACAATATCTTATTAGTATCTTCATTTAGAAGTCTAAGATTAGTGTGAACACTATATTCTCTACTTTCACAAGGAATTACTCTTACATAGTATTTCATACATTTTTTTGTTTTCTTTTTACCTTCATATCTATAGTAGCTACATCTTTTATAATCAATCTCTTCTTCATAATAAGTATAATAATTTAGGTTTGAATCAACAGATCCTTGAACTACAGCTTCTACATTATTAAAATCATTTAAAACTTTAAATACTTTTTTACCATTTATTGTTTTATTTACTAACTTACTTTCAATTTTTAAACTTTGGTATATATCATCATTTACAAAATCTTCTACTCCAATTGAATAAATCTTTTCACTTGGTATTTTTGATGGATGAAGCGACTTTACAGTTAAACTTTTTGAACCACAACCTGTTAATAAAACCAAAAATAGCAAAAACAAAATAGATCTATAAATATTTCTCATAGAGATTCCTTTTTCAAAAGAAATATTATAACCTTTTTGTGTAATTAAAGTGAATGAATAAGAATAGATTAATAATAAAATGAGATAATCTAATTTATTTTAAAAATTATACAAACGAGGAATTAATATGGGATTTTTCACAGCAGATTTATGTGATGACTTTAGTAATAAAACAGAAGTTCTAGGGCCAGATTTTAAATCATATGGTGGGATTGTAAAATTTAAAGGTAGTGCAGTTACAGTAAAACTAGATAAAAATAATAAAGATTTAGCAGTATTATTAAAAGATAAAAATGGTGAGGGTAAAATAGTAGTTGTTGATGTTGATATGAAATACTATGCCGTGGTAGGTGATAACTTAATGAAGTTTGCAAGTGATAATAAATATGAAGGAATTATTGTAAATGGATATGTAAGAGATACTATTGCAACTAAAGAATTTCAAGTTGGATTATTAGCAAAGGGAACTTGTCCTAAAAAATATATTCCAGTTCAAGCAGGGGAAATTAATGTTCCTCTTTTTATTGATGAAGTACAAATAGTTGAAGGTGATTATATTTATGTTGATCCTGATGGAGTTGTAATAACAAAAGAAAAATTAATTTAATAATGTATCTTTTTGGCTATGGTTCTTTAATTTATATTACAATTGAGAATTATATAGCTAAATGTATTCTAAATCAAAGCACAAATGAATTAAGTTTTAGATTAGAACAACATATTGGTGTATTAGATAAAAATGAGTCTAAACAACTATTAAAACAATACGAAGAGTTTTTAAAAGTTGATTAAGATTTCAAAGTTAGATTTTTTAGAAAACTTATAAATTATAAAAATAAATAAATATAATTAAGGAAAATTGTGAATTATATTAAGAATACAATAAATTTAAATACAGGTACCGTTAATGAAAAAAGAGAAGAGATAAAAAACTATTTTCTTCAAACTTATGAATTAGATGAAAAGCTATTTGAACTATTAAAAGATGAAGAATATATATATAAACAACCAAATAGACTTAGACATCCACTGATTTTTTATTTTGGACATACAGCTACATTTTTTGTAAATAAATTAACTCTTGCAAATATTTTGACAGATAGAGTAAATAAAGATTTTGAATCTAAGTTTGCAATAGGTGTTGATGAAATGTCTTGGGATGATTTAGAATCAAAGCATTATACTTGGCCTACTGTTGATGAAACAAAAAAATATAGATTAGAAGTAAAACAAATGGTATTGGATTTAATTGATACATTAGAGTTTACAATGCCTATTAATTGGGAAAGTCCTATGTGGATTATTATTATGGGAATTGAACATGAAAATATTCATATTGAAACATCTTCTGTGTTACTTCGAGAACTTGATAACAAAAGATTAATTGATGAAGAGATCTTTGAGTATGTAAATGAGCAAAGTGATATATTCCCCGAAAATGAATTACTTAATGTAAAAGGTGGAGATGTTGTTATTCAGAAAGATAGAACTAATCCAATATTCTATGGATGGGATAATGAATTTTCTTTTCATAAAGCAACCATCAATGATTTTAAAGCATCAAAATATCTAGTATCTAATGGAGAATTTCTTGAGTTTGTAAAAGAGGGTGCTTATAATAAACCTGAATTATTTACAGATGAAGGTAAAGAGTGGTTAGATTTCTCTCAAGCTAAACATCCACCTTTTTGGATAAAAGAAGATGGTAAATATTGTTTACGTGAAATTTCTAGAGTTATTCCACTTCCTTTAAATTATCCTGTTGATATTAATGTATATGAAGCAGAGGCTTTTTGTAAATATAAAAGTTCTAAATTAGGATATGAAGTAAGACTTCCAAGTGAAGATGAATATTATAGATTATATGATTATGTAAATGCTGGGAATAAAGAAGCAAATATAGGATTAAAGCAGTTTAATCAATCACCAGTTGATAAATACAAATTTGATGAATTCTATGATGTTACAGGTAATGTATGGCAATGGAGTATAACTCCAACTTATCCATTTGATGATTTTGAAACGCATCCTATTTATGATGACTTTACAACACCAACATTTGATGATAGACATGCTTTAATGAAAGGTGGATCTTTCATTTCTTTAGGAAATGAGATCTTAAGAGAAGCTAGATATGCTTTTAGAAAGCATTTCTTTCAACATGCAGGATTTAGATACGTGAAATCAGATAACGAATATAGAACAAAATTAAATGATAATGTTTATGAAACAGATGAATCAATAGCTCAATATTGTGAGTTTCATTATGGAGAAGAGAACTTTGGTGTTAAAAACTTCTGTGTTAATTCAGTTGAATTACTAAAACCTTATTTAGAGAACATCGAAAGAAAAAGAGCTTTAGATTTAGGATGTTCAGTAGGGCGAAGTACTTATGAATTAGCTAGAACTTTTGATGAAGTAACAGGTATTGATTTTTCTGCAAACTTTATAAATGTTGGAGTAAAATTAAAAGAATATGATTCTTTAACATTCAATGTAAAAAAAGAGGGTGATATCTTTAGTGAAAGAAAAGTTTCTTTAAAAGATTTTGCTTTAGATGAGCTAAAAGAAAAAGTTTCATTTATGCAAGGAGATGCTTGTAATTTAAAAGATATATATACAGATTATGATTTAATTTTCTGTTCAAATCTAATTGATAGATTATACTATCCTCAGAAATTTTTAGATGACATTCCTTCAAGAGTAAATAAAGATGGTTTATTAGTTCTTTTAAGCCCTTATACATGGCTTGAAGATTACACACCAAAAGAGAATTGGCTTGGTGGATATATCAAAGATAATAAAGAAGTTTCAACTTTAGAAACTTTAAAAAATGAACTTAAAGATTTTGACTTACTTGAAACTATTGATGTACCTTTTGTAATAAAAGAAACAAATAGAAAATACCAACATACAATCTCACAAATGTCAATATGGAAGAAAAAAGCCTAGTCTTTTTTCTTTTTTGATATAAAATTCATTTCTAAATTATTATGGATATTATGAAAACTTAGGCCTTTATATCGCAAAAATATTAATTGAAAATAGTATGAATGGAATTATAATTGTGGCATCTTGTAGTAGTACTTCAAGTTTTATTGGAATAATTTCAACTCAGAACTTTATTATAAAAAATAATTAGTATATCTTACAAGAAATGAAATTTTATTAGTTGAATCTTTATTTGAAAATAGAAATAGCTTTTTAACAGCATCTAAATTATCATAAATAATTTTTTAAAATAAAACAATTGAGACAAATGGTATTGTCTAACTGATATCAAGATTAAAAAATAAAATTTTAAAGAAAATAAATAATAATATTTTCTTTATAGAAAATATTTATAGTCAAGGTTATAGAATAAAATAAAAATTGACATTTTTGGTATAAATTTCTATGATAAACTTTGTTATTAAATAATTTATGCTATATTTAGAAAAGGCAAATTAAAATGAATAATGATGAAGAAGTGAAATTAGATAAAAATACGATGATTGTTTCAGAGACTGACCCAAAAGGTAATATTATATACGCAAATAGTGACTTTTGCCAAATTGCTGGATATACAAAAGAAGAGCTTATTGGTAAACCTCATAATATTGTAAGACATCACGATATGCCTAAAGCTGCGTTTAAAGACCTTTGGGAAACTGTTGGTTCAGGGAAAATTTGGAATGGTATTGTAAAAAACAAAACTAAAAATGGTGCTTTCTATTGGGTTAATGCAACTGCTTATCCTTCAAAATCTTTAGATGGTAGTTTACGATATATTTCAGTAAGAGTTAAACCTACTGATGACGAAATAAATAATGCTAGTGCTTTATATAAAACTCTAGATTAGGATTGAAAATGTTTTTTAATAAAAGAAAAGATAAAGAAAAGATATTAGAATCTTTAGATATTTTAGAATCATATATTAAGAATGATATAAATTCAATAGATGATAATCATGAAGTTAATACAAAAGACTTAATTGAAGTTGAGAACAAAATACATTCTATAATGACTTTACTTCAAGTACAAAATCAAAAGAATCTTACTGTATATGGCGAAATAATGCTTGCTTGTGAAAAAATATCAGATGGGCATATTAATGACAAAATAACTTCTGTATCAGAAGATAGTAAACTTAATTATATTGCAAAAAGTTTAAATATAATGTTTGAAAAGCTAAATAGTAGTGTTAATAACACTCTTAAAATCCTTGATGAATATAAAGATCAAAACTATTTACACAAAGTTGATACAAGTGCATTTTTAGGTGGTGGATTAAAAGAATTACTTGAAGGAATTAATTCTTTACAAGAAAGAATTACTACACAAGCAATGCAAAGTTATAAAAATGGTCTTATTTTAGAAGAAGAATCATTAGTATTAACACAAAAAGCAGAAATACTTTCTGCCTCATCTCAAGAACAATCAGTGGCTCTTGAAGAAACAGCTGCAGCAGTTGTAGAAATTAGCTCAATTGTTAAAAATAATACACAATCAGTTGTTAAGATGCAACAGTTAGGTGAAAAAGTGCAAGAGGAATCAAATAAAGGTTCAATGCTTTCAAAAGATACACATAATGCAATGGATGAAATTTATGATTCAACAATAAAAGCATATGAATCAGTAAATCAAATATCACAAATTGCATTTCAAACAAATATCTTGTCCTTAAATGCAGCCGTAGAAGCAGCAACTGCTGGAGAAGCAGGAAAAGGTTTTGCTGTTGTTGCTCAAGAAGTTCGTAATTTGGCGAATAAAAGTGCTGATGTTGCAAAAGATATAGAAGGACTAATGGGTACTCTTCAAGAAAAGACTAAAAAGGGTAAAGATATTGCTAGTTTAATGAGTGATGGTTATGAAACTTTAATTGAAGATATTAATAAAACAGTTGAATTAATTGAAGATGTTAGTACTTCTTCTGATGAGCAAGAAAAAGGTATTAATCAAATAAGTGATGCAATTAATTCAATAGATCATGCTGTTCAAAATAATGCTTCTGTTTCATTAGATGTAAAAACTGTAGCAAATAAAAGTAATGATGTTGCTATGCAAATTGTAGAAGATACTAGAAAAATAAAGTTTGTAGGTAAAGAACAAATATCTTAGTTAAAACTAATTTTCTATTCTTGTAGACCTATTTTATACCCAAACTTATTAACATTTTGAATAAGTTTATGGCTTGTTGCTTCTCTAATACGATGAATAAGAGAACGTAATGTTTGAGGGTTTTTAGGCGTTTCCCATAGTTCATTTGTTATAAAATTTATCTCTAAAGTAATATTTTTATTCGAACATAAAAGTTGAATAAGAATTAATGCTTTTGAGCTTAGTTCAACTTCTTTTTTATCTAAAAATAATCTCTTAACTTGTGTATCATAAGTATAGTTATCAACAAGTGAAAGTATACGTTCATTTTTTTCTTCTATATTTTTCTTTTCTTGAGGTCTTTTATTTATACTTAACTTTGCTTTAGCTAATTCTAATGTAGCAATAATTTCTTTATCTCTATATGGTTTTAATAAATAAGCAAAAGCATCAGATTCTACTGCATATTCAATCATCTCTTTATCTGAATAGGCAGTTAAAAAAACTATCATAATTTCAGGAAAAATGTAATGTATCTCTTTTGCTGCTTCTGCTCCGCTTATTTGATCTTTAAGTATTATATCCATAAATATTAGTTGAGGTTTTTCTTTTTTTGTAACTTCTATTGCTTTTTCACCTGTTCTTACTATATCAATAACTTTATAGTCTTCTTTTTCCAACATCTTTCTCAAATAGTTTGCTGGTATTATATGGTCTTCAACAATTAGTATTTTCATTATTGCTTACCTTTAAAATCTAACTTATATTCTAATCCATTATTATTTAATATGGTCATAGTAGCTTCTAATTGCTGGCTAGTCATTTCTATAAGATTTATTCCGAAACCTTTTGGATTATCAAATTTATTTAAGCCTACACCATTATCATTATAATAAAAAGTATATCCTTTATCTGTGTGAATTAATTTAATTGTAATTGTTCCCTTATTATTTTCAAAAGCATACTTAATAGAATTTGTCATAAGCTCATTAATAATAATACCAAATTGAATGATGTCTTCAATTGATAATTTTAAAGATATTAGGTTTATGTAAAGTTTGATATCATCAGTATTTTCATTGCTTTTTAATATATGTTGAGTAAGTTTTATAATGTAAGTTTTAAAATCAATATCTACTAAATCATCTTGAATATATAACATTTCATGTGCCATTGCAATAGCTTCTAAGCGTAGCTTATTTTGATTAAGGATTTTATATACTTCCTTTGATTCACTTTTCAGTTTTTGAATCCCAAGTATTGAAGTAACAAGATTTAAATTATTTTTAGTACGATGATGTATTTCTTTAAGTAAAATTGTTTTTTGAGTGTTTTCATTTTCTAATTCAAGATAAGAGTTCATAATAACAATATGATAATAAATTCCAAAAGCAATAACAAAAAATAATGCAAGAATATATACACTCATGTTTTGTAAGCTATATAATAAAGAATGTTTTTCATAAATAGTATATCCATAGGCAAATATAATTCCCAAAATAATAAAATAGATACTAATATGAATTAACATTTTTTTTCTTGGAAGTAAAATAAAAGCAAGCATGGGAATAAGTAAGGTAAATATAATACTAATATCAAATTTGTTTTGAATGACAAATATAAAAATGATAATAGAAGCAATCCAAAATAAGTTAATTGATACTATTTCCCTATTTTTTGTTTTAAGATAATGTGTATATTTATTCTTAAACATGAAATTATTATAACACAGAACAGAACGGATAAGTGATTTTTAGATGATATAATTATATAAATTATTAAAAAGGATTTAAAATGGGAAAAATTAAAGTACTTACAAATTTTGTAAAAATAAATTCTCAGAAATATCGTCGAGCTTCTGCTGAAAGTGCTACACTAGGATCTATTGGCTCTAAAAGAATGCCTATTGCTAAAGTTCCTAGATTTGAGAGGGTATTTGACTGGAAAAGTGGTAAGTTAGAATTTAAACAGGTAACAACAGTAACTATTGACTATTCTCAAGTAAGTAAACTTAATGCACGTGCTACAGTATTAAGTTCAGCAGGTAAAGTTAAGGGTGAAGTTTCTGTTGGTAGCAATAGAAATGCAAATTATGTACTTACAAAATTTGAAGTATTTGATAAAACAGCTGTTCCTAGATTATTAAATAAAAGTAAAACTACACTTAAGAATATAAAGAATATTAAGAACGCAAGAATAATCTCTTCTGTATGGGTACTTGTAAAAGGTTCAGAATCTCAAATGAATACTTTTGATGGTAGTGTATCTATATCTAAACCAGGAGCTAGAGGAGAAGTATCAATTACTCGTTCAGGTGGTTCTACGTTTAGTTTCTCTCCTAATACGGTTATTGCTTATACAATAGATAAGTTTAAATGGAATAAAAAAGGCTTAAAGCGAAAATCAATCAAAAAAATACAAACAGATCAAGTTTGGAGATAAATACTTAATGTGCACTCATTTGTTTGAGTGTACACTTTAGTCTTTATATTTATTATTGTCTATATTTTATTTTCCATTAAAAAATTACAATGAAATAAATAATATTAGAGGTGATAATAGTAATAATGTAGTATTACCAAATACTAATCCATAAGTACCTATTAGAGCTGTTAAAACATTTATTAAACCAGTTATATCATAGATATCATTATCATTTAAATTATTTAATTTATTGATACTTCCTTATTTCAATAAAACAAAATATATTGTTTATATATACAAAAAACAAATAGCTTATTGTATAATAACTTATATGATTATTTTTAGCCTAATAAAACCAAATAAAAACCTTTTATTATTTATTGGAGTATTGTTTTTGATATTTTTAATTAATATTTCAATTGAATATACAAAATATCAAGAATTAGTATATGAAGAAGTTTATGAAACACAAGTTGAAATTATAAATATTTATGAAAAAGAAAAAGTAGATATTTTAAAACTAAAAAATACTAACTTTATTTTTTTTACAAAAGTCCCTAAAAACAGCGATTTAAATAAACTAGATTTATTGCAAATAGGTTTCTTAACAAATAGAATTGATTTTTTTGATTACTTAAAAGGTTTTTATACAAAGACTATTTATTTTGATAAAGTTAAAAGAGATGCTACTTTTAAAGATAAAATTATTAAAAAAATCAGCTCTAATCATCAAGACCATAAAATAAATGAAGTTTTTCATGCTTTATTTCTAGCAATACCAGTATCTAAAGAGTTAAGAGATACATTTGCAAATTATGGAATAAGTCATTTAATTGCATTATCGGGTTTTCATCTATCAGTATTATCGTTTTTGATTTATTGGATTTTTTATTATCCTTTTAATTTCTTTCATAAAAGATATTTTCCCTATAGAAATAAAAAATATGATTTACTTCTTATAACATTAGGAGTTCTTTTACTTTATTTATTATTAACTGGTATTGTAGCTTCCTTGCTTAGAGCTTTTATAATGTTGTCTTTAGGTATATTTTTATTACGTTCTAATATTAAACTTATTTCATTTACAAATTTATTAATAACTTTTCTAATTATAATGGCACTTTTCCCTAAATATATATTCTCTTTGTCTTTGTATTTTTCATTGGCAGGCGTTTTTTATATATTTTTGTATTTTGTGCATTTAAAGAATTTAAACAAAAAGCTTTCATTTTTCTTTTTTAATATTTGGATTTTTGCTGCTTTAAATCCCATAATTCACTATTTTTTTCCGCTTACTTCTTTA
>Ga0105357_10000979_pt1 | contig 15353 bp, 8 predicted proteins | sample GOMGulsemesocosm_4_FD_83660 | JGI IMG/M metagenome (GOLD analysis project Ga0105357, IMG submission 83660) | Methane-oxidizing microbial communities from mesocosms in the Gulf of Mexico - GOM15B Gulf of Mexico | ecosystem: Environmental > Aquatic > Marine > Cold seeps | place: USA: Gulf of...
ATCGAGGCGAGGAAGTCTTCGATCGGCGCATACAGCAGGATCGCATGCGCATCCGCGCGCAGCCCCATGATGGCTGGCGCGAGCGAGTTCACGATATTCGAGGGTTTGACCACGACCGCACGGTCATCGCCGAACGGCCGCGCGAGCAGCGCAAGCGCCACATCGAGCACCGCGGCGATCTTTTCCGGCTGAGCCCCTCGCCGCCGCCAACCGACGACGTCGTTGAGCACCACCGGCTCGACCAGCCCCATCGAATAGCCGGGGGCATCGAACATGCGTGCAACCAGGGTCGAACAGCAATAGGCCGAATGGAACACGAAGTGGATCGGAGCTGCGGGCAGGGCCCGCCGGTCGATCCGTTCAAGCGGTATGACGCGTTCCGCTCCGGTATCGGGCAGATGCTCGTCGGTCAGGAACGCGGCCTCGCGTTGCACGTCGCGCGGGACATGCCGAAAGCGGAAGCTGCCGTTCGTCTCGTCATAACGATGCGGCAGCCATTCCGCATCCTGCAGGATATCCTGATCTGTGATCATGGTGCGGTGGGCCTGCCCTCAGCGGATGCGGGTCACGCCCTTGAACCCCGTCTTGTCCGCAATTCGCACGCGATATCCGCCGGTAGCGCTTTCGCTGATCGTCACCTCCAACCCGACGCGGAAGCGCGCCCGCAGACCGCCGCTCGAGAGCACCTGCCAGACCTGTCCGTTGTCGAGCGCGATCGTCGTTTGCCCGGTCCGCAGGTTCGCATCCACCGCCGCGATCGTTGCGGTGAGTTCGGCCATCCGGGACCCCGAGGAATCCACCGGAAGGCCGAACCGTTCGCGCCGGTATTGCTGGCGCTTTTCCTGCAATTCCTCGTCCACCCCGTACTGCGTGTCGAGCGCCTGGTCGTAGCACGCCAGCCGCTCGTCATCGCTGCCGATGGCGCGGCAGTCGAGCAGTGCCTCGGAGGGCGCGTCCTTCGCCGACGTCACTGCCGGGAACGCCAGGGTGCATATCGCTGCAAGCCCGACGGAAGCCGCGGCCATGTACCAGGAGCGATTGCCCATCGTGCGCGAACCTGCGCGTGATGAGGCCAGACGATCAGGACGAAGCAGCATGCATTGATTTCCTAGAAAGCGTGGGCGTCAGAACCGCCACGAGACTATCAGATCGCAGCCCGCCGACAAGCCGCGGCGCACGGTCGGGACCGGTGATTGTCGTGCAGATGGATGCCTCTGTAGCAAATGATGTGTCATTTTCATTGCAGTTCGGGGCAAACCTCATGCGAGTTTTCCCTTACGGAAGCTAAAGCATTGCCACGTTCGGAAGTTTTGGTTCTCATGCACGCGTGCAATCATGCACGGTCGCAATCAGGGAACCACAACATGATCTCCACCCCCCCGTTCGCACGGGGCCGGCGGCTTGCGCTCTTCACGAGCGCGGGTATTGCCGCCCTGGCCGTTTCGACACCTGCCTTCGCGCAGGATGCCGACGACACCATCGTCGACGAACAGGCCGCAGCCGCTCCCGAGGCCGATAATGCCATCGTCGTGACGGGTTCGCGTATCCGCCGCCCCAACCGCGACACGCTCGAGCCCTCGATCGTCGTCAACGCCGACCAGATCGAAGAACGCGGTCTGACCAATGTCGGCGAAGTGCTCAACGAACAACCCGCTTTCGGTCCGCCCGCCAGCAGCGCGGTCGGCGGCCAGTCGGGTTCCTTCGGTTCGGGCCAGAGCTTCATCAACTTCTTCGGTCTGGGCTCGCAGCGCACGCTGACGCTGGTCAACAGCCGCCGCTACGTCAGCTCGAACACCGCTTCGATCTTCGGCCCCGTGGCAGCCGGTTCGCAGGTCGATCTCAACACGATCCCCACGCTGATGGTCGACCGTCTTGAAACCATCGCCGTCGGCGGCGCACCGATTTACGGTGCCGATGCCATCGCCGGCACCGTGAACATCATCCTCAAGGACCGCTTCGAAGGCGTCCGCTTCGACGCGCAGATGGGCATTGCCGAAGAAGGCGATGCGCAAGAATACCGTCTGGGTGCAATGGTGGGCACCAGCTTCGCCGATGGTCGCGGCAACGTGGTTGCAGCGGTCGAGTACAACAACACCGAAGGCCTGCTGTACACCGATCGTGAACGCACGGCACAGGGGCTGTTCTACGCCGCTCCCAATGATCCGAACTCGCCGTTCGACAACGTCGTCATCAGCGATCGCCGTATCCCGATCCTCAGCGAATTCGGCGCTCCGACGACTGCCGATATCGTGCCCGGCTTCGGCTTCGACATCACCGACGGCAGCGGCAACACGCTCGTATTCGATGCCAATGGCAACCTTACCCCGCTGGACTTCGGCGAACGCTACGGTGTGGTGAACTCCGCCGGCGGCAACGGTTTCAGCCTTCTCCCGGTCTCGAACCTGCTCTCGCCGGTCGAGCGCTATCTCGGCGCGCTCACCGCTACCTACGACGTAACCGATTCGATCACGGCCTTCCTCGAAGGACAGTACGCCAATTCGAAGGGTACCGAACTGCGCTCGCAGCCGGTTTACAACACCTGGCTGTTCGACGATGCGGGCACGCCCGACGGCAATCTGATCGTGCCGTTGAGCAACCCGTTCCTGTCGGACGAAGCCCGTGCAACCATTGGCGCGCAGCTTCCCGCGGGCCAGGACTTCTTCTACCTCGGCCGCGCCAACACCGACCTGATCGCCGGTGAAGGCTCGTCGGAAGTCGAAGTCTATCGTGTTGTCGCCGGTCTGCGTGGCGATTTCTACCTCGGTTCGCGCAATCTGAACTGGGAAGTCTCGGGCCTCTACGGTCGTTCGCGTACCGAGGGTCGCAGCCGCGAACTGGTGCAGCAGAACTTCGAGAACGCCCTGGCTGGCTGCCCGGCCGGAGCAGACAGTTCGCCGATCGCGACGATCAGCGACATCTGCGCCCCGTTCAACCCGTTCGGCAACCAGAACACGCAGGCCGTGGCGGATTACGTCACGACTATCGCCAACCCGACCGCGACCAACGAACAGTATGATTTCATCGCCACCATCGGCGGCGACCTGTTCAATATCTGGAGCGGCCCGGTCGGTTTCTCGATCGGTTACGAGCACCGTGACGAATCGGCGGACTTCGATCCGGGTGCGTTCTTCTTCGGCCAGCCCGACCCGGCCGACCCGGATGCACCGCGCACCCAGTTCGGTCGCTCGATCCCGATCGATCCGGTCTCAGGTTCGTACAACACCGACGAAGTGTTCGGCGAACTCCAGATCCCGCTTGTTTCGCCGACGATGGACGTTCCGTTCGTCAACCTGCTCGAAGCCAAGGGCGCCATTCGTTACGTCGATAACTCGCTCACCGGCGGGGATATCACCTGGACGGCCGGCGGTCGCTGGAAGCCGGTTGAAGATTTCGCGATCCGCGGCAACTTCACCCGTTCGATCCGCGCACCTGCGATCACCGAACTGTTCAACCCGAACAGCGCGATCTTCACCACCGCGGACGATCCGTGCGATGCACGTTTCATCAACGCTGGACCGAACCCGGCCCAGCGTGCGGCGAACTGTGCTGCGGACGGACTGCCGGCCAATTTCACCTCGAACATCGTCGACTTCACGACGCGCGGTTCGCTTTCGGGCAACACCGAACTCGAGAATGAAACGGCCGACAGCTGGACTATCGGTGCGGTTTTCACACCGACCTTCGCTCCGGGCCTGACCCTGTCGGTCGACTGGGTCGATATCGCTCTTGAAGGTGCGATCCAGAGTGTGGACGCCGAAGGCACGCTGGAAGCATGCTACGATGCCAACGACTTCCCCAACTCGGCTTGCGATCGCATCGATCGCGACGGGGCGGGCCAGGTCGAATTCATCCGCACCGGCTACCTCAATGTCGCATCCTATGACTACCAGGGCGTGATTGCGGACCTGCGCTGGACCGAGGCAACGCCGTTCCTCGGCGCTGACAGCCGCATCAGCCTGCGTGGTTCGTACCAGTACATCGACAAGCTCGAGCAGCAGGTCGGGACGGGCGATCTCTCGACGTTCCGTGGAAGCCCGGGCTATTCGAAGCACCAGGCTACCGTCGGCGTGACTTACGAGAACAACGGTTTCGGCGCATTCACGCAGATCCAGTACATCGGCGAAAACGTCGTTGATCCGGATGCGGCACCGACCTCGTACCAGTTCTTCGAGCGCGACGAGATCGTTTACATGGACGCTGGCATCAGCTTCCGAACCGAAAACGACTTCACCTTCCGCTTCATCGTCGAGAACCTGTTCGACCGTAGCGCGCCCTACCCGGCGCCGACCGGTGGTGGCCTGACCACCTATTTCGACGGGATCATGGGTCGCTACTTCAAGGTAGCCGCAACATTCGGCTTCTGATCCAGATCGGAATCCTAAAAGAAAGGGCCCCGGGAAACCGGGGCCCTTTTTCGTTTCCGCATCGGGTCCGACGCGGTCAGGTGATCGTCATCGCCAGTTCGCCGTCGCCTTCGTCGATCGCGACCTTTGCGCCGTCGGGCACCTTGCCGGCGAGGATCATGTCCGCCAGCGGGTCCTGCACGTAGCGCTGCACCGCGCGCTTGAGCGGGCGCGCGCCGTAGACCGGGTCGTAACCCACGCGGCCGAGCCATTTCTTCGCCGCCTCGGTCAGGTCGAGCACGATCTTGCGATCCTTCAGGAGCTTCTGCACCCGCGCGACCTGGATATCGACGATCGGCGCCATATGCTCATGTGCGAGGCGATGGAACAGGATGATCTCGTCCAGCCGGTTGAGGAACTCGGGTCGGAAATGCCCGCGCACCACGTCCATCACCTGCGGTTCGACATCCTCGACCTTCTGGCCCTCGTCCATATTGGCGAGATACTGGCTGCCGAGGTTCGAGGTCAGGATGATCAGCGTGTTGCTGAAATCGACCACGCGGCCCTGCCCATCGGTCAGCCGCCCGTCGTCGAGCACCTGCAGCAGCACATTGAACACGTCGCTATGCGCCTTCTCGACTTCGTCGAACAGCACCACCTGGTAGGGGCGCCGGCGCACCGCTTCGGTCAGCACGCCGCCTTCCTCGTAACCGACATAGCCTGGAGGCGCGCCGATCAGCCGGGCAACCGCGTGCTTCTCCATGAACTCGCTCATGTCGATGCGCACCATCGCGCTGTCGTCGTCGAACAGGAAGCCGGCAAGCGCCTTGGTCAGTTCGGTCTTGCCCACGCCGGTCGGCCCGAGGAACAGGAAGCTGCCCAGCGGGCGTCCCGGATCCTGCAGGCCCGCGCGCGCGCGGCGCACGGCCTTGGATACCGCGTCGATCGCCTGGCTCTGGCCGATCACCCGCTTGGCGAGGATGTTCTCCATGTCGAGCAACTTCTCGCGCTCGCCTTCCATCATCCGGTCGACGGGAATGCCCGTCCAGCGGCTGACCACCCCGGCGATGTCGTCCTCGGTCACCTCTTCCTTGAGCAGCGCATTGTCGGTGTGGCCCGACGCTTCCGCGAGCTTCTTCTCCAGCTCGGGGATTCGCCCGTATTGCAGCTCGCCCGCCTTCTGCAGGTCGCCGCCGCGCTGCGCCTGTTCGAGTTCGATCCGCGCCTGGTCGAGGTCTTCCTTGATCCGCGCTTCGGCGTGGATCTTGTCGCGTTCGTTCTGCCAGCGCGTGGTCAGCTCGCTCGATTGCTGTTCGAGTTCGGACAGTTCCTTGCGCAGGTTTTCGAGCCGGTCCTTCGACGCGGTGTCGGTTTCCTTCTGCAGCGCCTGTTCCTCGATCCGCAGCTGGATGATGCGGCGGTCGAGGTTCTCGATTTCCTCGGGCTTGCTTTCAACTTCCATGCGGATGCGGCTGGCGGCCTCGTCCATCAGGTCGATCGCCTTGTCGGGCAGGAAGCGGTTCTGGATATAGCGGTTGGACAGCTGCGCCGCAGCGACGATCGCGCCATCGGTGATGCGCACACCGTGGTGCAGTTCGTACTTGTCCTTGATCCCGCGCAGGATCGATACCGTGTCCTCGACGCTGGGCTCGTCGATGAAAACCGGCTGGAAGCGCCGCTGCAGCGCTGGGTCCTTCTCGACATATTTCTGGTATTCGTCGAGCGTGGTCGCGCCGATGCAATGCAGTTCGCCGCGGCTGAGCGCGGGCTTGAGCAGATTGCCCGCATCCATGCTGCCCTCGCTCGCGCCCGCACCGATCAGCGTGTGCATTTCGTCGATGAACAGGATGATCTGCCCCTCGGCGCCCTTTACTTCGTCGAGCACCGCCTTGAGCCGTTCCTCGAACTCGCCGCGGTACTTCGCGCCGGCGATGAGCGAGCCCATGTCGAGCGCCATCAGAGTGCGGCCCTTGAGGCTGTCGGGGACATCGCCATTGGCGATACGCAGCGCGAGGCCTTCGGCGATCGCGGTCTTGCCGGTCCCGGGTTCGCCGATGAGCGCGGGATTGTTCTTGGTCCGGCGCGCGAGAATCTGCACGGTGCGGCGGATTTCCTCGTCGCGGCCGATCACCGGGTCGAGCTTGCCGTCGCGCGCTGCCTGCGTCAGGTCGCGGGCGTATTTCTTCATCGCGTCGTAGCTTTCTTCGGCGCCCGCGCTGTCGGCGGTGCGGCCGCCGGTCACTTCCTGGATCGCGGCCTCGAGCGCCTTGGCGTCGATCCCCGCCGCTTTCAGCGCCTTCCCGGCGTCATTGTCGGCCAGTGCCAGCGCCTGCAGCAACCGCTGGACGGGGACGAAGCTGTCGCCGGCCTTTTCCGCCAGCTGTTCGGCGCTGTCGAGCGCGCGCACCGCGTCATTGTCGAGCCCCGGGGTCGCCTGCGCCCCACCGCCCGAAACCGCGGGCACCTTGGCCAGTGCATTGTCGACCTCGGTAATCGCCACGCCCGGATTGCCGCCCGCACGCTGGATCAGCTGTGCGGCCATGCCCTGTTCGTCGTCGAGCAGCGCCTTGAGCAGGTGCGACGGCGAAATCCGCTGGTGGTTCATGCGGATGGCAACGGTCTGCGCAGCCTGCAGGAAACCCTTGGCGCGGTCGGTGAACTTTTCGAGATTCATGCAAACACCCCAATCACAAATTACCGTCCGAATATGGTGTTGCGATTATGCAACACAAGACCTCGCTGCAAATAAACGAGGTGTGTTAGTCGGATATAGGGGTGCCGCGCGGCTTGTGAAGCCGCCGGGCGACAAATTCAGGCCAGCCGGGCGCCGTCGGGAATGCCAGCTCCGGGCTGCGCCAGCACGATCGCCCCGTCGGCGTCGGGAAAGCCCAGCACGAGGATCTCGGACATCACCGGACCGATCTGGCGCGGCGCGAAGTTGACCACTGCCATCACCCGCTGCCCGACGAGGCCTTCGGGGGTGTAATGTTCGGTGATCTGCGCGGAGCTCTTGCGTTCGCCGATGTCGGGGCCGCAATCGACCCACAGCTTGATTGCCGGGCGGCGGGCTTCGGGGAAGGGTTCGGCGCGGGTCACGGTGCCCGCACGGATGTCGAGCGCGGCGAAATGGGCGAAATCGGCATAGTCCATCGTCCCGGTCTATGCAGACCGCGGCGCGGCATCAACCGTCGGCAAGCGGTTCGAGCCCGGGGACCATGATCGTGCGGTCGCCGCCGAAATCCTCGCGCACCACTACCAGGCCCTGCCGCTCGAGATGATCGAGCAGGCGCCGGATACGGCCGGGCGAGCTGGTGCCATAGGCACGCGCGAGCGCCGCTTCGTCGACCTGCGTCTCGCCCGCATGCGCGGCCTTGGCGATCACGAGGAACGGGCCGAGCAGGTCTTCTTCCACCGCGCCGGCCAGCTGCATGATCCGCGCCTGCAGTGCTTCGTCGAGCTCGGCCAGCCCGGCGCCGGCCACGGCGAACCGGCGGCGGAAGGCGCGCATGTCGGGCATCGGCCCGATCAGCCGCTCGCGGCGGCAGCGGGTGAGGAAGGTCTGGTATTGCGCGCTGGCCGACTGGAAGGCGATCCCTTCCTCGCGCGCCAGCTCGGCAATGATCTCGGCGATCCGCGTCGCCACCGCCGTGGTATCGACCGGCTCGCCGCGCGGAGCGACCTGGCGTTCCTCCGCCGCGGCGATGCTGGTTTCGATCTCGTCCACCGGCGGGGCCGGCGGCGGCGCGGGCGGCGGCGGCGCCTTGGCGACATCGCTGGCGAGGTCGGTGGTGAGCAGCGCCGCCATGTCTTCGGGCGCGGTGTCGGGCAGCGCCATCAGCCCTTCGCTGCGGGCCTGCTGACCGGTCTGCACCGGACCGATCTTCACTGCCAGCGGAACGCGCGTGATGGCGGGGCCCAGCGCAAGGAAATGTCCGCGCTCGAGCTCGCGGATCCGTTCCGCCTGGCGCCGTTCCATCCCCAGCAGGTCTGCCGCGCGGATCATGTCGATGTCGAGAAAGGTCCGCCCCATCAGGAAGTTCGAGGCCTCGGCCGCCACGTTCTTGGCGAGCTTCGCCAGCCGCTGGGTGGCGACGATCCCGGCCAGCCCGCGCTTGCGCCCGCGGCACATCAGGTTGGTCATCGCGGTCATGGTCATCCGCCGCGTGTCTTCCGCCACCTCGCCCGCCGCGGCAGGGGCGAACATCTGCGCTTCGTCGACCACCACCAGCGCGGGATACCAGTGTTCGCGCGGGGCATCGAACAGCGCGGTGAGGAATTGCGCGGCGCAGCGGATCTGCTGCTCGACCTCGAGCCCGTCGAGATCGAGCACCACGCTGGCGCGGTGTTCGCGGATGCGGCGGGCAAGCGCCTCGATCTCACCCGGCGAATAGGCCGCCCCGTCGATCACCACATGGCCGAACTTGTCCGCCAGCGAGGGGAAATCGCCCTCGGGGTCGATCACCACCTGCTGCACCATGCCCGCGCTCTCTTCGAGCAGGCGCCGCAGCAGGTGCGACTTGCCGCTGCCCGAATTGCCCTGGACGAGCAGACGGGTGGCGAGGAGTTCCTCGATATCGAATTCGGCCGGCTTGCCGGAAGAATCGTGTCCGATGGTGATCTGTGCTGTCACTGCGCGCTGGTTAGCGGGCCGAATCTGGAACGGGGAACAGCCGCGGGAAGGTTTTGCCCAATCGCATTGCGTCCGCCCGTCCTGCTCGCTAACCGAGTTGCAAGAGAGGACGCATTTCTATGAAAAAATGGCTTGGGCGCACGGGCATTGCGCTGCTCGTGCTGGTGCTTGCAATATTCATCGCGCTGGCGACGTGGGAGCCCTTCTGGGCCAAGCGCGACGCCCTGGCGCTGGCCGACCGCACCTATACCGCGGAAATCATCCGCGACGAATTCGGCGTTCCGCACATCTACGGCGATACCGACGCGGATGTCGCCTATGGCGTCGCTATCGCGCATTCGGAGGACGATTTCTCCACCCTGCAGGATGTCATCGCAATGAGCCGCGGGCGCTATGGCGCGATCGCCGGGCAGGACGGGGCGGCGTTCGACTATGCCTATCACCTGCTCGACGCGCGCGGCCTCGCCGAGCGCGACTACCCGCAGCTGCCCGAAGACACGCGCGCGCTGTTCGACGCCTATGCCGCGGGCCTCAACGATTTCGCCGCCGCGCATCCGGGCGAGCGCAAGCTGGCCAATCTCTTCCCCGTCGACGGCGTCGACGTGGCGGCCGGCTTCGCCCTGCGCCAGCCGTTCTTCTTCGGCCTCGGCAATGTCATCGAACCGCTGGTTTCGGACACGCCGCTGAAGCGCGAACAGGGGCCGGCGATACCCGGTGCCGGGCAGCCCGCGCCCGGCGAGGATGCCGCGCCGATCGTTCGCACCAGCCATACGCCGCGCACCCGCAACCCCGCCCCGCTGCCCTACGCCGACGAGGCCGCGTTCTCGGGATCGAACGCCTTTGCCGTGACGCCCGAGAAATCGGGCGGCCCCACGACGCTGATTTCCAATTCGCACCAGCCCTGGCGCGGCGGCGTCGCATGGTACGAACTGGTCGTCGAAAGCGGCGAGGGCTGGCATTTCGCCGGGGCGAACTTCCCCGGCAGCCCCTTCCCCTTCCTCGGGCACAATGCCGACCTCGGATGGACCAACACCGTCAACACGCCCGACATGGTCGATGTTTATCAGCTGGTGCTGGACGACAGCGGCACGCGCTACCGCCTCGACGGCGAATGGCGCGAGCTGGAACAGCGCACGGTAACGCTGCCGGTGCGCCTCGGCCCCGTGGTGCTGCCTATCCGTCGCGACATCTACCGCAGCGCGCACGGCCCGGTAATCAAGAACGACAAGGGCGCTTTCGCCATCCGCTACGGCGGGATGGGCAATCTCGGCCAGCTGGATGCCTATTACCGGCTGAACAAGGCGGCATCGCTCGACGAATGGCAGGGCATCCTCGCGCGGATGGACATCCCCTCGACCAATTTCATCTATGCCGACAAGGCGGGCAATATCGCCAATATCTACAATGCCGCGATCCCCGCCCGCCCGGCCACCGTCGGCGGCGAACGGATCGACTGGCGCGGCATCCTGCCGGGCGACCGCAGCGACCTCATCACCCGCGGATCGGTCAGCTACGACCAGTTGCCGCGCTATGTGAACCCCGCCAGCGGCTGGTTGGTGGAAGCCAACAACAACCCCTTCCTCGATGCGGGAGCGGGCAGCAATCTGTCGCCCGGGGACTTCCCGCCCGAACTCGGGATCGAGCTCAAGGACACCAATCGCGGTACGCGCGGGGCGAAGTTGATGGCCGAGGCCGAGGTGCTCGACCGCGCCGCGCTGGAGCGGATCAAATACGACACCGCCTATGAGAACAGCGGCTATATCGCCCAAATGCTGCGCGACGTCGCGGCGATACGGACCGATGATCCGGACCTGCTGGCCGCCCAGCGCCTGCTCGGCGAATGGGACCTGAACGCGGACAACATCGGCCGGGGCGACAGCCTCGCGCTGCTGATGATCCGCCCCTTCATGGGGTCGAGCTACAGCAACGACCCCTGGCCCGATGCCGAAACGGAGCTGCAGCGCTCGGTGGACCACCTGCTGCGCCACTTCGGCCGCATCGACCCGCCGATGGGCGAGCTGCTGCGCCTGCGCCAGGGCGACGTCGACCTGCCTCTCGACGGCGGGTCCGACACGCTGCGCGCCTCGACGCTGTGGGACATCGACGACGATGGACGCCTTTCGGTGCGGCATGGCGACAGCTTCATCCAGTGGGTCGAATGGATGCCCGGCGAGCGGGTCGCCTCACGTTCGATCCAGCCGTTCGGTTCGGCCACCACCCGGCCTGCCTCCCCGCATTATGCCGATCAGTCTACGCTGTTCGTCCAGCACCGCTTGAAGCCCGTTCACTTCTGGCGCGAGGACGTCCTGGCCAATGCGGCGTCGCGGAAAACCGTGACCAATCGCCGCTGACCCGTTAGCCTGCTCGCATTGACGAGATTCAAAAACCCGATCGAGGTACCATGCAGATCAAGCCCCTCCTCACCGTAAGCGCCCTCGCCCTCGCGCTGGGCACCGCGGCCCCAGCGATTGCCGCCACCGCGCAGGCCAATGCCCCCATTGCCGCAGCCGATACCGCCGCGCCCGCCGAACTGACCGCGCTGGTCGACCAGGTCGACATCCCGTTCGAGAAGTTCACGCTCGACAACGGGCTCGACGTCATCGTCCACACCGACCGCAAGGCTCCCATCGTGGCCGTCGCGGTGTGGTACAATGTCGGATCGAAGGACGAACCCGAAGGCAAGTCCGGCTTCGCGCACCTGTTCGAACATCTGATGTTCAACGGCAGCGAGAACGCACCGCAGGACTATTTCCAGTACCTGCAGGAAATGGGCGCGACCGATTACAACGGCACGACCAATTTCGACCGCACCAATTATTTCCAGACCGTGCCCCGCCCCGCGCTCGAACGCGCGCTGTGGCTGGAAAGCGATCGCATGGGCTATCTGCTCGGCGCGGTCACGCAGCAGAAGCTCGATAACCAGCGCGGCGTCGTGCAGAACGAGAAACGCCAGGGTGACAACCAGCCCGGCGGCCTCGTGTTCTACGAGATCGTCAAGGCGCTGTTCCCCGCGCCGCATCCCTACGACCACACGCCGATCGGCTCGATGGCCGACCTCGACAGCGCCAGCATGGACGACGTCCGCAGCTGGTTCCGCGACAAATACGGTCCCAACAACGCCACCGTGGTGCTGGCGGGCGACGTGTCGGCTGAAGAAGCGCGGCCGCTGGTCGAGAAATATTTCGGCCCGATCGCGCGCGGCCCGGTCAACGACCCGGCCGAAGCCGCCATCCCCGAGCTTGCCGAAGACGTCCGCACGGTAATGCGCGACCAGGTCGCAGCGGTCAGCATCGACAAGTACTGGACCGCACCGGGCATCACGGACCGCGAACTGACGGCGCTGACCGTGGGCGCGCAGATCCTTGGCGGGCTGTCGTCGAGCCGGCTCGACAACACGCTGGTGCGCGACGAGCAGCTGGCGGTGAGCGTTTCGGCCGGCAACTACGCCTGGCAGCGCGTCGGCATCCTCAACGTCTCCGCGACCGCGCGTCCCGGCGTCGAGGAAGCCGAGGTCGAACGCCGGCTCAACGAACTGGTCGCCCAGTTCATCGCCGAAGGCCCGACCGAAGACGAAGTGCGCCGTGCGGCGACCAGCACGGTTGCCGACACGATCCGCGGGCTCGAACAGGTCGGCGGCTTCGGCGGCAAGGCCGTGACGCTGGCATCGGGCGAAGTGCTGGCCGACGATCCTGCCTTCTACGCCCGCCAGTTCGAAATCCTCGCCACGCTGACGCCCGCCGAAGTGCAGGCGGCCATGCAGCGCTGGCTGACGCGGCCGTCCTTCACGCTGGTGCTCGAACCGGGCGAGCGCGACGGGTCCTACGAAGAGGCGGCGAGCGTCGCCGAAACCGAGGCCGCCGCGGAAGCTGGCGCGCCGGATGCCCTGACCGTGACCGAAGTCCGCCCCGCGCCGCCGATCGAATCGGTTGCCGAGCTCGACTTCCCCGAGGTGCAGCACACCGCGCTGGCGAACGGCATGACGCTGCATTACGCGCAGCGCAACGCCATTCCCGCCACCTATGTCACGCTGTCCTTCGACGCCGGCAGCAGCGCCGATCCGGCGGACATGCGCGGGCTCGAAGGCCTCTCGCTCAGCCTGTTCGAGGAAGGCACCACCAGCATGAGCTCGCGCGAGATCGCCGAGACCAGCGAACGGCTGGGCGCGAACATCTCGCTCGGTGGCGGCGCCGACCGGTCCAGCTTCACGCTGTCCGCATTGTCGGCCAATCTCGTCCCCTCGCTCGAACTGCTGTCCGACATGGTGCGCAACCCGGCGTTCGACCCGGCCGAAATCGACCGGGTCCGCGCGCAGCGCATCACCAGCGTCGAACAGGAACTGCGCACGCCCGCGGCCATCGCCGCACGCACGGCGGCACCGCTGATCTACGGCGCCGACAGCCCCTATGCCGGCCCCGACAGCGGGACCGTCGCATCGCTGACCGCGATCACGCGCGAGGACATCACCGCCTTCAAGGACCGCTGGATCCGCCCCGACAATGGCGAAATCTTCGTGGTGTCGGACCGGCCGCTGGCTGAAATCGTGGGCGCGCTGAACGGCGTGTTCGGCGACTGGGAAGCCCCCGCCGCGGCCAAGGGCACCAAGAGCTTCGCCGACGCGCCCGAGGCAGCCACCGAAAGCCGGATCGTGCTGGTCCACCGGCCCAATTCGCCGCAGAGCTATATCTATGGCGGGCAGCTGACTCCGGTCGATCCGCGCGGCGAAACCTATGTCGACTTCCTCAACGCCAACAATGCGCTGGGCGGCAATTTCCTCGCCCGGCTCAACATGAACCTGCGCGAGACCAAGGGCTGGAGCTACGGTGTGCGCGGCGCCCCGCTGACCAATGAGAACGCGGTCGCCTATACCGTGCGCGCGCCCGTCCAGGCCGACCGCACCGGCGATGCGCTGGCCGAACTGATCCGCGAAACCGGCGAATTCCTCGATACGCGCGGCGTCACCGACGAGGAGCTCACCCGGATCGTCACGGCCGAGATCGGCGAACTGCCCGGCCAGTTCGAAACCTCGGGCGCGATCCTCGGCGCGATGCAGTCCAATGCGCTCTACGGGCGGCCCGACGATTACTACGAAGTGATCGCCGATCGTTTCCGCGCGCAGACCACCGACAGCCTCGATGCCGCAGCCCGCGCAGCGATCGACCCCGATCGTTTCGTCTGGGTCGTGGTGGGCGATGCGGCGGTGGTCGAACCGCAACTCGAACAGCTCGGTCTGGCAGTCGAACGCATCGAAATGGCGGGAACCGACTAATTGACATTCGTGTCAGCAGGCCCGATTGAAATGGGACTTTGAACCCCCAAGCGAAGAGAGGAATTTCCATGTCCGTAGCAGGTACCTACGATACCGTCGTGAAGAGCCCGATGGGCGACCAGAAGGGCACGCTGACAGTCGTGCCGAGCGACGACGGCAACAGCTTCACCGGCTCGATGGCCGGTGGCATGGGCTCGATGGACATCACCGACGGCACGATCGAAGGCGATACGCTCAAGTGGAAGATGGACATGACTGTCCCCATGCCGATGACGCTCAACTGCACCGCCACCGTCAATGGCGACCAGATGACCGGCACCGTCAATGCGGGCGCTTTCGGCGACATGCCGCTGACCGGCGAACGCCAGGGCTGATCGGCCCGGTCCGTGACGCAAGGGGCGTCGGGAGCGATCCCGGCGCCCTTTTCTTTGGCCTGCTTGAGCCAGCGGACGGAACTTCCACCCGCACCGGGGCTTGGAAGAAGGACAGCATGGACGACAGCGACCCTCCCAAGCCGCGGCACCGCGCGATTCCCAGCAGCCGCGCGGCGCGGCTGGGCACCTTCGGGCGGCTCGCCGGCGGGGTTGCCGGGGGCATGCTGGGCGAAGGCGCCCGGCGGCTGGCCCGCGGCGAGCGCCCGCGGATGCGCGACCTGCTGCTGACCCCGGGCAATGTCGGCCGCCTGGCCGATCGCCTGTCGCACCTGCGCGGTGCGGCAATGAAGCTCGGCCAGATGATCTCGATGGATGCGGGCGACATGCTGCCCGCCGAACTCACTGCCATTCTCGCGCAATTGCGTTCGCAGGCCTATCGCATGCCACCGCAGCAATTGCGCAGCGTGCTCGACGCGGAATGGGGGCCCGACTGGCGGCGCCGCTTCGCGCGCTTCAACGCCACCCCGATTGCCGCGGCATCGATCGGGCAGGTGCACCGCGCGGCACTGCCCGACGGGCGCGAAGTGGCAATCAAGGTCCAGTATCCCGGCATTCGCGAAAGCATCGATTCCGATGTCGACAATGTCGCGACCCTGCTGCGCGTATCGGGCGTACTGCCGCGCGAGCTCGACCTTGCGCCGTTGCTGGGCGAAGCCAAGCGGCAGTTGCACGAGGAAGCC
>Ga0105357_10000984_pt1 | contig 15314 bp, 17 predicted proteins | sample GOMGulsemesocosm_4_FD_83660 | JGI IMG/M metagenome (GOLD analysis project Ga0105357, IMG submission 83660) | Methane-oxidizing microbial communities from mesocosms in the Gulf of Mexico - GOM15B Gulf of Mexico | ecosystem: Environmental > Aquatic > Marine > Cold seeps | place: USA: Gulf of...
GATAAAAACAGTTTACAAAGAAATCAATTTTTAACGTGAAAAATGACTTCTTTGCAAATTGCAAAACGGGCATAAGCCTATGCCAGCGTGATGAAATTGGTATACATGGGGGATTCAAAATCCTTTGCATGGACTGCATAAAATTTGAAGTTATAGAATAAGTAATGGCCGAATGGTGGAATTGGTAGACACGCTAGATTCAAAATCTGGTTTCTTCGGGAGTGACGGTTCAAGTCCGTCTTCGGCTACCATTACTTATTGATTTTAAAGAGCTATAACTAAACAAACCGACTTTCAATGTCGGTTTTTTGTGTCTGAAATTCAGCTTGAATTAACTAAATTTACCTTTAATAATGCTGTTGATGATGGCATTAATTACTGCCTTAAATTTTAGCCTCATAACTTGCTCCTGTGCATATCCTGTGCAGAATGGTTGTTAATAAAGGTTAAAACACGTAATCGATTCGAGTCCTACTTTGCTATGTTCTAAGTAAAGCAAACCCTTCAACAAGCTAACACCCACCTAAATCTCCAGCAACTCTACTGCAAATCAGTAACACTCAAACCAATCCAATATATCTTTATGCCCATAAACCCACCAAGATTCATTTTCTATAATTTTACCATCACTAACTTGTAGCTCTTTTTTATTTACTTCAAATTTCTGTACATAAATAAAGTTACTAGAATCTCTTTCTAGATGCTGTATAGCAAAAGAAATTAATAAATGTTTACTCTTTTGTTTTCTAGTCGCTGGGTACTGTGGAGCTATTCTTAACAACTTGTAGTCTGATTGTGTATAGGGATCTATTTCTTGATCAAATAACGGGCTTTCTAACTTCAACATATTCGTAAATAAATTTATATCTTGTTGAACCCAGTTCAATAACTTTAAAACTAATGCCATGTTTGATAGCCGATCGTTAATTTTATTATCTGGATGTGGTGCGTAAGGTGTTTGGTAAGCCATTTTCTTGCTTGGATCTTTAGGGCAATAAATTCTTTCATGTGCTGGGCTTATTACTTTGCTACTACCTTTTACAATACTCCCAAACCACAAAATGGAAGAATAATCGCAAGAGTTGGTCGTTAGAGCTTTATTAATTACATTACGAATTTGTTTAATATTTTTAATTTTTATGAAAGCTGAATGTTTTACGATATTTTTTCTTGCTGAAATATTTCTGAATTTTTCAGTGAAACTTTCCTTTGCCACATCTTTAATCGCAATCTGTATATCTCTTGATAAAGTTGCAATTGATGTGCCTCTCATATCCGCTATCGTTTGCGATGAAACTCCCAAAAGTTTCATCGCTAATATATGTCTCTTTTTAAAATCGTCTATATCCATTACTTTTTATCACTAGTAACCAAATGTAAACATAATAATCATTATAGAGTCTTATGAGAATAATTATTTTTGATTTGTTAATGATTTAAATGGCTATTTGATTCTTACTTATTTATATCAATAAATAAAACAATATATAGTATGTTGTTTTTAAAAGGATTTATGTTGTTCGAAGGGTTTTTGATGTGTATTATTCGCAATATGTTTAATGCGTGGTTTTGAGTAAGTAGGTTTTTATGCGTGGTGGTAGAATTAAAATAAATCAGAAGTTAATTGATGGGTATCCTCGTCCTGAAGGTAGTGAGGTTGTTGTATTAAGAGATAGTGAATTAATCGGGTTTACGGTACATATTTCATCAACCTGTACGACTTTTCGGTTTGAAAAGTCTGTTAATACAAAACGACATAACATTGAACTTGGTCGAGGTTAAATGTGATGAAAATGACAGTTGCTCAAGCAAAAAGTTCGTGGCGAAAAATGCTTCATAAATTAGAAAATAATCAAATGAATTTTGATGCAGTGACTTTGCTGCTAGTGCTAATTCGAATGTTGCTGATACCACATTACGAAAACTTCACTAAAAGTCCTAGATCTTCAATATCCATTATAAATATTTATCTTATTCCTTTGTTGGGTCACTTGACTGTTCCTAAAGTTACATTTGCGTTAGTTCAGGCGTCTGTATACCGAATGATAGAAGCAGGTTTAGCTGCGGAGACAATTCGTAAAAGGATTCAGTGCGGGCATTTTTTCTTTGAGTTATTAATCAAAAACAGCCTTGCGACGTTTAACCCATTTAAAGGTGTAAATAAGCCAACCGTTAATAACATCCGAGACTATGTTTTACCTGATTTTATGCGCTTGCCCTATATAAAAATATTGCATAGTGAAAGTAATGTGTTTGCTGATGCCTTGTTGTTCATGTTGTTCCTGACGTTAAGAGTAAAGGAAACTATTGAAATAAAAGTTGTTGATATTTCGGCTGATTTAACAGTTCTAACTCTTAATGATACTAAATCGAATGCACGTCAATTTGTTCAATTAAATAGTCAAGCGCAAGAAATTGTTAGACGACGTATTGCACTTACAAATAATGAATATTTGTTCCCGTCACCCAAAAAACTAGATAGCCATATTGCATCACCTAGAGGTTGTTTTGAACGTGTGAAAAAACGTATGGCTGATAAAGGTTTTGATATCTCTGGTATGTGGATCTACGACAATAGAAGACTGAGTTTATCAGTAGCTAGTGAGGTATCTAATGGAAACACTTTTCTTTTAGCGGGCATGGCAAGGCATTCATCACCAGAAGTATTAAAAAGATATGTGCATTGTACAAATCAAGCAGTTTCTGAACTATCAGAAGCTACCGCAAAAGCTTTATTAACCCCAATAACATCTAAAAACACGAAGGAAAAAGAATCATGAATAAATCTGAAGTTGAACCATTACTTGTCGCTAAAAGTGTTTCTAAAATGATTTGTATGCCATTAGCCACTTTAAAGAAGAACGTGAGTGCGAATCCTGGCTCTGTGCCTCCCAGTTTAAAGTTGGGAGATAAGCCCAACTCACCGAGAAGATGGCGTAAGCAAGACGTTGAGGCGTGGATACAGAAGCAATTTGAAGCAAGTAATCCAACAGATAGCACGACTCAATATTAATAATTAATTATAAGGAATAAAAAAATGCTAGTAGCAATTGTTTTACCTCAATTGAATGCAGACAAATCGCCAGTTATTAAGCTGAATAATTTGACAAAAACGTTTTTGATGGGACGTAACGGTACTTCAGGAAACCAATTCCTTTATGTGGAACATGTGAGTCAAGGGCAACGTGTTCAGCTAGTTATTACAGGCGAAAATGCTCGTGATGTAAAAGAACTGTACCGAACTTTAATAGGCGCTTACTCTGAATATTTCGATGATCTTGAAATGAGTCTGTTTTTTGTGACACCTCCTGAAGATATCGTTATCACATGGGAGCAGCGTGACAAGCCATTGAGATATGTAAATTAATTTAAATCGCCCTTAACTTTGAGGGCAATCCATAAACGAGCAATTTGCTCATATTTAAACGAGGAGACTTTTATGTCTTTAATAAAACTTGGCGGTAACGCCCGCATTAACCCTGCTTCAGCTGCCGCAGGACAATATCACTTTGGAAAGGGATTGGCCGTTACTGGCCATAATGGAAAGTCCATTGTGTATGTGCAAGAAAAAGAGCCTAAAAAGGGTATTGCTCTAATGAAAGAGTTAAGTGATGCAGTATTTTCTGCAACCAAAAAGCATGATTTTATTACGCTTGATAATTATGCCTTTGTTAGTGCTGCTCAAATTGGTGCGATAACGGTCGCTCCACGAAAGGCTGTTGTTATTAATGATGTTGCTGGTGAGGTTCTCTATTGGTTGAAAGAGACCGATACAGCTAAAGCGGATAATATTTGCGCTGAAATTTGCAAAGCATACGATAGCGTCGAAAGCAAAAACCGATATGTTATTGATTGGCCAGCTCTTATGAAAAAGACTGCATAAAGAACTTAATTTTAAGAACAAAGGCTCTGCTTAATCGCAGAGCCTTTTTTTTTATTTGAGGAAACGAATAATGACGAATGATGACGAGTTAGATATAAGTGTTGAAAGTAGTGTTGGGCAATTTGAAGAGCCTTCACCTGTAGACTTTGAATATGATGAATCTGGAGCTATTGATGTAGATTTTCAATTTAAAGAGCCAGACTTTAGTGCGACTATTGGTGATGAAATGTTAGAGCCAGAAGAGCAAGTATTTGAACCTGCTTTTGATGAAAAGGCGTTAACCAAGCAACTTGCTAAAGAAGCGAAAGCTATGTATGAAAATGCAAAAGATCCATTGTTGATTAAACGAGCTACTGGTCCTGTGATGCATATAGGTATTGATTCTGAATACTTCGAAGGTGTAGCAGAAATTGAGGGTGAGGAGATACCTGTTAATAATGTACTTTCTATTCAAGCTTATACACGTGTTGCTCAAGCTGTTTGTAAAATGATTCATTACCCTAAGTCTTATGACTACCAAGATAGACCTACATTTAAAAAATTCATTAGCGAATTTGTAAATAAGGCACTAAAGGAAGGTGTTATTGATGAACTCCCGTCAATGATTTACGTATATGGTCATTTCTTACGAGCAGACTTGCCATCCTTTAAGGATTTCTTTAAATTTCCAGATGAAGTGTCTGGTATTGGCGGAACCTTTGCTTCGGTAATGAAAACAGGCTCTGTTGATGTTGAAAATGAACAGCGGAAAAAATTTAAACCTGAGCCAATATGCCTTACTGATAAACATCGCCATACATTTAAATGCTATGTGAGATATGTAGACACGCTATTACACACGCCTGGTAGAGGTGGGTTATCGGTCGTTGGAGATATTATTGGCTTGCCTAAGCTTGAGTTACCTGAGGGGCGCAGTTTTGGTGAAATGGATAAATTTTTAGCTGAGGATAAGCCAGCTTTTGAAGCGTATGCGATGCGAGATGCTGAAATATCGTGTGAATACGGTCTGTATCTTCATGACTTTAATCGTAATGAACTTGGGCTAGAAGGGCTTCCACCAACATCGGGTAGCTGCGCTGTTGCTGCTTTTAAAATATCGCTAAAGAAATTAATCGCTGAGAATCCTGAACTCGGTTCTTTTGAAGAAATGTTTGGTGTAAATTATAGTAAAGAAGAGTACTGGCATAACGATAAGCAACGTAATCAAACGCGTACAAAAAAAGAAGTGGCATCTCGGCGAAACGACCATAAAGGTTTTATTGAGCTATGTTATAACGGGGCAAGAAATGAAGGGTACTATGTTGGACCAACGGATACAGACAAGGCCATTGTAGACCTAGACCTTCGTGGTGCGTACACCATTGGCTTGTGTGATTTGTTTACCTTTGACTATGAAAACATAATCACTTCTTATGACGTAAATGATTATTTAGGCCATGTTGCAGGTTTCTTGCATGTTGAGTTTGAATTTCCAAGTAACACTCAATACCCTTGCTTACCTGTAACCGCTGGTGATAAAGGTTTAATATTTCCTTTGTCAGGCGAGTCTTATTGCACAGCACCTGAAATACTATGTGCACATAACCTTGGTTGTAAAATTAAGATTATTCATGGCGTAATTGTACCTTGGAAGCAAACTAAGCATCGTATTTTTGAGCCAATCGTTAATAAGGTAAGACTTGAGCGAAATAAAGCACAAAATGCTGGTGATAAATCAAAAGATGCTATTTGGAAAAATTTATCACTGCAAATTTACGGTAAGACAGCCCAAGGTGTAAACGGTGATAAAAAAGCGTTTAATACAGCAACTAACAGCAGTAAAACCATTGGAGCCTCGGCTATTACTCATGAAATGATAGCAGCTCATGTCACAGGTTTTGTACGCGCTGTGATTTCTGAATTATTAAATCAAATACCTGAAAATGAAACGGTAGTATCGGTAACAACCGATGGTTTTCTTGGAACTTATCCGCTAGATAAATTTAACCTTAAAGCTCCTCTTAGTAAGCGCTATCAAGGTTTGTGTGATGGTATAGACGGCGAATGCATGCTTGAAGAGAAAGGTCGTATTACACAGGCTATCGGTATGAAAACGCGTGGAGCTGTTACTTCGCAAATATTCTTTGGAAAGCCGCCTATCATGGCAAAAGCGGGTGTGAAACCGATTGTAACCATTGAGCATGGTGATACTAAAGCTGATATAAAAGATAAAGAAAACGAGGAAATGATAAACCTTTATCTAAACCGACACTTTGATAATGCACCGATAAAATTTACGTCGCTTATTTCCTTAAAAGAACAGTGGTTATTACAACGTGACTTAGTGCGTAAAAACATGAAGCGCCGTATTAACCTTGAATTTGATTTTAAGAGAAATCCGAAAGCAGGTACTCTTAAAATGGTACCTGTTCGTGATACTGAGCATTTGGCCTTCAAAACTAAGCCTTGGGCGACGATTGAAGACTTTAAAAAAGCGCGTGCTGCCTTTGATGCGTGGCGACGTAGTGGTAACTTGAAAACTATGGATGATTGGCATCGATGGCAAGACCATTATCAATGTAAGCTTGTCGTGACCAAAGGCTGCGGATTGAACCTTAATGCTAAAGGCTCTGTTGATGTGTTGAGACGCGTATTTATACGCGCTATTAACCGTGATGCTTGGGGTTTGGTAAAAGAGCAGACGAATAATGAAATTGCAGATTGGTTAACTGCCCAAGGTTTTATTACTAAAAGTGATGAATTAAAAAATGCGACGAAAGCTAAGTTAATGCCAAATATCATACCGTTAACGAAAGCTGTTATTGCATTGCTAAAAGTCATTTTGGTTAAATATCCTAAATTTGACCTATCGATGTTATTTCGTGAACAAGATTTAGCTACTGCGAAATTACAGTTAGTGTAATAAAGAAGTAATTGTAAAATAAAAAAAAGAGGTAGCCGATTGGTTACCTCTTTTTTTTCGCATTGATACTTCCTTGCTAATTATCAAATTGATTCAAAGGTCTATAAACAAAGGCTTAACAAGGTGGAGTAAGTCTCCTATATGGGTATATATAGTGATTTCAATTTCTATTCCACACTCGCCATGAATCTGCATCAATATATTTATCTGCTTCCATTTTCAGGATCCATAAAAAGTTAGCAGCATTACCCTCAAAGTCCCCACTTAGACAGCCAGCGGTAAATTGGTGGCAATTATCAAACAAAATGTTGTAATCACGTTTATCGCCAAGAGTTTCAAGTGCACGTAATACAACTTCTTTAGCGCCTGTGGGCGCTGTACCGTTGCAAGAGACATAAATACTCATAGCGGTATTTATTCCTTCTAATCGGTCTAAAAACTCATTAGGAGTAGCCGTTGTCACTGTGCCATCGCCATCAAGGTGAATAATCGTATTTTCTCCTATGTAAATACCTGAATGAGAGACTAATCCAAATATTATATCGCAATATAAAACGCTGCCTATTGCAGGGGTAGATACTGTATCTCGACAGACGTTATCGATAAAACTTTCTATTAAATTCAATACCATAAAGTACTCTTTATTATAAAGCTGGTTAAATGAAGGGTGGTAGTTTTGATGATGTAAATTATGAAAAATGATTAGCAGAGGTAGCCTGAGGTTGTTACCCAAGGATAATAAATCCACTGTGTTTGTAAGTAGAAACCCACCATTAACTGAGCTAACGCTTTAAAATTTAAGGTGTTTTCAACCTTGATTGATTTTAAACTTAGTTGATTAATTGTGGCTCCTGTCCATATACGTGAAGTTGAAAGCTTTTTTAGCTCGTTGATGTGGAAATGTTAAAAATATCCTGCTCCACGTATTGAATGAAATTACTTTGCCAAAGTTGAAATAGCTCTGATAGCGCCGCTAATTTATGGTGACCACTGTATAATTGGAAACCAACGTCATTGGTGAAATCAAAATCTATTTCTTTAGTTAGCTCAGTATTAAAACCGCTTCCAACGTAACAAAAGTCACTGATGTAATCGAAATGCCATTGTTCGTTAACACTGACAAGCCTTATTTCTACAGGGTGATAGCCTCCCAGCTCTGGATCATAGGAATCATCTCTAAAGTTAAAGGTGATATCGGTTGCGTTAGTTGGCGACAATTGCTTACTAGTCATTACCTTTGTCAGTAGGGCTATTAACTCATCACTGATTGGTAATGCTACATTTTGCTGATTAAATTTTACTTTCATACTGCTCTCCAAATTAAAGAAGCATGACCTGACTACAGGTTAGCAAGGCGTATGCCGCGCTGACCCGCGAAGCGGAACGCTTCGCACAGTGCCGTTAGGCCAATTCTTTTGATTGTGTTAATTAAAAAAACTAATTGATTTATGAACTGAGTAACTTTGCGGACTGTGCTTCAAAGTCTTTGCTTAAGTTTGATAGGAACTTACTTTTTTCATTTGGCACTAATAAACCTATTTCTGGTGCTCTTAATGCACAAACTAAAAAGGCTGGATTGTTGCTACTCTTTGCTCCTTTACCAATGAACACATCTTTTATAATTGATGATTTAAAGGCTTTATCTGCTGATTGTTTGGCTAATACATCAATAATTGATTTTATTGGTATTGGGTTCTTACAGAAGTTGCCGCCACTTGTATTCGCTAGTAATTGAAGTGATATAACTTCTTCATTATCTTTAATTAATTGAAAAGTAATGTGGCCTTCTGATTTTGGACTGAGCTTGCTTGCATTGCCCTCTAGGATGACTTTACAGTCATTGTTAGCGTCGCTTCTTTCGTCAATATTAGTGGGTTTCTGCTCGAAATCAGATTCTGTTTCATCGGTAGTTACTTGCTCAGGAATTAACGTGACTAATTCTGAATCATTTTCTTCTACTAAGGTTTCTGTTTTAATTTTACGTGCCATGATGGCCTCCTATAGTTGGTTAAATAAATCGCTGGCTTGGGTTTTTATGGTGTGGTTTTATATGCGATTTGATACTAGATATTGCCGCTGTTAATACCGCTAAATCATCAATTAAGCCCTCAATGGGTATAAAGTCAGGGATAACATCAATTGGTGTTATGAGATAAATAAGTGCTGCGACAGCAATGGTTTTTAGCCATTTAGGTGTGTCAGCATCTATTAGCAATGAATACAGCAGTAATGCACTTTCTAATAACTGTTTAACGCCTTTTATATCTTTGAATTTATTCCACACTTTATCGTGTGAGAGTTTAGTCATCACTTGCTCCTAGACGTTGGATTAATTGATTATTCGAATGGCTAACTAAATACATTCCAGCACCGTCATCACTAATGATTGATAGCTTTACTGTATAGCCCATGCCTAATTCATCACTGTATTCAGGGTTTGTTATTGCGAATTTAATTTGCTCTTGTGTTGATTCTGATAGCTTGCTTAGTAAATCATCGGTATCTGACTTTTCGATAATAATGATGGTTGAGGGATATTCAGACCAAAATGATGCAGCGGTATTTTCATCATCACCAAATGGTGTAATGAGGTGTTTCAACAGAGACTGCTTAATAGCTTCAGGCAGTGCCAGATTACTACTTGCTGGCCAATGATTAATTAATTGCATAATGTGTTTCCTTTGAAACAATAGAGCCAGTTGCTGTTAAGCAACTGGCTCTATTGGTGATTAGATTATTTACATTCAGAAATGCGCAGTGCATTGTGCTTGCGAAAATAATGAAAGGCGTAAAGCTAGGTATGACGGGGTTGTGTAAGGTGGAGTAACTTTCCTATATGAGATGTATAGATAGTTACTAGGTTATTGGATTAACTCAGCAAAACTTGAGCTAACCATTTTAGAACGCTCTGGCGAATGCTTTATGTAACGTTCACAGCTCTGTAGAGAAGATTGTTTTAATTGAGAGGCAATATCAAATTGAGTAAAATTACCTGATGCGGCCATTAAAGTGGCGCACGTATGTCTGGCGGTATGCATGCAAATACCATCAAAATCAGTGATACCTGCTGATTCTAAAATGTGGCGATATGCAGTGCGAGGGTCTTTTAAGCATTCTCCTTCACGACGGCCTGCAAATATGTACGGATTATTAGCCTTCTTCTCTAGGTTATTAATGATATTCATCGCAATGTCAGGTAGTTGTATTGTGTATGGCTTGCCTGACTTGCTATGCTCAACAAATGCAGTTTGGTTATCGCGATTAAAGTTGCTCCATTTCATGCCAAATATTTCTGACTTACGATTTCCTGTTATAAATAACATGCATATCGCCCCCCCTATGTAAGGATTGTGATAGGCTAAAGCTGCTTTAATTATCCTTTTAGTTTGCTCTTTGTCGAAGTATTTCTCCCTAATGTTATCCTCTTTAAGTAAGCCAATAGGCATAGCTGCGTTAGTCTCAACAATTCCCATTTTTAAAGCGCTGCCTGACATAGTCTTAAGCAGTGCGATCACCCTATTATTTGTAGAATTGGCTAAAGCTGCTTTAGGTTTCTTTGGGTTTGCTAGGTGTTGTTGTAATTGCAATACGTCCAAAGGTTTTAAATTCTTATACCTTAAATTTCCAAGTCGATTTTCAATATGTTTTTTAAAACGCTGAAAATCTGAGATAGAAGCTCTATTTTTTTCCTTAACCATCGGATAATAGGTATTCCAGAAGAACTCTGAAATGGTTGGCATTGTTTTAAAGCTGTCTTTTTCTGCTTTAGGGTCAATGCCATCAGCAATTTGAGCTTGAAACTTCTTTGCTATTTTAATTGCTTGGTTAACGTCAATATCACCAAATTTACCTATCAGTATTGATTTACGAATTGATTGGAAAGAATATCTTAAAAGGAACCTTTTGGAACCTGACCCTTTCCCGACAAGTAATTTTAGTCCAGACACATCACCGTCATGTGATAGCTCTAGCTCAGATGAAGGTGAATTTTTATCGTGTGGTTGAATGTTTTTTAGATTTGCGTTAGTGAACTTAAAGTGTTTTTTCATAATATAACCTTAAATTATTAAGTTAATGATCATTAACGTTATATATGTTTACCTGCTTAGTTATTACGGTAGCGACTAATTTTCCACCTAAAAAAATTATTAGTTCAATGACTGTCTGTAACTTGAAGGTAAATGATAGTGAGAATAATAGTCACGTCAAATAAAGGTGGTGTTGGTAAGACTTAATAGCATATGCCTAGCTACTTATCTTGACTTGTTATTCGTTACTAATGATCTAATTAGTAATGACGATGATAGTAAAAAACAAACAAACAAACAAACAAACAAAAACAAACAAAAAAAAGCAGGTAGAGTAGAACAGTAAGCGTGCTCCTCTGGTGTAGGACTCCTACGGCGTTAGATATGAGTACAGCATGGAGAGCTGAGTAGGCTAAACAAAAACGCTGCAATAGATGCGAATTATATTAAACTGAATACATTAGAAAAATGTCTTCACATTTAGAACTTAACAATGCACAGCTGACTCAATTAAAAGTGCAACATCAAGAAACCCTCCAAGATAATTATACCTTTGGTGAGTACCTATTATTTGGTGCAGTAATTATAGGTTTACTATTACTACTTAATTTTTTATAGTCGGTATATCAGCATTTTACACATAACAGATAAGCAATTTAATCGAGAAAAAAATACAGATATTTTCACTTCGTTCAACATTTTAGCAAACCATTAACAGGCCCTTAAATGGACGTTGGCCATAGCTAAGCGAAAAAATAAAAGTTTCGTTAGTGGAAATAATTAATGGTTACTCAATTTGTAAAACACACACAAAAAAGATGAGACAAGCACCTATAACCCCCTTTAACTTGGGAGGGATCCTTAACTTAAGAAACGATAACGCAGGCATAAATAAATGAAGCATTCTATACCAATCATCACAGTTTACCCTCACAGCCAAAAATCTAGAAAAAACTCAGAACAAAATGGAGTATATTGGCCGGACTTTATATCGAATGAGGATTTTCAACAAATGTGTCTTCTTGCTACTGGGACGCAACTGTTTAGTCTTCAGTGGATTGATGAAAATGAATCAATTAATACAGGCGGAAAAAATTGCACGTATAACGTAGGAAATGTTGTAAAAATATTTTACGAAACTAAAACGACATATATAACACTTGGAAACCCGAATAATGATGGACGAAATTCATACTTTCAACAGGTTGGACCAGCCTACAGAAGGTTCCTTGAAGATGAATCAGAAAATAAAAGCTTTATATTCTATGCTTTACCGATAGAGCGTCCTGGAAATTTCGGAAAAGTTCTAACATTATATCATCACTTAATGTATTCGGTTCTTAATGCTGCAGGAATCAATGGGAATTGGCTGGAACTTCTTAAAGAGACTCCTGGTGAATTTGAGAACATAGAGCAACTGATAGCTCATAGAAACAGGCTGTCTAAGAAGAACAACAATGCCTCCTATGCTTACTTTGATTCAAAAGAAGATTCATATTATCTATTCTTAAAGACTTATGGTGCAAGTAAATATGAATCATTTTTTTTAGCACTTGCAGCAATAAATATTGAAACCGACAAAAATATAAAAATCAGAGAATTAGAAGAAGGAGAGCTTACTGGCTTACCTAATTGGGCTCAACAACATATAGAACACTCAAGTAAAGGCCGAGTTGTATGTCATTCCCTTGACAAAGGAATGGATGAGCATAGAGAACCAATTGTTATGTTCCCTCCTAGCTTGCGCACACCTCGTTACAGAGTTAATGTAAGAATACGTTGTGGTGAAGAAGTTTGTGCATTTTGTAATAATGTAGACTCGAGAGACATTCAGGCCGCCCATATTTGGGATGTTCATAAAATAAAATCTCTGTCTATTGAAAACGATGATAATAAAGAATTATGGGATTTTGCGGCAGATGGCCACAATGGTTTATGGTTGTGTACTGAACATCATCGACCATTCGATAGCAATACTCTACTAATTGATGAAAATGGCTACATAATATATAACTCAATGATGAGTGAAAAGGTCATTGGTGAACTGAGAAAATCAATTACAAAAATACAAATTAGCCCTGAACTTATGACTAGAGAATTCTTATTCTACCTACAGAAGAGATATGAATATTTGAACCTCTCTTTATACCATAGACTTTAGTCCAAAGCTATTCCAATAATTACCCCTATGAACTAGTGCCTTCCATGGGTGGGACAGGCACTGACTTTTCTAACTTGGTGCTATGTCAAAACTGTATTAAAATTGAAATTTAAAATAGTTTGGTTTTTAAATTAGGGGTATAATACAGATAAATCCGGTTTAACTTAACCAACAAAATAAAAAAAATAATGAGATATTTGGGCAGTAAAGATTTAATAGTATCTGAAATTTTCAAACTACTTGAAGAACAAAAATTTACAGATCAAAACATGACTTTGTTTGATGCTTTTTGTGGCACAGGTGCAGTATCAAATGCACTCAAAAGCAATTTTGATATCATAGCGAATGATAACCTGTCGTGGAGCGTTGAATATACTAGAGGACGCTTGGTTGCAAATACTTGCAAATTTGAAAAGTTAGGCTTTGATCCTTTTGAATTTTTTAATTCGAATCAAAATAAAACAGAAGGTTTTTTATATAAAAACTACTCTCCAGGTGGCTCATTTAGAATGTACTTCACTGCAGATAATGCGGCTAGAATAGATTACTTTAGAAAAACCATTGAAGACTGGAAAAATAATGACTTAATCAGCTGTGATGAGTATAGCTACTTAATATTTAGTCTTATTGAATCCGTATCTTCAGTTTCAAACACCGCAGGTGTTTATGGTGCATTTTTAAAGCACTGGGACTCGAGAGCAAAAAAAGATATTCAATTCATTAAAAAAGAAATAAGTTCAAACAAACATAAAAAACTAAACTTCTTAAACTCTAAGATTGAAGAGGTTATTGATAGTGTCGAGTGCGATATTCTCTATTTAGATCCACCTTACACACAAAATCAATATGGAACTCAATATCACCTGTTGGAGACCTTGGTCCTTAATGACAATCCCAGCATGAGCAAGATTACGGGTTCAAGACCTACAGGACCAATGAGGTCTGATTGGTCGAAAGAATATAAAGCTCATATTCTTTTTGATCAAATTATATCAAAGACGAAAGCAAAATATATTTTGTTTAGTTATAGCACTGATGGGATAATGACTAAAAGTTTCATTGAAGCAAGTCTTAAGCGCTATGGAAATTCTGATTCTTATATTTGTAAAAAAATTGCTTATAAAAAATACAGAAATTTTAAAACGAAAAGAACCAACGAGCATTTTGAATATTTGTTTTTCATTGAAAAAAAATTAATTAAAGATGTTCAATTTGTATCACCTTTAAATTATATTGGTAGCAAAGCAAAGATGATGAACGAAATAAAAGATCATCTTCCTGAACGTGTGGAAAACAATGCTGGCTTTATTGATGCTTTTGGTGGTGGATGCAATGTTGGGATCAACATGAGCAATAATAAAGTTATATATAATGAACTAAATCATTATGTAGCGGAGTTAATAAATTCATTTAAGATTAATGATACATATAAATACATTCAATTTATCAAACAAACTATCAAAAAATTCGTATTAGAACCTGCTGATTCGGAAAGTTATTTGAAATTACGAACTTATTATAATTCCCTTCCTGCTTCAAAACGTGATCCAAGGCTTTTATATACGTTGATATCATACGGATTTAACCAACAGATTAGATTTAACAGTGATCATAACTTTAATAACCCAGTTGGTATGAGATGGTTCAACGATAAAGTTCTTGAAAAAATGATTAGTTTCTCCCGTGCCATTAAGGAAAAACAGATAATCATTCACAGTAAAAATTACACTAAATTAATTGATGATATTGAAAAATCTGATTTTATATACTTAGACCCACCATACAGACTGACTCTTGGTTCCTATAATGATGGAAAAAGAGGTTTTAAAGGATGGTCTCTTGAATCAGAAAAGGAACTATTGTCGTTTGTTGATAATCTGCATAAAAATGAATCGCAGTTTATGATGTCTTATGTTTTAGAACATGGTGGCAATTATAATTACGAATTAAAAAATTGGATAGATGAAAATGACTATCGGGTTGTTTACATTGAAGGTAATATAAATATCAAGAGAAAAGAAGTGCTTATAATGAATTACTAGAACTGTAATGGATTAATAACATAGGACTGAACTTAAGTTACTTGTCTTTCTATGTATTTTCTATGTAGATTGGCAGAAAGCAAATAACATTGTTTGTCATTAATCGTTAACAGAATATAACCTGAACGTAAGGGTATTACGCAACTTTAATATTACTGGTAAGCAGGTCTCGTAGAATTCAAAATCCCCTGTCGAAAGACGTGTCGGTTCGAGTCCGACCGCTGGTACCACTACATATAAAGCCCCACTCATACTCTTTATTAGAGAATGAGTGGGGCTTTTTTTATATTCGACTCGA
>Ga0105357_10000986_pt1 | contig 15302 bp, 11 predicted proteins | sample GOMGulsemesocosm_4_FD_83660 | JGI IMG/M metagenome (GOLD analysis project Ga0105357, IMG submission 83660) | Methane-oxidizing microbial communities from mesocosms in the Gulf of Mexico - GOM15B Gulf of Mexico | ecosystem: Environmental > Aquatic > Marine > Cold seeps | place: USA: Gulf of...
CCATGCGACGGGAGCGGCGAGTAAGAAAATTAATGGTTTTACATAGGAGCGAAATGGCACAGCAATGAGAACATAAATCACGAGCAAAGCAAGCAACGTATTTTGTTTTAAAGCATCAGTCATGGCGTTCTGCTCCTGACGCTCTTGGCCAATATGAATACTTAAACCTGGGTAATATTTTCGCAGTGTCACTAATTCGTTACTTTCTAATGCTGAATAGAGCGCATTAACATCGGCTTTTTGTGGGTCAACCCGAGCTTGGACTTTTAACACCCGCTTTCGATCTTGCCGAATCAATTTAGTAACGCCAGGGATTAATGTCACTTCAGCGACTGCACTCAATGGAACTTGATAGCCATTGGGGAGTTGAATGGGCATAACGGCCAGTTTATCCAAAGACTGCCGTTCTTCAAGTGGATAACGAACCATCAATTTAACTTCATTACGCCCGCGCTGTAAGCGCTCAACTTCATCACCAAAATAGCCATGTCGCACTTGCTCAGACAGATCTTCCAAGCGCATTTCTAAGCGCTCTGCCTCTGGCTTTAACGTTAAATGAATTTCAGGTTGGCCAGGCTCATTGGAATTTACAATATCGTATATGCCCGGATATGCTGCAAGCATACTGCCGAGAGTCTCGGCGGCTTTTGCAAGCAACTCAGGGTTGTCTGAGCCAAGATCGAATTCAATGTCATAAGGGACATCGCCCTCTTTATACAGGAAATCAATTTTTGTTCGCCCTAAGTCTCCAATGCGTTTTCGCCACTCATTAATAAAATCTTCAACTATAATATCTTTTCGCCCCCCGGCGGTAAATTCGGTCCAAAAACCAGCGCCATGCTCCCAGATAATGGTTTCTAAACCAACCACGACACTGCTCGGTTTAACGTTAATAGCAGACGACATCTCATCTTTATGCACACCATCTAATTCATCACGCAGTGAGAAAAAGGCCTGTTCCACTTGTGTCGCTCGTTTACGTGCCTCGCTGTACGGCATATCTTGGGGCGTCGTTAGCGATACCCAAAAGCTATCTTTAACTACATCCGCCTGCAGTGATAGGCGAATGTGCCCACTTGCCACCCACGCGAAACATAAAAGCATTAAAACCACAAAACCAGCTATTGTCAGATAACGCCAATCCAGCGCTCTACGCAAAAAAGGCTGATAATATCGTTCAACAAACCGATCTAGCCCCTTATTCAACTTCGTGCGTAACCGATCTAACCTAGAAGCCGGCAATCTACGATGACTCGGAGCCGCCAAATGCGCGGGCAAAATAAGTAAAGCCTCAATGAGTGAAAACACTAAAGCCAAAATCATTACAAGGCAAATAGGTTTCATCATTTTCCCAGCCCACCCAGGTAAAAACAATCCAGGCAAAAATGCCACCAAAGCAACCAGTACTGATAACATGACTGGTAGAGCGACGTCTTGTACACCTTGAATAGCGGCTGCAAGACTCGATTCTGCATCTTTCTTCTGGTCTTCTTGTTGATGTGAATAGACACTTTCGCCAATAATAATGGCATCATCAACCAAAATTCCCATTGCTAATAGAAAACCAAATAAAGACAACATATTAAGTGAAACATCCAATATTGGCATTAACCATAAGGCCCCCATTATTGAAGTAAAAATCCCCACACCTGCCCAAAGTGCTACTCTTAAGCGCAAGAATAAAGTCAAAACTAAACAAACTAGAACAAATCCACCTAACCCGTCCTCCACCAGTGTTCGTACCCGCTCTTCATACGCTTGCGAATCATCCCACCAGGTTTTTATCACTAAACCTTGTGGAAGCTGTAAACGCTCACGAGCTACATACTCATTGACTAATCGCGCAACTTCAACCGCGCTATGTTTAGTATGGACTTCCCATCCCTGAGTCGTTTCTCCATCATAGTGCCACTCCGATAACCGCTCCTCCAGACCATCCTTAATAATAGCTACATCACTGACTCGCAGCCTTGCTCCCCCAGCAGTGGTACGTAATATCAGGTTACCGATCTTAGAAACGTCCTGGGCTTTGCCTTTTACTCTAAGCTGTAATTCACCCTCTGGTGTTTTAAGTAAACCATCCGATTGATCCAATGAAGCACTACGAATGGCTTCGGTGATATCATGCAAAGACAATTGATATTGATATAACTTAGCGCTAGATACTTCAATAACAATTTCATAAGCCATTTCATTGTAATTTCGCACCCGCGACACCCCGGGTATCTGCTCCAGATCTGCACGAATTCGCTCACCAAAAAGCTGCAAAGTAAGTGGGTCAGCTGGCCCATGTAAAGCAACCCAAATGACGCCATCATCGCCATTGCGTTCAGCGCGTTTCAGTTCAATTTTTTCGATATTTTTGGGCAATCGTGGCACACTTTGAATCCGGCCTTGTAAAGTATTTAGGACTTGCTCTGGGTCATAATCAGGTAACACGAAGACCTTAATACTGCATAGACCTTGTTCAATTTCACTATAGAGTCGTTTGATGCCTTGCGCATCATTGATTGCCTCTTCAATACGCATACAAACAGATGCTTCAATCTCAAGCGGCCCAGCACCTGGGTAGCGCGCGTTGATTTCAATTTGTGACGGATTGAATCGCGGAAAAACTTCTTTATCCATTACGCGATAACCAACCACGCCACCGATTAGAATGACTATCATCAATAAATTAGCCGCGACAGGGTTTCTCGCAAACCAAGCGACCAGACCCGTAAATTTAGATTTTTCAAATGTACTCATCGACTATCCTCATGCTAATTGTCAGCACGCAAATGACCATCAACCATCACCGTCATACCTTCCACTGGAACATCAATTCCTGAAATCACCACGCGATCACCCGCATTAAGTCCATTTTTCACCAAAATACGATCCTGCTCACTGCGCAGTACCTCAACATGCCGAATACGTAAATGCTGCTCACTATCGACTAATAACACATTCTGAGCAGCACTCATCGCAACATGTGGCAGTGAAATTACATTTTTCAGGCTCTTGCCTTCTATTTCAGCTTGTACAAAAAGCTGAGAAATTAGGGGCTGACCTTGATTATTTTGCTGATAAGGTTCATTTACTTCAGCAATCACATAAAGTACCCCCGTATTTTCATCTAACGAGCCTTCAGTGCGAACAATTCGACCGATCCATGTTTGCATGGACCCAGCAAACTGCGCGGTTAATATAACTTTTGGCGCCAGGTAAGCAGCCTCTTTATTAATACCTAAGAATAAATCTAAAAAACCAAGCTGTTTGCCTGACAGTGGTAATCTAACTTCTGCTACCTCTGTGGAATATATCCTGCCAAGTTTGTCACCTCGCTGCACAAACTGGCCAAGACCAATATTTTTACTCTGCACCCGACCACTGAATGGTGCGCGTAATTCACATCGGCTACGCCTAGTTCGAGCTTGAAATAAACCCGCTTCAGCCGCCTTTAATTTTGCTTGTGCTTCGGCTAATTGGGGTTTACGCATAATTAATGCAGACGGTATGCCTTCACCTAATGCTTGCCACTCATTTTTGGCCTGAGCTGCCTGAGCTTCTTCCATTGATAATTGACGTTTTGCTTTGGCTATTTGTGCTTGAGCATGAACTATATCAACCTCATAGTCTCTCGGGTCAATAGTAACGAGTAACTCGTTTTTTGAAAAATAGCCTCCTGTGACAAATTTAGGATGTAACTGGATAATCTTGCCAGCGACTTCCGGTATTAAATCAATTTCATTGCTCGGAGTGACCAACCCTTGAGAGTGAACATTAAGACGGATTGTTTGGGCTTTAAGCTCAATAACAGAGACCACTGGTACTTCATTGATCTGAACCTGAATAAGGGGTTGAGGTTTCATCCACATAATAAGCCAAGCCGCAATAACGCCAATGAATAGCAGGAGAATCGCCAAGCCAATTTTCAATTGATTTATAGGTATCATTAAACGCTGCCACCTAAGGCTAAGTAGAGATTAATACGGTTATTAAGTAGTTGCCTTTGTACCAAAATATGAGCACTCTGGGAGTGAAGCGTGCTACGGTAACTGTCTAATAAAGTTAGGATTTCAATAAAACCTTGCTGATAGGATGTTACTGCTAATTTTCGACTCGCTTCAGTTTGCGCTACTGCTTCTTTGAGTGCCAGTTCCTGAGCTCTCAACCATTGTTCTGCCGATAAGGCCTGCTCTACTTCGCGAAACGCATTCAGCACCGTACTTTGATAATTATTTAATGCTTCTTGTGTGAGCGCTTCATTCCGTCGTATTTCTCCCTTGAGACGGCCTCCAGTAAAAATAGGCTGCACTAAACCCATTGCCACATTCCACGCGATAACCCTAGGGTCTATTAACTCAGTTAAAGCAGAACTACTTACCCCACCGCTGGCGGTTAAAGTAATCCTAGGCAATAGTGCTTTTTTTGCACTTTCCACTCTGGAATCCATGGCTTGCAACCTAGAGAAAGCAGCCATCAAATCTGGGCGCCGCGTCAGTAACTCTGACGGCAAACCACCAGATAATATTTCAGGTGGCATAGGTAGAGCGGCTATGCTGTGAACATCAGTCATCCTCTGAGTTTGTGGATAATGCCCGAGTAATACTTCTAATAGACGACTTTCCAGTTGCACCTGATTACGAGAACTAGCAAGATGAGCTTCCGCATTGGCTAGATCGGTCAGTACCAAACGTAAGTCTAATCCACGCGTTAAACCACGCACAAAGCGACCTCGAACTAATTCAACAATAATACGACGATCTTTAATGGATTGCTCTGCGACAGCAGACTGAAGATGAGCTTCGATTAATTTAAAATACGTTTGTGCCACACTTGCAGCTAAAGACAATCGAGCGCTGTGATAGTCAGCCATTGCTGCTTCAGTTTCTTTCAGGGAAGCTTGCTCTGCTGCTTTGACTCTCCCCCAAAGATCAATTTCCCAGCTTAAGGTAAATAATGCTTCAAAAGCATTGATTTTGCTGGCTGATTCTGCCCGCTGATAGCCTGATGTAAACCCTAACTGAGGCCAACGATCAGAACCTGCGATAACAGCTTGCTCCTGAGCGGCTGCAACACGTGCAGCAGCTGATTTCAGATCAAAATTATGAGTTAGTGCTTCGTTCACCAACGAAATCAAAACAGGATCATTAAAAGAATTAACCCATTCCTGCGTAATCTGTTTCGTTTCCAAATTAAAGGTCGTCCAATGATCAGGGTATAAGCCATTAGTGTCTGCGGCCTTTCGTTCTGGTGCCGATGAACAGCTCGATAGCATGAATAGCAATAGGCCGCTTAGGCTGCGCAAAAATGTTTTCTTTTGACTGTTTCGGTGAACAAAACTAAATGATAGCTGCACTATTTCACCATTAAAGCCATGCTATTGCTCAACCGTCACAAAAGCTATTTTATTAATTCCTGCATGCTGGGTACTCGCCATCACTTCAGCAACCTTTGCATAAACCACCTCTTGGTCTGCATATAAATGTAGGCCAATTTTAGGATTTTGTAACAGCTCGGTTTTTAAAGCTATTTCTAAGGCAACAAGATTAGCCATAGGCAGTTTGTTTAGTGTTATCAATCCCTGCGCATCAATACTTAATTGCAATGGTTGCTGCTTAATATCTACGGTGGTCGCGGCAGTTTTAGGCAGAGTCACATGTACCGATTGGGTAAGTATAGGGGCTGTAACCAACAAAATAATCACCAGTACCAGCATCACATCGACCAGTGGCGTGACGTTAATCTCGCTCATTGCACTGTCGTCTTCCGATTGTGGTTTAAAAGCCATATTTATACCTTATCAGCGCTTAAGGCAATGTGTAGAAAACTGGCAACAAAATTCCCCAGTCCGGCCCGATGCTGCTTGACTCGGCGTAAAAAAAAGTTATAGGCCAACACGGCAGGCACGGCAACAGCAATACCAATGGCGGTTGCAACTAATGCATCGCCAATAGGCCCTGCGACTACATCTAAACTAGTTGAACCGCTAGCGGTAATCTCATGCATCGCATGCATAATACCCAGTACCGTGCCGAACAACCCGACGAAAGGTGCCGTACTACCAATACTGGCAAGCAGAGTCAGTCCACCTTCCATACGATGCTGTTCTTTTTGCATTTGCACCAAAAGCGCTTGCTCCAGCAAGTCGGCCTGAGAGCCGATATATTTAAGATGTCTACCATCGGAAAGCCGAGTTTCATTTTGCCAAGAAAAACCTTGCAGTGCGATGCGCGCTTGCGGACCGATGGCGATATTTTTGGGTAGCGATTCAGCCTGAGATAAATCAGGTGCGTCCCAGAACGCAGAGCTAAAATTCCGGTCCTGATAACTGTTTTTGGTAAACTCCCAGATTTTAAACAGAATCGTTGTCCAGGTAGCTACCGAGAAAACCAATAGAGTATACAAAGTGCCGTCAATAATAATTTCCGGCGTAATATGGTACGGCATTAACATTTCCTTTTAATTAGTTATTCAAAATAAAACTTATGGGTACAACTACCAAGCTGGACACTGGCGTATCACCACGTTTTGCTGGGATAAACTTCCATCTTTCAACCGCTTCGATAGCGGCTTCATCCAGTGATTCATGACCACTACTACGTTGTATCGAGATTTCCTTGCTATCACCTTCGACAGAGACTCTAACCAGTAATAGCACTGTACCCTGCCATCCTCGGTTAGCAGCAATACGCGGGTATTTGGGTTTAGGATTGGAGCCATAGTTGACACTAAAATTCGCCTCAATAAAAAGCTCGCTATCCGCCATTACCTTATTTGAAAGCCCCTCGGCAACATTCAACGCGATAGGAGCTGGAGTAGCTTTGGTAGTCGCTGGCTCGGGTATGCTCTCTTCAACTATCTCTTGTGGTTTTGGTGGCTCTATCTTTTTACGAATAATCGCTTTCTTTTGTTTGACCAGTTTTTTAACCGGATCTTTTTTCAATTCTACCGGTTTAGGTTTCGCTGCCGGTGCAACCACAGGTTTTTGAATGAGTGCTGGTGCGGCAATCAGCGTCACTTCCATTAACATTGGCTTAGCTGCTATAAGTGGTTCGGCTGACTGTAATACCCAGGTAGCTGCCCATAGATGGAGTAGCAGTATTAAAGTCAGCAACAAAGTGCCTATTGAGTAAGGTTTTTCCTCACCTACGGATTTAAATAGTGGTCGTATTTCTCGTTTGCTTGGCATAGCAGCATCAGCCAAAGAGGGTAAGCTCTGATCCATCAGTTCACCTTTGAAACTTTTCAATAAATACATAGAGAATAGGTCGGATTGATTAGCGTGTCTTTTCCGACAAATGATTTAGCTGCGCCATAATAGACACAAGTTTTTCATCGACGCTAGCAACATAAGATTTAAGTTGAACCAATTCACCATTAAGCTCATGAATGTTTTTATGTAAGTACTGAAAATGCACTTGAAAATATCTAGGACGTGGAAATAATTCGATTGAATCATCCTCCTCCTTAACACAGGCATCTTTAGACAGCCCTGCCGAAGTGCTTTTACTTTTTAATTCTTGCACTAGATTTAACCCCTGCATATTTCCTTCCTATATTTCAAAATTAGATCATTTGATTAAAGACAAAATCAGACTAAAGTCTTTAAAGTAGTGTTCAATTATTCATCATCATACTTGAATAGATGATCAGAAAATGAAGCTCAGAATGGGTAATAATTAACCTAACAACCAATGGGGAAGGATGTTTAAATTCTGAACTTCAATTATTAGACGTTTCAATAGCAAGCAATCCCTACCTAAAAGATAAAAATATTGATAAGCGAGTCCTCATTTTTTGTTTAGGCTATCGTAACAAGCGTTAGTGCAGTAGTAGAGAGTTACAAGGGTGCTTCCACAAAAGCCTCTATAAGCCGTTACTAGGTTGCTAAGATACGGACAACCCAGCGGTATATAGTTAGTATTCTAACTTAATCGACCCCATAACAGTGACTGGTGTGCCATAGTTAGTTGGTCCATAACTATAAATACTTGATGTGTAGGTTTTATCAAAAAGATTATCCACGTTAACTTGAGTGGTCAACCGGGTAGCTCCTAATGTCCATAACTTACTGACCATTAAATTTGCAATTACATAACCCGGGGCTTGGGCGGTTTCGTTATAACCGATTTCGCGCTGACCTACCGCTTGCATACCGGCACCTAATTTTAGCCCCTGTAAAACAGACTGTTGAAATTCATAGGTTGTCCATAAGCTACCACTATGTTTAGGCGCATTATTAAGACGCTTACCATTTTGTGACGATGCTGAGCCATCAGCATCTACGCCATTGTCAATCGTTTTCGCAAACGGCGTGTAGGCATACGCACCAATGATATTCCAGCCGGCTAAAATTTCTCCTGTAATATCCAGCTCCATACCTTTACTTTGCGCTTCTCCAACGGCTTTGGTGGTCAATGCGTCTACTGCTACAGGTGTATTTTGTTTTTTCAAGTCGAAGTAAGCGATAGTACCTGTGAAACGACCATCGAATAGTTCGCTTTTAATCCCTGCTTCCCATTGTGTCGCGGTTTGCGGCGGTAGTGGTATACCTCGACTGACTGTGTTTGATGCACCGAAATTTTCGGTATAGCTACCATAAACGGATAATTCAGGAATCGGTTGCCACAGCATGCCAGCGCGTGGTGATAATTTATCTGCGTGTGACTGCGTGAGATCCGTTGCATATTCTCCTGTGGCTATGCTATTAATTTCCGCATTGTCATAACGAAATCCAACTAGTAAATGCACGTTATAAGGCAGTTCAATTTGATCCTGCATATAAAGACCAAACCACGGCAGGGTTGAATTGGTAGTTGTCACATCAGCTGCATTAATGATGGGGGAACCTGCTTGGTGTGTAGGCAGATAAATATTGCTTATATCATATTGATTTGGATTTGCACCAAAACCTGCATTAGTATACCGATTATCACTGTGATAATAATCGCCCCCCATTAACAAGGTATGCTTAGCAAACCCTGTCTCAAATTTTCCAGTCACTTCAACAGCAGTAAAAAAATTATGTTGATAATCATTACCATCAATATTTTGTGCAAAGAAAGAACGGCTAATATCGCCAATTAATGGATCAATTGGTGCCCAATCACCATCAGGATTAAACCCCGTTAATGTATAGTTATAATTACTATAATTAAAGCGATGCTGTAGTTTCCATGAATCATTCAAGGCATGCTCTGTATTTAAAGAGACCATTACATATTCATCTTCTTGCAAATTCCACGGATCGCCCAAGTTTCTTGATCGTGGAATAGGAGCAGGCCGATCACCCATCAAAGGCACTGTGCCGTCGCCTGTTTCTTTAATATCACTGTATTCTACTTTTAACGTAGATGTGGTTTTGTCACTGATTTTCCAACGAACGCTTGGCGCAACAAATATACGTTCATTACCGCCAAATTCTTGAAAAGTATTGTTGGTTTGATAGCCAAAGTTAAATCGATACGTTAAATCTTTGTTTTCAGTTAAAGGCCCTCCCACATCAATATTCGTACGATAATGGTCAAAAGAACCAAATTGCTGTTGTAAACTGTAATACGGTGTATCTAGCGGTTGCTTGGTAACAAAATTTACTAAGCCACCTGGCTCAGAACGACCATAAAGAATAGACCCTGGGCCTTTAAGGACTTCAACTCTTTCAACATTCGTTAAATCTTCCGTATGCGACCATTGGCTTTGATTTAAAAAACCATCGCGGTAAATATTGCTACTGCCAAAACCTCGTAGAAAAAATGTACCCGTACCACCCGCGCCAGCTACTGCACCACTAACATTGCGTAAGGCCTGATCAACAGTAATGACTTGCTGGTCTTTCATGACTTGCTGCGGCACCACTTTTACTGATACCGGTGTTTGCATAAGCGGCGTATCAGTTTTGGTTGCCGTCACGGCATTAGTAATATTATAGTCCTTATTTTCAGGGGAATTTACGTCTGCTGCAGCATTCCCAGTCACGGTCACTACTTTCAACCTAGTGGGTTCTTGCTTGGACGAGGGCGATAATCTTTCAATGACGACAGTATTTTTGTCAATCATTCGGAAGCTAAAACCACTGCTATTCAGTAACTTATGCAGTGCATCTTCCGAGCTGTATTGTCCGTTTAGAGCTTGGCTTTCCAAGCCTTCGGTAATCTTTGCATCGTAGACCAATTGCAACCCACTAGTATCTGCTAGCTTATTTAGGGAAGAGGTCAGAGAACCTGCTGGAATATTAAATTGCAAGCTATCGGCTAATGAAATGCCGGAAAAGCAAGTAGCCATCACCGTACTGAGGAGCACTGCTGATGGGTAATTAGAAAATCGGCGTTTACCGAATACTGTTGATTTTTTTACGGTCATGAATGTCCCTTAATTATGAGTATTTTGTCAATAACTGTTAATATGACGCATCAACGGTGCAAAACAGGAACTAAGGGAAGTAAGTTTTTTATGACAATGGCATCCATCGCTAAAAATCAGGGAACCGTAGCTTACGAAGTGATGATTTTTAGTCCGCAGTAGGCGACAGAATTGTCGCCAATCCAAAGTGAGCTGTCAGCTCGCTCAGGAGGCAAGTAGTTATCCCGACAGCCATCAAATCAATGAGGTAGCTTTAACAAAGCGAAGTTGAAGCGGACGTAGGACAAAACTAGGACCTTATTGATTCCGCCGCGTGGCGAATCGATTTTTGTGACATAGAGTATCAAAATCTATCATGAGGCGCGCCTATTTAATTCAGCAGTTGCTTGCTAATTATGTCGGAACACTTATAAAAGTTAAGAGGTAATGTAAATTAATCGAAAATATTCGCGCTTACCGTGGATCGGAAAAGCATCAGGAATAATCTAGATTGCATTCCTGTAAATAAAGGCTATGTCACCCTTAAGTGTGGAAAAATACCACCCAATTTTTTAATCCCCTGAAACACAAGCCTTAAGAAAGCACTCCACTATATTTATATAGTTATTAAAATAATAGTGGTTTTCTAAATTCCACACTTAAGGGTGACATAGCCTAAATAAAAGACTGTGCTGACTCTTATATTTATGAATTCAAAACCATCGAAATCGTTAACGATGTAATAAAATAAAATAGTCGCTGATTCGAGTTGAATGCACTTGCAGCGAACTTTCTAACGCGCTAAGCACAGATAGTGGCTGATCGGTACGAAATACACCGCTGACGCGGCGCTGAGCAATGCTTTCGTCACTAATAAACCAGTAGCCACGATGATAACGATTAAGTTCGGCCATTACCTCACCTAAGGGCTGATTTTCAAACACCAGCTTGCCGCGCTGCCAAGCTATCACATTTTTGCTATCAATCATTTTAATATTATTCAGCCCTGTTTGTTGACTGTAAGCAAGCTGTTGCCCTTCGTCAACGACGGCATGTAGTGTCTGCCCTTTAGCCTGCTCAACATCGACTGCAACACTGTGTTGAGTGACACTAACTTCTGTTAGGCCATTGCGTAAACAAATATTAAAGGCAGTACCCAGCGCGGTGATAATGCCGTGCTCGGCATGGACTTGAAAAGGGCGCGACTCATCCGAACTAACTTCAAACCAAGCCTCACCCTGTAATAAACTAAGTTGGCGCTGGTTACTGTCGATACTAACCGTTATCGCGCTATTGCTATTAAGGTGCACAATGGAACCATCACTCAAATGAATGTCGCGCAATTCACCATAACCGGTATGGAAATCAGCGCGTAACAACATTGGTAATGGACTGAATAGCCATAATGCTAAGCAACACGCCACCAAAGTTGGTGCCATCCATAGGCTATGAAACCACGGTGTTTTAGGTACAACGATTTTGGGTAGGACTATCTGTTGCTTGATCGAATCCAGCTCATTCCACAATACATCAATAGCATCAAAAGCCTGCTGGTGCTCTGGGTCCGCCGCTAGCCAAGATGTAAGTTTCTCACGCTCTTGAGTGCTTAGCGTACCGCTGTCCAACCTGACCCACCAAGCATTGGCAGCTGTTTTAATAGCGGCTTTCTCGGTAACGTTTGTTGTTGATTTTATCAAAGCAAGTCAATCCTAGGCTCTAAAATGTTTATTATTATAGAACGTATAGGCCTATAAAAATAGTAGTTCAAAGATCATAAATCATCAATTTCCTGTAACTTCTGCAAGGCCTTGCGTAAATGTTTTTCTACCATATTTCGTGATATATCTAGCCGCTCAGCGATTTCAGCATGGCTTAACTCTTCAAATTTGCGTAGCGCAAATACCATTCGACATTTGGGTGGTAGCAGGTTAGCCGCATCGACAAGCATCTCCAGTCGCTGACGGGCTGCAATAATCTGCTCTGGATCAATACGGTCGTTGGATTGCAGTTCATCATTAATAAAATTAACATTATCGGCATAATGATTACGAACCTTGCGGTGGCGTTCATGGTCAGTTGCCAAATTAGCAGCAATGCGATGCATCAGCGCTCGAGGATTTTCTGCTTGCTCCCAAAGATTCCCTTTCATCATGCGCTGATAAGTTTCCTGAACTATATCAGCGGCAGTTTCAATGCAACCACAACGCTTACATATTACATGGCGTAATTCTTGGTCATAACTTTTGATAAGCTGGGTGATGGATTCAGCATTGCTCATAGCATAAGAGACAGTTTAGTGTTTGGCTATTTTTTATTTAAGCATATTTTGTGCCATAAATTATAGCCACGCATATCCTAGCCTATAAAACACAGGGATCTCCTATCGCCAGTAATTCGCCTACTGAGCGATTTAAGGGAGCCCCAGCGTACTGAGCCAGCCTCAACTACGCACAAAAGCTGCTTCGTTAAAGCTATCTCATTGACTCTACGGCTGCTTGGGTAACTGTACAGTTTCACCACGTTATACCTGACAGGTAACTACTTGCCTACCGAGCGAGCTTACAGTTCACTTCAGATTGGCGAATTCCCTATCACTTACTCTGGACTAATAATAATCACTTCGCAGGATCAGTTTTCCTGATTTTCAGCGTAGGAACTGATATTTCATGGCTTGATAGCAATCAACTATCTTATATAGAAAGAGATAAATGTGTGATATGCCACACCTACCGAGTTATATCACACGCTTTAGACGTAAATTTTTGCTTTTCTTGTTTTATATGCCGCCGAACTTTAGCGCGGCGTTTTTGCAGCCAACGAATCATACCAGTTACAAACAACACCGGGCAGGCCAAACCAGATAAAAACACTAAAATTCGCCCTGTCCACCCGAAAGCTCTACCACTATGCAATGGCCATTGCCAGTCGATAAAAGTTTGTCCTGCTGTGTTGCGAGTAGTAGGGTCGCGCACTACCAAAATTTTACCGCTATATTGATCAACAGCAACTTGTCGTGCTGACAAAAAGAGACTGAGGTTTGGCACATCATTGATGCCGATAAGATAGCTGCCCGTATCACCAAGTGCAGGACTTAACCAATCAACTCTACCTTCAGGGTAATGGCTTTGCACAATAGTTAAGGCTTGCCCCAAACCAATTGGCACTTTACCTGCCGCAGGCAATGAATCCGGATTATTCATAAAACCGTCAGTGCCTGGCGATAACTGATCGACTAGCGCCATAAATTGATCTGGCAGATTCATGTAAACACCTGAGAGCAGCACTGCGAATAAAATAGGGAAAGTATAAAACCCTGAAGTTTGGTGTAAATCATGATTGAAGCGCTCAGTACTGGTACGGGGCTTAATGCTCATCGCACGCCGCCAATTTCCTGTCAACGGCCACCACACAATCAAGCCAGTGAATACCGAAAACGATAAGATAACACCCATGATACCGACGATAATTCCACCGATTTCGCCAGCTAGCAAGGTAAAATGTAACTGAAAAATAAAAGGTATAAATGCAACGGGAAATACATCATCAGCCTTTTTGATCAAATTCCTGCCTAACACCCGTGCCGTATAAGGATTAACATGCACATGCCATTGGTCTTTTTCACCCAAAGCAGTCGTCGCCACATTAAAGCCAAATTTATAGGCAGACTCAGCGTAGGAAGGATAGTCAACAAAGTCCAATATCGCCTGCGGAGGCATTGCCGATACTGCAGCCGCCTGAATTTCTGCAAAAGCATGATAAGTCGCTTCGCCTTGCTTTGGAACTTGGACAACTCTTAACTCAGAGTTTATAACATTATCAATTTCCTGATAAAACACCAAAATACTACCCGTAACTCCAAATACAGCCAGAAAAAAACCCAACAGCAAACCCAGCCATAAATGCACACTTAACCATCGTTTACGGCGATTCTTTAAATTGGAGAGGTGATTTTTCTGGACATCCGCACCTTTAATTACCTCACCACACGACAAATCAATCGCAACTTTCTTCATGCTACCCCCATCAATTAAATTTAGCTCCGCAGAATAAAAAAGAGCAATACCTATAAGACGTTTGAAGCTTAAAAATACACACCTTGTGTTGAAATTAATCCATAAAGAATTACTAACTGATGGTACGTAGACCTCAAATAGAATACGAGCTGTAGCGTCTCACGAAAATTGTAAGCTTTTGATTCATAATGACCAGTCGTAACACCAGCTCATAAGTAAGTAAAAAATACGGTTTTATGGCTATATTGACCCTGATAATTCACAATAACGCCCGTTATGCGAATAACATATTGTTAACCTGAGTTCGGGATAAGAAAAGTAAGGCAGACAGCCTTTTATTTGAGAAAATAAGAGATCTCTAACCTCCTCTTATTTCAAAAAGGCTGCCTCAAATGAACTGTGGATCCCATAAATCGCTCCGTAGGCGAGTGAATTTTGGTGATAGGACGTCCCAATATTTCACGAGGCAGGATGGAGAGCCTATGTAAAATATTAACAAAAGCCTTTCCTAATCAATTGTCTTACAAGCGATTTATTGAAATTACGCCTGAAATATTAGTCCCTTTAAGTTGTTTTATGCAAAGTCGCTGTAGCCAAGGAAAGGGGATTGCTTTTGTTGACTCAACCCCTCTTCGTGTTTGTAAAAATTTACGTATTCCACGGCATAAAACATTTGTCAATGAAGCGGGAAGAAGTAAATCATCAACCGGCTGGTTTTACGGATTTAAATTACATTTACTGGTCGATGATTGTGGTGAAATTATTTCTTTTCAAATACGCGAGGTAATACCGATGATAGAAAGCCTGTTCCTACCTTAGTGAAGGGCTTTGCCGGGAAAGTGTTTGCAGACAAAGGATATATTTCAAAAAAATTAGCAGAGACATTGGCTTTAGATAATATTACCTTGATTACGACACTGAAAAAGAATATTAAACCTCGACTTCTTGAAGCTGTAGATAAAA
>Ga0105357_10000987_pt1 | contig 15301 bp, 12 predicted proteins | sample GOMGulsemesocosm_4_FD_83660 | JGI IMG/M metagenome (GOLD analysis project Ga0105357, IMG submission 83660) | Methane-oxidizing microbial communities from mesocosms in the Gulf of Mexico - GOM15B Gulf of Mexico | ecosystem: Environmental > Aquatic > Marine > Cold seeps | place: USA: Gulf of...
CATGAAGCGCTGCAGGCTCTCGACCTCGATCGGCGTGTGGCTGACCACCTTGAGCAATTGCTTGTGGTTCCACACGTCGCTTTCGAGCGGGGCGATGTTGAAATCGCCGACGATCAGCGTCGGGCGGTCGACCGCATCGGCCCAGCGGGTCATCCGGTCGAGGAAATCGAGCTTCTGGCCGAACTTGGCGTTTTTCTCGCGGTCGGGCTCGTCGCCGCCCGCCGGGACATAGACATTCTCGACGATCATCCCGTCATGCTCGGTCAGCTCGACCCCGACATGGCGCGCCTCGCCATTGTCCTGCCAGTCGTGGCGGCTGAATTCCCTGAGCGGCGTTTTCGCCACCGTCGCGACGCCGTGATAGCCCTTCTGCCCATGCACGGCGAAATGCTCGTATCCCAGCGCGCGGAACGCCTCGTAGGGGAACTGGTGCTCCTGGCACTTGATCTCCTGCAGGCACAGCACATCGGGCGCCTGCTCTTCGATGAAGCGCTCGACGATGGGCATGCGCAGGCGGACGGAATTGATGTTCCAGGTAGCGATAGAAACCATGGCCAGCGACTTAGGACGCGCGCCGGGAAAACTCCACCTTTCCCTTTTCGCATCGAGCCGATAGCGCGGGGGGCGATTGCCAGGAGAGCTACATGATCCGGACCCCTTCCCTCGCCGCGCTGGCGGCATCCGCCGCGCTGTTGCTGGGTGGCTGCACCACCACCAACAATTACAACTATCCCGACGAGGCGCGCGCTGCGCCGGCTGCCAGCGAGACACAGGCCGCGGGCAAAGCGAAGAACGTCATCCTGTTCATCGGCGACGGCATGGGGGTTTCCACCGTTACTGCCGCGCGGATCTATGCGGGGCAGAAGCAGGGGCAGAGCGGCGAGGAATACGTCCTGCCGTTCGAGACCTTCGACAATGTCGCGCTGGTCAAGACCTACAACACCGACGCGCAGGTTGCCGACAGCGCGGGCACGGCCAGCGCCATGCATACGGGCGTGAAAACCCGGATCGGCGTGCTCGGCTACGGGCCCGGCGTGACCACGGGCGACTGCGCTTCGGGCAGCGGGCACGAACTGGGCCTGCTGGGCGAAGAGGTGAAGCAGCGCGGACTGGCGCTGGGCATCGTCAGCACCGCGCGGCTCACGCATGCGACCCCCGCCTCGGTCTATGCGCGCAGCGTGTCGCGCGACTGGGAAGGCGATACCGCCATTCCCGAAGACCAGCGCGGACGCGGCTGCAGCGACATTGCGCAGCAATTGGTCGCCGCGCCGTTCGATGTCGCGCTGGGCGGCGGCAGCGTGGCATTTTATGGCAAGCAGAACGGCGGACTGCGGCTCGATGACGGCGCCGACCTGCCCGGCGACTGGCAGGCCGCCACCGGGGGCCATTTCGTCACCACCGCCGCCGATCTGGCCGCAGCTCCCGCCGATGCGCCGCTGCTCGGGCTCTTTTCGCCCAGCCACATGACCTACATGGTCGATCGCGACGCCGAGAGCAGCGAACCCACGCTGACCGACATGACTGCCGCGGCCGTTACCCGGCTGGCAGGCGACCCGGACGGCTTCTATTTGATGGTCGAAAGCGGGCGGATCGATCACGGCCACCACGCGGGGCAGGCGGGCTACGCGCTGGAGGAAGCGGTCGAGTTCGCGCGCGCAATCCAGTGGGCGATCGACAACACCGACCCGGCCGAAACGCTGATCATGGTCACGGCCGATCACAGCCATGTGTTCACCATCGCGGGCTATCCGCGGCGCGGCAACGATATCCTCGGCCTCGTCGTCCCGCCCGCCGGCGGGGGCGGGGACGACGCCGATCCGATGCTGGCCGCCGATGGCCAGCCCTACACCACGCTTGGCTATGCCAATGGTCCGGGGGCTGTGGAGCACGATGCGGGCGCCGGCCGACCGACCCCCGAAACCGGGGTGATGGCGCATCAGCAGGCGCTGGTCCCCCTGGGCTCGGAAACGCATGCGGGCGAGGATGTCGCGCTCTACGCCAATGGCCCGGGCGCGGGCAGCGTGCGCGGCGTGATGGAACAGAACCTGATCTACGACGTGATCCGCAAGGCATACGGCTGGCCGGCGGACTGATCGGCGGCGCGGCCCGGACCTTGCGTCCGGGCCGCCACCAGCACGGCGCCCAGACACAAAAAACCCCCGCACCGGGGGCATTGGTGCGGGGGTTTCCTGTGAGCGTTCGTCACGCTTGGTACGAGATGAACCGGATTGAAGGGGTCAACAGGGGGGAAACCCGCTTCGTGTCGTCTCGTGATGGTTAAATTAGGCCGGGGCCGATTGCTGTTCTATGAACGCGCCATTGCGGGATATCGCACACCGCGCACCGTTCGCCGCGAGACCGTTTATCCCGGGCGACGGGATGAACGGCGCGGATCGCGGAAGGTGAACGCGCTGTCCGCCACCGCGACGCCATAGCGCTGGTTGGCGAGCTGCACCGTGGTACGGTGGTTCTGCGAATCGAGCGAGACCCAATGCGTCAGCCGCAGCCCGCCGGGCGCGGCGCGGTCCCGTGCGAAAATCAGCGTGATCACGCCGAATTCGGGCCGCTTGGTGTCGCGCACCTCGACGCTGACCACATCGGGATGGCTGGTCGGGACCAGCTTGCCATACCGTTTCACGTCGCGGCTGGGGTCGAGCAACGCCCCCAGCGGCGAATTGCTGATCGGCCAGCGCTGCACCTGATTGACCTCGTAATCGACCATGTACATCGACTTGCCGTTCGACACGACGAGCATGGGGACGCCCTTTTCGTATTCGAAGCGGATCTTGCCGGGACGCTTGAGCGTCATCACGCCGCGGACCGTCTGGCCGCTGCGGTCGGTCTGGACGAAATCGGCCTTCATGGTGGAAATCCCGCGCAGCGCGGTCACCGCGCGATCGAGATCGCCTTCGGCCGCCACTGCGGGCGCAGGCGTAAGCACGGCCGATACGGGAAGCGCCGCAGCCAGCGAAAGAGCCAGCGCGGCGCGGATCGTTTTGTTCGACTTCGAAGACAAGGTGCTCATGCTCCTGCTGATAGACACGGAGCGTTGAACCATCACTGAACCAACTGCGTTCCCGCGGTTCAGCAAGGCGCGCCTTACTTGATCTTCGCTTCCTTGAATTCGACGTGCTTGCGGGCAACCGGATCGTACTTGCGGAAGGTGAACTTTTCCGTGTGGTTGCGCGGGTTCTTCTTGGTCACGTAATAGAAGCCCGTATCGGCAGTCGAGACGAGCTTGATCTTGACGGTTGCGGGCTTCGCCATGGCGTGTTCCTAAAGATCTGAAAGGGGCCGGTCGGGCCCGAAAAAACAAGGGCGGCGCGCACAGCACCGCCGTTCCGGCGCGGCCATTGGGCGATTCACGCGCGAAAGTCAAGCATCCGGCGGCGGCAAATTGCGCTGCCGGTCGACCCCCCGGCGGCGCTGCGCCGGCGGGCGGGCCTTTGCATTATCCTACCAGTCCACCTTGCCGCGCTTGGCTTTGACATCGCCGCGGACCTTCTTCGCCTTCAGCCGCTTGACCTTGCCCACACGGTTGACCCGGCTCTTCTTGCGCTTGCGCGGCGGGTTCAGCGCTTCGTGGAGCAGCGCCACCAGCCGTTCGCGCGCGGCCTCGCGGTTCTGCTCCTGCGTGCGGTATTCGTTGGCGGTAAAGACGATTTCGCCATTCTTGGTCAGCTTGCTTCCCGCGATGTCCTTCAGCCGTTCGAAAGCCTCGGGCGGCAGGCCGATCTGGAAGACGTCCACCCGCAGTTGGACCGAGGTTGCGACCTTGTTGACGTTTTGCCCACCGGGGCCGGAGGAAGCGATGAACTTCTCTTCGGCGATTTCGAGTGCCCGGTCGGCAATCTTACCCATCGGCAAAGCCGAGCGCGGCGAAATCGCGCGGCAGCGGGGCGGCGGCATCGATCGGCGGCTTGCCCGTGCGCGGCACGGTCAGCGCCGCGGCATGCAGCATGGTGCGCGGCGCGCCCTTGCCATTGCCATAGACCGGGTCGCCCAGCAGCGGCAGGTTCAGCCCCGCCTGGCAATGCACGCGGATCTGGTGCGTCCGCCCGGTTTCGGGGCGGAATTCCACCAGCGTGTGTCCACCGTGCTCGGCCAGCACCCGCCAGTGGGTGATCGAGGGCTTGCCCTTTTTCGCGGCGATCATCCGCCAGCCCTTTTCCGCGCTGCTGATCTTGGACAGCGACAGTTCGATCGTGCCTTCGCTATCGGCCGGCACGCCCGACAGTACCCCGAGATAGCGCTTTTCGACCAGGCGTTCCTCGAACGCCTTGGCAAAGCGCTTGAGCGCCTTGGCGTTGCGCGCCAGCAGCAGGCACCCGCTGGTATCGGTATCGATCCGGTGCACGGGCATGGGCGCGCGCTGGAAACCCAGCTTCAATTCCTCGAAATGGTCCTCGAGCGAGGCCCCGCCGCGGCGGGGGCGTTCGATCGGCAGCCCGGAAGGCTTGTTGATGACCAGCGCTTCGCCGTCTTCGAACAGGATGGGGATATGGGACATAGAGCTTTCCGTTCGCCCCGAGCGTGTCGAAGGGCCGTAGGGGGAGGGATGCGCCGTCCTTGAAGAAAAACCTGCCGCGGGACAAGCGGCAGGCGTGCGGGCGTCATTCGCCGACCAGCCGCGCATCCATCATCAGCCGCAGCGCATTGCCGAGCATGAAGCCGCCCGCGAGGTCCTCGATTCGCAATTCCGCTTCGCGCGCGCGGCCTTCCTCGATCAATGTCCGGCGGAAGACACCGGGCAGCAGGCCCAGCCGGGCGGGCGGGGTCAGCAGCACTCCGTCGGGGCTGGGGACGAAGATGTTGGTCACGCTGCCTTCGGTGAGCAGGCCGTCCTCGCGCACGAACAGCGCCTCGTCGGCGTCATGTGCCTGCGCCACGCGGCGCGCTTCGTCGTAGAACCCGCGGTCGCTGGACTTGTGGCGCAGCCGCCAGTCGCCGGGATCGACGGGCAGCGGCAGGATTATGCAGCGGGCCGGGTCGCCCCAGGGCGCGGGCATGTCCTGCGCCTCGAGCGCGATCGCACCCGAACGCGCGGCGAGCAGGCGCACGCGGCTTGGCTTCTCCAGCACGAAACACAGCGCGTGCAGCTGGTTGCGGGCATCGTGCCGGTCGAAGGAGAAGCCCAGTTCTCCAGCGCTCGCCTTCAGCCGTTCGAGATGGGTCTCGAGCATGGCGATCCCGGTTTCGGGGACGAAGCGCATGGTTTCGATCAGGTCGAATTGCGCGGCCTGGTGCGCGGGCGAGGACGTGCGCGCGAAAGCGCCCTTGAGCAGCGCTTCGCGCCATTCGGTGCGCGGCTCGCTGTCGGCGACGATCGCCCCGCCGACGCCCAGCACGGCCTTGCCGCGGGCGTTTTCTATCTCGGTCAGCCGCAGCGTCCGGATCGCGACGTTGAAGGCGGCATCGCCCCCCGCGCCGATCCGCCCGATCGCGCCGCAATAGGGCCCGCGCGGGTCGCGTTCGGCAGTGTCGATCAGTTCCATCGCGCGGATCTTGGGGGCGCCGGTGATCGACCCGCAGGGGAACAGCGCACGCACGAGATCGGCTGCGCCGCATTCCGGCTTGAGCCGCGCGCGCACCACGCTGACCATCTGGTGCACTGTCGGGTAGCTCTCGACCGCGAACGGATTGTCGACGCGCACGCTGCCCGCTTCCGCGACGCGCGACAGATCGTTGCGCATCAGGTCGACGATCATCAGGTTTTCGGCCTTGTCCTTGACCGATGCGGCCAGCTCGCCCGCCAGCGCGTCGTCCGCGGCGCTATCTCCGCCGCGGGGGCGCGTGCCCTTCATCGGCTTGGCCTTGGCCTCGCCGTCCTTGAGCGACACGAACAGTTCGGGGCTGAGGCTGAGCAGCCAGTGCGCGCCGTCGAAGACCACGCCGCCGTAACCGGCCTGCGCCGCGGGCCTGAGCGCGGCATAGAGGCCCAGCGGATCGCCCGAGAAGCCGCCCGCCAGCGGGAAAGTCAGATTGGCCTGGTAGATATCGCCCGCGCGGATCGCCTCCTGCAACTGCTCGAAGGCCTGCGCATAGCCGCCGGGCGAAAGCTGCGGTTCCAGCGGGCCGACGCTGCCGCCACCCGGTGCGCGCGCCGCCAGCCAGTGCGGCATTTCGTCAGCGGGGATCCGGACCGGTTCGCCAAACAGGCCCAGCCACACCAGCGGACCCGCACCGCCGCTGCGCACCGCCGCGCGGTCGGCCAACCGGTCTTCGAGCGCGAGCCCGGCCTCATAGGCGATATAGCCCGCCAGCTCGCCGCCTTCGCGGCGCGCGTCATCGGCATCGGCAAGCGCCCGGGCGACCTGTTCGGGACGGTGGGCGACGAAGACCCGGCGCGGGTTTTCGAACAGCAAGGCATCGGCTGCGCCCGTTTCACGCGCATCGTCGAGCAGGACAAAGGGCTGCCGTTCCGCCATCGGTGCCAGCCTTTACCGCAAGCGCAGCCCCTGTCGAGGGATTGCTTGACCGCACCCACAAGGCTGCGTCAGATGGCCGGCATCGGCGGGCCTGCGGAATGGGGATTGAGTGCATGAGCGAGATTTTTCTGGGACTGGGCGCGAATGGCCAGCACCAGCACCTGCGGCTCGACCAGGCCAATCGGCACGGGTTGATCGCGGGCGCCACCGGGACCGGGAAAACGGTTACTTTGCAAGGCCTTGCCGAAAGCTTTTCGGCGCAGGGGGTGCCGGTGTTCGTCGCCGATGTGAAGGGTGACCTCGCCGGGGTCTCGCTGGCGGGATCGCCGCAATTCAAGCATGCCGACAAGCTCGAGGCGCGCGCACAGGAACTGGGCATGGACGATTACGCCTATGCCGACAACGCCGCGGTGTTCTGGGACCTGTACGGCGAACAGGGCTTCCCGATCCGCACCACCATCTCGGAAATGGGGCCGATGCTGCTCGCACGGCTGCTCGACCTGAACGAGACGCAGGAAGGCGTGCTCAACATCGTCTTCCGCTATGCCGACGACAACGGGCTGCTGCTGCTCGACCTGGGCGATCTGCAATCGATGCTGGCCTATGCCTACGACAATGCGAAAGACCTGTCGGGCAAATACGGCAATGTGGCCAAACAGAGCGTCGGCGCGATCCAGCGCCAGCTGCTGAGCTTCGAGAGCCAGGGCGCCGACAGGTTCTTCGGCGAGCCCGCGCTGGAAATCGACGATTTCCTCGCATGCGATGCGCAGGGTCGCGGCGTCATCAACGTGCTCGCCGCGAGCAAGCTGATGCGCGCGCCCAAGCTCTATGCCACCTTCCTGCTGTGGCTGCTCGCCGAACTGTTCGAGAGCCTCCCCGAAGTGGGCGACCCGGACAAGCCGAAACTGGTGTTCTTCTTCGATGAAGCGCACCTTCTCTTCGATGATGCGCCCGAAGCCCTCGAAGACAAGGTCGAACAGGTCGTCCGCCTGATCCGCTCGAAAGGCGTCGGAGTCTATTTCGTCACGCAGAACCCGGTGGACATTCCCGAGAAGATCGCCGGCCAGCTGGGCAACCGCGTCCAGCATGCGCTGCGCGCCTTCACCCCGCGCGACCAGCGGGCGATCAAGGCGGCAGCGGAGACCTTCCGCATCAATCCCGAACTCGATGTCGAGCAGGCGATCACCGAGCTCAAGGTGGGCGAGGCGCTGGTCTCGACGCTCGACGGGGACGGCGCGCCCACCGTGGTCCAGCGGACGCTGATCAAGCCTCCGCAATCGCGGCTTGGCCCGGTGACCGAGAAGGAACGCGCGATCGTCAATTCGGTGAGCGCGGTCGATGGCAAATACGACGTCGCGGTCGATCGCGAAAGCGCCGAGGAAGTGCTTGCTGCCAAGGCCGCCGCCGCCGCCGCCACTGCCGAGGAAGTCGCCGAGAAGGGCGAGAAGGAAGTGCGCAAGCGCAGCCGCAAGACCACTTCGCTATGGGAGCGTGCAGGCAAGGCCGCGGCAGGGGCCGCCGCCAGCAGCGCGGCCTCGATAATTGCGGCCAAGGTGATGGGCCGGACCAGCCGTGCCAATCCGGTGCGCACTGCGGCAACCTCTGCGGCGGGGACGATCGCCACCGAATTCGGCGGCAGCATCGCGGGCCGTTTCGTCCGCAATCTGGTCGGCGGCCTGATGCGCTAGAGCGGCAGGCGGATCTCGGCCCGCAGGCCGCCCTGCGCGCGATTGGCGAGCGACAGCGTGCCGCCATGCTGTTCGGCCACCGCACGCGCGAGCGTCAGCCCCAGCCCCGACCCGCCCGTTTCGCGATTGCGGCTGGCCTCGCCGCGCGTGAACGGTTCGAGCATGTCGTGGATGCGCTCTTCGGGGATGCCGGGGCCATCATCTTCCACCCGCAGCACCGCCATGCCGTTCTCGCGCAGCACGCTGACGTGCGCCGTGCCGGCATAGCGCAGCGCATTGGTGACCAGGTTGCGCAGCCCGCGCTTGAGCCAGGTGAGATGGACCGCCGCGGCGATGCGGCTCCCGCTGGCAAGCGTGACCGGCTGGCCCATGTCCTCGAATTCCTCGATCACCGAAGCGGCCAGCGCGCCCAGTTCGGTCATCTCGGGCGGGGCGTCGCTGCGCCCGATCCGCGCGAGCGAAAGGATCTCGTCGAGCGTGCGGGTGATGTCCTCGATCGTGGCCGCCATCTTTGCCCGCGCGGCTTCGTCCTCGACGCTTTCGATGCGCACGCGCAGCGCCGCCAGAGGGGTCTTGAGGTCGTGGCCGATCGCCCCGAGCATGACGTCCTTCTCGTCGAGCATCGAACCGATCCGCGCCTCCATCGCATTATGCGCGTGGATCAACCGGCGGACATCGTCGGGGCCGCTCGGGCTGAGCGGCTCGCCGGGGACCGCGCCGCTGCCGAAACGCCGCGTGCGCTCGGCCAGCGCGGCCAGCGGGCGGGTGATCCGCCGCAGGACGAAATAGAGCAGGCCGACCAGCACGAGGAACAGGATCACCGTCTGCAGCACCAGCGAGCGCACGGGTCCGCGATCGGGCGGTGGCACGGCAAGGCGCGCGACCTGCCAGTCGTCGCTGCCCGCCTGCCTCAGCCCCACGACCAGCAATGTCTCGCGGTTTGCGGGCAGCCGCTCGCGCCATTCGGGGGAATCGGCCGCGGACTGCGCGATCAGCGGATCGGCCGATACGGCGCGCTCGGTCGCGACCACTTCGGCCACGGCCAGCCCCTGCCGTTCGAGCTGCTGGGTTATGGTGGCTTCGCGCGCTGGGTTGCGGCTCTCGCCGGGAAGCAGCGGAACGGCAGCCGTCTCGGTAAAGCGGATTCGGCGGGGAAGGCGCAGGCCGCGCTCGGCACCGGGGATGCGGCGAGTGACTGGACGGGGCGGGCCGGAGGCACGCCGCTCGACGCGCAGATCGCGCCGCTGGCCGGCCAGCAATTGGAAACTGGCGGCACTGGCCAGTGCGAACTCGCGCCGTTCGGATGCGGCCCGGTACAGCATGACTGCCGAAATCGCCTGTGCGATCAGCAGCGCCGCGGCCAGTGCCAGCATGACCTGGCCCAGCAGGCTGCGCGGCAGCAACCGCGTCATGCCGTCTCGCCGCGCGCGACGCGCGTCACTTCGGCGCCGAAGCGATAGCCGCCGCCGCGCACGGTCTGGATGAAATGGGGATTGCGGCTGTCGGTTTCGATCTTGCGTCTCAGCCGGCTGATCTGGTTGTCGACCGCGCGGTCGAACAATTGGGCCTCGCGCCCCTGCACCATATCGAGCAGGCGGTCGCGGTCGAGCACCTGGCGCGGATGATCGCAAAACGCCCGGAGCATGCGGAACTCGGCAGTCGACAGCGGTACGAGCGCGCCGGTCGGATCGGTCAGCCGGTGCTTGAGCGGATCGAGCTGCCAGCCCTCGAAATGGTAGAGCAGCTCCTCGTCCGCTGCCGCAGCGGCCGGCCGTTCGGCACGGCGCAGCACCGAACGGATGCGCGCCACCAGCTCGCGCGGTTCGAAGGGTTTGGTGACATAATCGTCGGCGCCGATTTCCAATCCGATGATCCGGTCCATCGCTTCGCCCTTGGCGGTCAGCAGGATCGTGGGCAGGCCGCGGCTTTCGACGAGGTGGCGGCACAGCGACAAGCCGTCCTCGCCCGGCATCATGATGTCGAGCAGGGCGAGATCGGGCAATTCCTGCGCGATCAGCGTGCGCGCCTGCGCGGCGCTGTCCGCCTCGCGCACGACGAACCCCTGGCGGGAGAGATACTCCGCCAGGGGTTCGCGCAGGCTGGGCTCGTCATCGACGAGCAGGATGGAGGTGGGCGCGGGTTCGGTCATAGGTCTTGCACTTGCGCGCCTACCGTCCAGCGGTCCATGCGATCAAGCGTTACTGGCCGCGGCGCTCGCCGCGCTTGGCCTGCCGTTCGGCCCGGCGTTCCGCCTTGTGGGCTTCGCGCTCCTCGGCCGAGATCGCGCCATTGCCATCGCTGTCGAGCTTGGCGAAACGTGCCTGCACCGCGGCATCGAATTCGGCGCGGCTGATCGCCTGGTCGCCATTGGCATCGGCGCTCAGGAACATGCCGCCGCGCTTCCCGCCGCGGTTGCCCCGCTTGCCGCGTTCGCCGCGCGCTTCGTGCATTGCGGCGAGTTCGGCTTGCGAGAGGCCGCCCGAATCGTCGGTATCGGCCTGCGCGAAACGCTGGGCCATCCGTTCGGTCCGGTCACCGCCGCGCTTGGCCCGCCGTTCGCTGCGTTCGCCGCGCTCGGGACGATCGGCCTTGCGCGCCTCGCGGGCGGCCTGCATTTCGGCTGCGGTGAGCTCGCCGTCACCATTGGCATCGGCGCGGGCGAACATCTGGGCACCGCGCGCCTGGCTGTCGGCAGCGTTGATCACGCCGTCGCCATTGGCATCCATGCGGGCGAAACGTTCGGCGCTCGCGGCCTGCATTTCGGTCAGCGTGACACTGCCGTTGCCATCGGTATCGGGATTATGCGCCCCGCGGTGCTGCGCGATCGCGGTGGTACCGGTCAGCGTCAGTGCGGCGGCGGAAAGGGCAAGGATGGTCTTGTTCATAGGATATCTCCAAAGGTCTGGAGAGCTGCGACGGACCGGGGTCTGAGGGGAGGGAGGTCTGGCCCGCCGCAGCTCGTGTCCCTGTTCTAGGCCGACAATGTCGCAGCAATATCCCGAACCTGGCCTGAATTGTAACGGAAGGTATCACGCCGCCGGCCGCGTTCATCGCGCAGCAAGCGCGGCGGCGCGATCGGCCCGTCAGGCCGCCTTGTCCATCAGGAAGGCGTTGAGCTTGTTGCCATCCGGGTCGCGGAAATAGGCCGCATAAAACACCATGCCATTGGCATCGGGCTCGCCGCGCGGTCCCGGTTCGCCCTCGTCGCTGCCGCCATTGGCTAGCGCAATGTCATACAGCCGGCGGACCTGGTCGCGGTCCTTCGCCTGCAGCGCCACCATCGTGCCGTTGCCCACACTGGCCTCGTTCCCGTCGAACGGCTTGGTTGCCGCGATGCCCGGCGCGCCATCCATCGCCCCCCAGGCAATGAAGCTGTCGAAATCCATCATCCGCCCCACGCCCAATTCGGCCGCGATGGGATCGTAGAACCGAGCCGCCCGCTCGAGATCGTTGGTCCCCACTGTCACATATCCGATCATCTGCATTCTCCTTGTCGAAAACGACTCGCGACCGGTGGAACATTAGGGGAACATGATCTGGCCTACAAGGGCGCGCATTGCTCCTCGAGCCAGGCGAGATCATCGCCCTCGAGCTGCGGGGCAAGCGTGGCGTAGACCGCGGTGTGATAGTCGTTCCACCAGCCGATTTCAGCCTCGCTGAGCAGCGCGCGGTCGACCAGCGTCCGGTCGAGCGGAACCATCGTCAGCGTTTCGAAGCCGAGATACTTGCCCTCGCTGTCCGCAAGGCCCGCATCGACCACCAGCACGAGGTTCTCGATCCGGATGCCGTATTCGCCGGGCTTGTAGTAACCGGGCTCGTTCGACAGGATCATCCCCTCGCGCAGCGGGGTTTCGGTGCCGGGGAAGGCGCCGCCCGGCTTGCTGATCCGCTGCGGGCCCTCGTGGACCGAAAGGAAGCTGCCGACGCCATGCCCGGTGCCGTGGCCGTAATCGACCCCGCCGTTCCACAAATGCATCCGGGCCAGCGCGTCGAGCGCGCCGCCAGTGGTGCGATCGGGGAATTTCTGCATGTCGAGCTGGATATGGCCCTTGAGCACGCGCGTGTTGCGCTCGACCATCTCGGCGCTGGGTTCGCCCGGGCCGATCCACACGGTACGGGTGATGTCGGTGGTGCCGTCGAGATACTGGCCGCCCGAATCGACGAGGTAGATCGACGAGGGCGGGATCGGGATATTGCTGTCTTCATCGACCTTGTAATGCGGCAGCGCGGCATGGCCCGCCGCAGCACTGATCGTATCGAAGCTCGCATCCTTGAGCAGGCCGCCCGCTTCGCGGAATTCGCGCAGCTTGGCCGCCGCGGCGAGCTCGTCGACGGCGCCCTTGGGCGCTTCGATGCCGAGCCAGCGCAGGAACCGCGCCACGGCGGCACCATCGCGCGACTGGGCATCGCGGTGGCCCTGCTGTTCGGCCGGGTTCTTGATCGCCTTGGGCAGCACGGTCGGATCGTCAGTGCGCACCACGCTGGCGCCGCCCTGTTCCAGCGCGTGGAAGATGCCCGCCACCGCGTGGTTCGGATCGACCGCGACCCGCTTGCCGTCCAGCGCCTCGAGCGCGGGTACGAATTCCGCGCGGTCGCGCACCGTCACCGCATTGCCGAGATGCTGGGTGAGTTCGGGCGTGACCTTGTCGGGAGCGATGAACAGTTCGGCAGTGCCATCGGCATGCGCCAGGACATAGGACAGCGCGACCGGCGTGTTGTCGACATCGCTGCCGCGCATGTTCAGCAGCCACGCGACCGAATCGAGCGCGCTGACGACGGTCGCGTCATAGCCTTCCTGCTTGAGCCAGTCGGCCACTTCGGAACGCTTGTCGGCGCTCGACCGTCCGGCATGCTCGTCGCCATGCGGCACCGCTGCGGCCAGCGAGGCCTGCGGACGGTCGTCCCAGATCGCATCGATCGGATTGCCGTCCACCGGGACCAGTTCGATGCCCTTGCGTGCGAACGCGGCTTCGGCCTCCTCGGCCCAGCCGATCCCGTGCAGCCATGCGTCATAGCCAATCTTCGCCCCCTCGGGCGCGTGCTCGGCGATCCATTTGGCGGGCGATGTGGCAGGCACATCCTCGTAATCGTACAGCGCCCCGCTGACCTGCTCGCGCACCTGGACGGTATAGCGCCCGTCGGTGAACATTGCTGCGCGGTCCTGCAGCACGGCGGCACTTCCGGCGCTGCCGCCGAAACCGGTCAGCCAGTTGAGCCGCTGGGCATAGGAGCCGACATATTCGCTCATGTGCTCGTCCGAGATGGGAATGACGAAGCCGTCGAGGCCTCGGCGGGCCAGTTCCTTGCGCAATCCGTCGAGACGGGCTTCATGGGTCTGCATCAGCATCGAGAAATCCTTTCCTTCGCGCCGGTCGCGCTGGGGAGCGACTCGGTGCTTGCGGCGCGTGGCGCAGCCGCATAATCACTCCCCCGTCATAGTCATCCGCGGCGCTCCTTTCCAGTTTTGCGCCGCCCGGGGGAGGACCACCTATGCCTTTCATGCGATACGCCGCGTTCCTATCTGCCGCATCGCTGGCGCTCAGCGCGCCGCTCCACGCCCAGAACTCCGAAGGGACCACAGTGCCACAGCCGACTTCGCCGCCGACTGCCGAAAAACGCGACCACAGCTATTCGCATCACGGGATCACGATTTCCGACCCCTACCACTGGCTGCGCGACCAGTCCTATCCGACGATCGACGACGAGGACGTGCTCGACCATCTGAAGGCCGAAAACGCGTGGTTCGAAGCGCGGATGAAGCCGCAGCAGCCGCTGGTCGACGAATTGTTCGCGGAGATGAAGGCGCGCATCAAGGAAGACGATTCCACCGTGCCGCAGCGCCGCGGGGATTATCTCTACTGGTCGGAGTTCGAGGAAGGCGCGGAATACCGCAAATATTACCGCAAGCCGGTTGCCGGGGGCGACGACGTCCTGATCCTCGACGAGAACGCGCTGGCCGAGGGGGTCGAATATTTCCGCCTGGGCGCGTTTTCGGTGTCGCAGAACGGCCGCTACCTCGCCTATTCGGCCGATACCAACGGCTCCGAACGCTTTACTGCGCGGATCAAGGACCTGGAAACGGGCGAACTGCTGCCCGACGAGATCCCCGGCACGCTGTCGGACCTCGTCTGGGTGAAGAACGACACGGCGCTGGTCTATGGCACTGCGGACGACAATTGGCGCGTCCACGATGCGACCATGCATGTCCTCGGCACGCCGGTCAGCGAAGACGTCGAACTCTACCGCGAAACCATGGACGAGGGTTTTCGCGTCGGCACCGGCCTGTCGGCGCAGGAAGACTGGCTGATCATCTCGACCGGCGACAACGAGACGAGCGAAGTCCGGCTGGTTCCGGCGAGTGACCCGACCGCCGAACCGGTCCTTGTCAAACCGCGCAGCAAGGGGGTCGAATACGATGTCGATGTGCGCGACGGGATGGTGTGGGTCCATACCAATGACGACCACGTCAATTTCCGGCTGGCGACCGCCAAGCTCGAGACGCCGGGCGACTGGACCACGCTGATTTCCGGATCGGACGAGTTTTACCTGACCGGTTTCGAACTGTTCAAGGACTTCTATGTCACCGAAGGGCGACTGCGCGGGCTCGACCAGATCCAGCTGCGGTCCTACAAGGATGCCAATCTGGTCAAGCCGATCGCCTTTGCCGAAGCCAGCTTCAGCGCAGGGCTGAGCAACAATCCCGAATACGACCAAGACACTCTGCGGCTGGCCTACGAGAGCATGGTCACGCCCGATTCGGTCTATGACTACCACGTCGCCACGGGCGAACTCGAACTGCTCAAGCAGCAGGAAATCCCCAGCGGTTACGACCCCGCGCTCTACACCACCGAGCGAGTCGAGATCGCCGCGCGCGACGGCACGATGGTTCCGGTCAGCATCATCATGCGCAAGGACCGGCCGAAGACCGGGCCGCTGCACCTCTATGCCTACGGCGCTTACGGCTACGCGGTGCCGCCGGGTTTTTCGACCTCGCGGCTGAGCCTGGTCGATCGCGGCTATGCCTACGCCATCGCGCATATTCGCGGCGGCGACGATCTGGGGCGCAAGTGGTACCTGCAGGGCAAGCTCAACGAACGCACCAACACCTTCAACGACTTCGTTGACGTGGCGAAGGGGCTGGTCGCCAAGGGCTATACCGAGAAAGGCCGGATCAGCATTTCGGGC
>Ga0105357_10000991_pt1 | contig 15279 bp, 15 predicted proteins | sample GOMGulsemesocosm_4_FD_83660 | JGI IMG/M metagenome (GOLD analysis project Ga0105357, IMG submission 83660) | Methane-oxidizing microbial communities from mesocosms in the Gulf of Mexico - GOM15B Gulf of Mexico | ecosystem: Environmental > Aquatic > Marine > Cold seeps | place: USA: Gulf of...
ATGTTTAGAACGTTAAACATTTCTTCTGCGAAAGAATGTGCTGCATAAGGAGAATTATGATGAATGAGAATAAAATTTGCCTAGTTACAGGTGCATCTGGAGGTATTGGTCGTGCTATTTCACGAGAACTTGCTCGCGCAGGTTATACCGTAATTCTACAAGGTCGAGATCTTGATAAATTAATTGAGATAAGGAAGGAGCTTGGGAATAACTCACACATTGTTTTAGGTGATCTCACCAATGAAAAAGATCGCACTAGAATTCTTAATGAATTGTTTGAGTATGGTGATATTGACCTATTAGTTAACAATGCTGGGGTTTCATGCTTTTCAAGTTTTACTGATTCAGACAAGGCTGCTTTAGTTGATTTGATGGAGGTGAATTTATTATCACCCATGTTGTTTACTCATGAATTTTTAAGCCGCCTGACTATAACTAAGATAAATAAACAAAAAGTTAATGAATTCAATGCAACAGTAATCAATGTTGGGTCAGCTTTCGGCTCAATAGGTTACCCCGGTTTTAGTTTGTATTGTGCGAGTAAATTTGGACTTCGTGGGTTTAGTGAATCTCTTAGTCGAGAACTGGCCGATTCAAACATTAGAGTTGCTTACTTTGCACCAAGGGCAACCAAGACCCATATTAACAGTGTAAAAGTTGATGAAATGAATAAAGCACTAGGAAATTCCTGTGATTCTCCTGAATTTGTAGCAAACCAGTTTATGGTGTTACTCAACAGTAATAAACCTCGAAAATTTGTTGGTTGGCCAGAAAAAGTATTTTCTCGGTTAAATGGCATTTTTCCAGAAGTTGTAGATAAAGCTATAGGCTCAAAACTGAGAAAAATTAAACAGTTTATAAATCAAGATGAAAACGTAATCCCAACTTCTAAAGTGTCTCTAATAGAGGAGAAATGAAAGATGAAAAATATTACAAAGGTGTTCATAATTCTCATAGGTAGTTTGGTGTCACTTGTATCCTTAGCAAATAACGGCAATGATTTTGAAAATAAATTGCTAGATTTACAACAAGAATGGGCTAATGTGAATTATGTGATGGAGGGGGATCTTCAAGAAGATTCATTTGATGAACTCATTATTCAAGCCGAGAGACTTGTGAATGAATCCCCTAAACGTGCTGAATCTTGGATCTGGCAAGGAATTATTCAATCTAGTTATGCTGGTGCTAAAGGTGGTTTTGGAGCACTTTCATTGATAAAAAGCGCAAAAAAATCTTTTGAAAAAGCACTTGTTATTGATGAAAGAGCCTCTGCATTTGCAAGCCTAGGCATTTTATATCACAAAGCTCCTGGTTGGCCCATAGCTTTTGGTGATGACAATGATGCACAATTTTTTTTGAAGAAAGCTGTTGAGATTAATCCTGAGGGAATTGATTCAAATTATTTTTATGGTGAGTTCTTATATGATGAAGGGAATTATGATATTGCTAATAAATATTTGCATAAAGCTCAAAATGCTTCAGCCCGTAAAAATAGGGAGATGGAAGATAAGTATATGCAGAATGACATACAGATATTACTAACCAGAGTAGAAAAAAAATTAGCCTCACAAAAACATTAACATTAACCTATCAAGGAGCACGATTATAAAAGTTTTCTTAAGAGTACATTAAGAAAACTTTTATAATATTGAAATAAATATAGGTGCATATTCTCATGCATCGCGATCATCTAATACCGATGATTCAGCGAAGAAAGTCATTTATTTAGCGATAACTCAAGCATCGAAAAAATGGACGATGCCGATCAGAAACTGGAAATCGGCCTTGAATCGCTTTATGATTGAATTCGAAGACCGCATTTCGGACTATATTTAAAATCGGTACTTACATAGATTTTGTTACAGCCTCTATTAAGCACTTAAATGTTGTTTAATGTTAAATTGAAATTTTTAATGGTGATTAAAATTTATCGTAGTAAGCCTTTGCTGAAAATATACTAACAACCTTTCAATTGGTTGAAATTTTTCTTTGCCTTTGTTCATTTTCTTAGTTTGAGAATTTAGATAAAGAGCTAAACCTAATGCATGATCTGGTAATAAATATTCTAATTTACTATCTCTTAGTGCATGCTCAACCCATAATCCTGCATCGGTATGCCCTAGAGGTACTAAAGTGACAATGTGAAAAAACTTTTATGCTCCCTGCTATAAAAAAAACTGTCCACCTGAAACATAAAAAACTAAACAAGTAGAGCGTAGAAGAGTATTTTTAAGTCGTGAGAACAAACCGTATAAGCAACCTGAATTAACTACAGTCTCTAAACAATGGGCTAACTGGTTACGCAAAGCAAAATTAACTCATAGACCTCCGTATCAATTACGTCTTACTTTCGCAAGTCTAATGCTAATGTTTAGCGCTGATCCTATTTGGCTCACAGGTCAAATGGGGCATAGTGACTGGGGTATGATTAGAAAAACCTATGGAAAATGGATAGCAGGTGAACGACCTGATCATCGAATGGAAATAGCTAAGAAATTAGGACAAAAGTTCCCACATGATTTTCAAGAACAAAAAAACCGACAAAAAAGTCGGTTTTTTCATACACTTACGAGCTAGAACGGCATTTTCATGCCGGGAGGAAGTTGCATTCCACCCGTTAACTCGCCCATTTTTTCTTTGTTTTGTGCGTCAACACGACGAACAGCATCATTTACCGCAGCAGCAAGTAAGTCTTCGATCATGTCTTTGTCATCTTCCATTAAGCTGTCATCTAACTCAACTTTATGAACACTATGGCTTCCAGTCATCGTTACTTTAACCATACCAGCACCTGCTTCGCCCACGACTTCCATTTGAGCTAACTCTTCTTGAGCTTTTGCCATTTTTTCTTGCATTTGTTGAGCTTGCTTCATTATGTTGCCCATGCCACCTTTCATCATAATTATTCTCCGGTAAATGTACTTTTAAAATAGGTTAATTTATCTCTTATTGGCATTATACCAAAACTTTGACTCAAATAATAAGTGCATAACTTAAAAAGGTTTAACAGACATTAATAACTCCAACAACGAGAACTAAACTGGCTAGAGTGCTGAAATACTGTTTTCATCTAAACTTGCTTGAAAAGTATATTGTAGTGCTTGCACTATGTCATCTTTTCCAATAATGCTTTAGCATAATCGTAACGTTTATCATTAATATGAGATTGAATTTGATAAGGGTCAGCTACTGTTTCTTCAACCGTTTTAATCGTCACTGCAATTTGACGAGATAAAAACTGACTAATATTTTGCTGTAATTGCTGTTCAGCTGACGCAGTAACTAAATGTTTTGTTGCTTGATTTAAACATAATATCAAATGTTCATCTGTCGATTCTGCATCAATAGTGGCATGAATCGCCAATTGCCTTAAACGCGCAGTAAGCTCCATAGAGTCAATCATATGTGCCCATCTATCAACTTGATTCGCTTTACGAATGGTTGCAGGATTTATGTTTTCAGCTTGATACGATTGCTCTGGTTTAGATAGTTCTACTTTTTTGTCTCTAGCTTCAATTGTTTCAATTGTTTTCTTCGCTACATGTTCAACACTATTCACGCCTGATTGATTAGCAGGTAACGGACGCGCATTGGCGTCACCGAGCTTTTTTTCTTGTTTATCCAGATGTTTTTTACGGCTACGAAGCATATTTCGCGTGGCAAGAACGGCACTTAATGGACTATCAGATTCTGTCGTGTGCAATGTTTTGTGAGCTTGTTGTTGGTGTTGCTCTGGCACTGACTCTTGTTCAAACTCTATTTCGTGCGCTATAGATAAATGTTGTTCTGGTGCTTGTTTTTGTAATATTTCAAGACCCTGCTCAGCAAGTTCTGCTGCTGTATTTGCAGGCTCAATATTTACCTCTTGCATCTCTGCGGCTTGTTGCTCAATTGCAGCAACCTCTTGAGCGAGTTGTTGTTCTTTATCTTGAAAGCCTATTGATGTTGGCACTGGTGTTGTTGTTACTAGTTTTGGTAATTCAGTATTTGTCTCTAGTAGTTGTGCTTGGTTTTTAGGTAGTGTAAGTAAGCTATCTTCACTACTTTGTGCTTCGCGCGGGTTGAATGAATTTGTGTCTAGCGCAGGTAATTGCTCTTTCTGCATCGGTTTAAAAGCAAAGAGTCGAAGCAAAGTCATGTCAAATGCGGCTTGTTCATCAGAGGCATAAGACAAATCTTTACGTCCGTTAACACAAATCTGATAATAAAGTTGCACATCTTCTGGTGACATGGCTTGACTAAACTTTTTCAACAGTTGAGCATGTTCAGGCAATAAATCAAACTGTTGATCAACAATTTGTAAAATAGCAATTTGATGAAATAGCTGAATCAACTCAGCAAATAAGCGACTATAACTTGGTGCACAACTGGCTATTTCTTGGGTTAACGCCATTAAACTTATGCCATCTTGCTTTAATAAATTGATAACAATGTTATAAATCCAATTTTGATCTAAACCACCAAGCATCTGTTGAATGTCAACTAATGTAATATTCCCCCGCCCTTGTGCTATCGCTTGATCGGTTAAACTTAACGAATCTCTCATACTACCGCGTGCAGCTTTAGCAAGCAGCGTTAGTGTGCCACTTTCATGATTTACCTGTTCTTTTGCTAAAATTTCGGTTAGTTTTGTTTCAATTTGATTAACCGTTAAAGCTTTTAAATGAAATTGTAAACAACGCGATAGTACAGTAACGGGAAGTTTTTGTGGATCGGTTGTCGCTAATATAAATTTTACGTGTTCAGGGGGCTCTTCAAGTGTTTTTAACAAGGCATTAAAGCTATGACGCGAAAGCATATGAACTTCATCAATAAGGTATACTTTATAGCGACCACGTGTTGGCGCATATTGCACATTATCAAGAATCTCCCGTGTATCATCGACCTTAGTTTTAGACGCTGCATCAATTTCAAGTAAGTCAACAAAGCGGCCTTGATCAATTTCTAAACATGTATCACAGGTACCACAAGGCGTCGCGGTAATACCAGTCTCACAATTTAAGCTTTTAGCAAAAATTCTAGCTATTGTGGTTTTACCAACGCCACGTGTGCCAGTAAATAAATATGCATGATGGAGTCGCTCTTGAGCAAGGGCGTTAACAAGTACAGTAACGACATGCGCTTGCCCCATCAGTTCTTCAAATTTTTTAGGTCGCCACTTTCTAGCTAAAACTTGATAACTCATAATTGATAGCTCATATTATTTAGTACTCTTAACCCACAACTCTTGCTTATAAATAGTTATTCGTTTTTATCAACTGATAACTGCCTTATTGATTATTCACCAACGTATTGTATAAGCGAATAGGGTGTTAAACCCATTGCGACTAAACGCTTCTCTCCACCTAAATCGGGTAACGAAATAACAAAACCAACGTCTTTAACTTGTGCGCCTAAACGTCGAATCAATTTAGTGGTTGCTTCAATAGTGCCACCAGTTGCCAGTAAATCATCAATAATTAATACGTTATCATCGGTTGTTAATGCATCTTTATGGATTTCTAAAACATCTTCACCGTATTCTAATTGGTATGCTTGAGCATAAGTTTCGCGAGGAAGTTTTCCAGGTTTACGTACAGGAATAAAACCGACTCCTAGTGCTAGCGCTAAAGGCGCACCAAATAAAAAGCCACGGGCTTCAGTACCAACAACTTTAGTGAAACCTTGATTTTTATATTTGTGGGTTAGTAACGTTAAGGTTAAGGCAAAAGCCTCCGCATTTTCTAAGAGGCTTGTAACATCACGAAATAAGATCCCTTGAGTAGGATAATCAGGAATAGTTTTAATAGCACTTTTTAGTTGTACCAATTGCTGTGTATTCATTTTTATTCTTTTACCACTTTAATAATGCGTAATAGTGGTAAAGAATAAAGCAATTTACTGAAAATTTATAGTCGAACTTTGGGCTAAAAAATTTTATAAGGCTATTTTTGATAAATATTCATCATTAACAGTATTCGTTAACGATTCAACGGCTGAGATAAAAGCAGTTTCGTTCAGAGGTTTACTAATAATACTACTAAACAACGTAGACTCAGGCAGTCTTTTAACGCTCTCTATCTCTTGAGTAGTCATGAATAAAATTGGCGTTTTAGCACAGAATGGTTTTTTTTTGAGGTTTTTACTTAAAACTACACCATTCATCAATGGCATAAGGTGGTCAATAATATATAGTTGATAGGACATTTTCTGCGCTTTTTCATAACCATCTAAGCCGTTAACTGCGGTATTAACTGAGTGCCCAAGTGATACTAAAGAGTGACTAATAGCATCCCGAACACTTTTTTTATCATCAATCACTAAAATATTCATAAATATCTTTCTTATTTGAAACAAAAGGTTAATTAGCACAAGCTTTAACGCGCATACCGGACGCATCTTACCTTATAACCTGACAATAACAAAGGTTATTATTGGAATTGAATGAGTTTAGCCGTTGTTTGCTTTTGTATAAAAGCTTCAATTAACTTAACACTTGAAGGTGACATTTGGTGTTTAGCTGTATTATCACCCATTAATGTTAATACCTGCTCACTTAACTGCTTTCCAAGCTCAACTCCCCACTGATCATAAGAATTAACTTGCCATAAAGACCCTTGCACAAAAATTTTATGTTCATAAAGCGCTAAAATAGCCCCTAAACATTTTGGCGTAAGTGACTGCATTAATAAGGTATTGCTGGGGGTATTTCCTTTCATGGTTTTATGGGCAGCTAAACGAGAGATTTCTTCTTTACTGGCTCCATTAGCGCTAAGTTCATCTTGCGCTTTCGCTAAATTTTTACCCTGCATTAAAGCTTCACTTTGAGCAAAACAATTAGCAACTAATACTTTATGGTGTTCATCAAGATCACTTGTGCCTTGTAAAGCAACAATAAAGTCAGTTGGAATAATTTCATCGCTTTGATGCATTAATTGCATAAAGGCATGTTGTCCATTAGTACCTTCTTGACCAAAAACAATAGGAGCAGTAGCCCAGTTAAGCTTTTCGCCCTGCTTTGATACTGATTTACCATTACTTTCCATATCAGTTTGTTGTAAATAGCCAGGTAATGCTCTTAATGCATGATCATAGGGTAATACCGCTAAACTTTGATAATTAAGCGCATTGCGATTCCACATACCAATGAGTGCCATTAGCACTGGCATATTTTGCGCTAAGCTAGCTGTTTGAAAGTGCTTATCCATACTATAAGCACCTGCTTTTAATTCATTAAAGTACTTATTACCAATAGCTAAAGCCAGCGGTAACCCCACAGCTGACCATAATGAAAATCGTCCGCCGACCCAATCCCACATTGGTAAAATATTTTCTGTCTTCAAACCAAAATGTTGTGCTTTTTCAACATTACTACTAACAGCATACCATTGTCTCGCGATAGCATTATTATCGTTAAGATCAGCTAACATCCATGATTTAATGGCTTTAGCATTTAATAAAGTTTCTTGCGTGGTAAACGTTTTAGAAATAATCACTACTAAGGTAGTGGCTGCATTTAAGTTTTCAAGTTTTTCAGTAACTGCAGCACCATCAACATTGGCCAATACATGCACTTTTAACCCCGTACAGTGGTAAGGGTGAAGTGCACTTAAAGCGACTTTAATTCCATAATACGAACCGCCAATACCAATAGCCAATACATCAGTAAATTTTTTTCCGGTGATACCGGTTAATTTACCTTGGCATACATCGTCAACAATCTGCGTCATATGTTGCTCAGTTTTTTCTACCTCTATCGCTTCTTTACCTAATACTTGATGTTTAACACTAGATGGTGCCCTTAAAGCTGTATGTAAAACCGCGCGTTGCTCGGTATTATTAATTTTATCACCCATAAACATTGCTTTAATATGCTGAGATAACTTGCATTCTTCTGCCCACGTAATCAAATGACTTAGTTCAGCTTTAGTGATGTTTTGCTTTGAGTAATCAAGATAAAGTTCTGCCGCGTTAAGTGAGAAATCATCAACCCTATTGGGTACATCAAAAAGACTTAAAATGGAACGCTTCTTTGCATAAACTATTGCGGCTTTAACTGTATTTCTTTCGGTAAAAAAATCCATGTTTTTATTGCTCATTCTGGCTTTATACCCGTCCTACGTAAAATTAGAGTAATGTTTTAAGGTAATTTTTAAAATCTTCACCTAATTCATCATGGCGTATAGCGTATTCAACATTAGCCTTCATATAACCCAGCTTAGAGCCACAATCATGTGATTTACCTGTCATGTGAAATGCTTCAACCGTTTCAACTTTCATTAAACTTGCAATGGCGTCAGTTAATTGAATTTCATCACCTGCGCCCGGTGGTGTGAATTCTAATAAGTCCCAAATTTGAGCAGATAAGACATACCGCCCAACAACCGCTAAATTTGAAGGCGCTTCATCAATCAGGGGTTTTTCTACAACAGCCGTCATCGCTTTAGACTCACCCGAAGCGAGTTCATGGCCATCGCAATCAGCAACACCATAGTTACTAACCATTTCCATTGGCACAGGTTCAACCATTATTTGACTGTGACCACTATCGTTGAAGCGCTTTAACATAGCCGATAAATTTTCAGTTTTCAAATTACTACATGCATCATCTAAAATAACATCGGGCAACACCACTATAAACGGTTAATTACCTATAATAGGGCGGGCTTTAAGTACAGCATGACCTAATCCCTTAGCTTCACCTTGGCGAACATGCATAATGGTAACGTCTTTAGGACAAATAGCTTGAATTTCATCAAGTAGTTTACGCTTAACCCGTTTTTCTAACGTTGTTTCAAGTTCAAATGATTTATCAAAATGGTTTTCAATGGCATTTTTAGAAGAGTGTGTTACTAATACTATTTCGGTGATACCTGCAGCAACACATTCATCAACAATATATTGAATCATTGGTTTATCTACAATAGGTAACATTTCTTTGGGTATAGCTTTTGTTGCAGGTAACATACGCGTACCTAGGCCAGCGACAGGAATTACTGCTTTTGTTATTTGTGTTGCTTTACTCGTCATATTAATCCTCTATTTGATTGAAATCACACGTGCATTATCAGATTCTATCCTACTAAAACATGTACGTCACTTGGAATCGTCGTCCTAAAATTGATTCAAGCTCTCTGAATTTATAATCCAGACAGACCATTATAAATTCAGTATTACTAAACAACTTTATTCTAAAGACTGCAGGGTAATAAGCTGTGGACTGAAAGCTCAAAATTATTACAACATTTAATGAAAAAGCCAACAAATACAAAAGAACAATCAATTGTGGCTGAATAAACAGCAAAAAATGCAGATACTATTATACAAATAACAATCAGTTTATAGGATAATTCATCTAACGTTATACAATTGCTTGATAACGTATAAAAAAGAAGCGAGTGATAAGGTGATTTGTCCAACAAAGGGCAATAAAATTCTTCCTGTAAAAGTTATAATTTATTTTACTGAGCTAACCACATGGGATCGGCACGTTAATTTTTAACTCTTTCTAGGATATATCGAAAACAAGGACTAATTTGGGTCTTTTGATGCTAATTTGGGTAAGCTGTTGTTCAGACCAAGTGCTTTTTCAATCAATAATTTCTTAGCTGGTCTTATATTATCCAGTAAACTCATACCAATGCCCCGTAATAATTTAACACCCTCTTGCTGGACACCAAAGGTTTGCTTAATAGCTTCCATAGCCACAATCATGTTAATAGCTTCACTTTTACGTTCGCGTGAAAAAGCTTTTAATACCCTTGGTAATGCTAGGTTATTATCTGTTGCTCCTTGCGCTGTAATTAATGAAGTAATACTTTGTGCTAATGCGGCAGCATCTAATAAACCAAGATTAACGCCCTGACCTGCAAGCGGGTGAATAGTGTGAGCTGCATCGCCAATCAGTACGACTCTACCTTTGACAAAATCTTGTGCCAAACGCATGGTTAGTGGGTAAGTAAAACGTTCACTGACTAACTCAATAAGGCCTAGCTTACCGTCACTAGCCGCCGTTAACTTTTTAGCAAAGTCTTTGTTACTAAGAGCCGTTAGCCTTTTAGCCTCTTCAGGTGATGTTGAATAAACGATAGAGCATGTCGCACTGTTTTGTGGAAAAAGTGGCAAAAATGCTAAAGGTCCGCCCGGTAGAAACACTTGCCATGCTGTATTTTTATGACCTTGTGAGCATATTATTGTAGCAACAATAGCATGATGATCATAATCACGCGTGATCATTGGTATGGCTATCTGCTGGCGTACCCATGAATTTGCACCGTCAGCGCCAATAACGAGCTTTGCTATTATGGGGGTTTGTGCGCTTTTATTTGCATCTAAAGAGGCGTTAAAGTTAATGAAAACTTCGCTATCTCCCTCGTTAATACTGGCCAACTTATGATCGGTAAAAAAACTAATGCCTTCATCAGCTTGAGCTTTTAGCCATAAGGCATGACGAATCACCTTATTTTCAATAATCCAACCTAAGCTTTCATTTTGAGGAAAACTCCCTAAATCATCAATCGAAAAATCTAACTTACCTAAACCTTCTTTATCCCAAATATGCATTTTTTGATACGACTGTAGACGATTTGATTTAATATCAGACCAAACATTTAAATTTTCAAAAAGTGTTTGACTAGCAATATTAATCGCGCTAACCCTTACATCTGGCTCGGGCGTTATCTCATTGATAGGTAGAATATCAGCAATGGCAATTTTTAGATCTGTGGTTTTTCTTAGTGCTAAAGCTAAGGTTAAACCAACCATACCAGCACCCACAATTAAAACATCAAATTTTTGCATTGTTTATCTCTTTAATAGCCCATCAACTTATTCACTAAGGTTTTTTTTAGTGGCGATAAATAATTTGTTATTTTTAAGCCAATATTTCTCCCTGCAACCAAAGGGGATAGATTATTAGTAAACAAAGTAACAAGTGAGTCCGTTAAGGTTATAATTTGTTGTTGATCTTGTACACGTTTTTGTACAAATTCATGGAGTAAAGTAAAACTGCCAATGTCAGCTTTACTTTGTAGTTGTTTTTCTATCAAGCTTGCCATCAATTTCACATCGCGCAAGCCTAGATTAAAACCCTGCCCAGCAATAGGATGAATAGTGTGTGAGGCATTACCGATAAGCGCTAACCGATGATATGTTTGTTGTTTGGCTTGTAAAAGTACTAACGGATAAACATCCCGCTTACCAACCTGAGTTATTGTACCAAGCCAACTGCCAAAGGCTAATTCAAGCTGATAACTAAAGTCATCATCATTAAGCCTTAATAACTGCTCACTTTGTTCCGCTGACATTGTCCATACGAGCGAGCAACGACTTTGCACATTGTTTAACGTTACCAAAGGCAGCATTGCTAAAGGACCAAACTCAGTAAAACGCTCAAAAGCTTTATTGCGATGTGGTTTTTCAGTAGCAACATTAGCAATAAGTGCAACTTGTTGATAATCACTTCGGCTTACATCAATGTTTGCTAACTGACGACAAGGAGAATTAGCGCCATCGCAGGCAAGTAATAAGCCTGTTTGTAAAATATCACCTGAACTAAGTGTCACTGTAACGAAACTACTATCTACACAGTTGCCTACTGTTTTGTTTACTGTTCTGTCTTCTGCATTAGCTAGGCCAATACTTAACTCAGGAATGAGTTCTGAAGTGAGATCATTAGTTGGTTGCCAGTTAATATCAGTAATAGAATCAGGGCTAAACCACTTAACATTAGACTTAGTGGCTAATACTTTCAATTGGCCTTCACCTATTTTAGCCATAGCTACAACATAGCCCAATGCAGATACGCCGTGATCTTGTGCTTCTATACGCGCTTTGCCGTAGTGACCTCGATCTGAAATATCGATTTTATCAATCGCGCATGCATCAAGTGTTATATGATCCCATACACCAACACTGTCGAGATATTTTGCACTAGCATGTGAAAGTGCCAACACGCGTTCATCAAATAACGGGGAAGTGTTTTTTGGTTGTGCCACTTTATGTTCGGCAAGATTTCTTGCTTCGGGATTATTTGCTTCAACAATAGCAATGGATAATAAGCTGCCATCAGTTTTGGTTAAATCAGCTAAACTTAATGCCATTAAACATCCTGATAAACCGCCACCAGAGATGATTATATCGAAAGTTATTTTATTATCTGTCATGATTATTTTTACTTAGCTTTTACTTAACTTATATTAGGTTTTTAATATCTTTTCAATTGATTTGAAACCAAACATTCATATTTTATTAATGTTTTTTTTAAGTTTTATTTATCATTAATGCTTCAATTTCATTAATCGTTCTTGGCGAGTTTACCGTCAAGTTTTCATAACCTTCTTCTGTAACAACAATATTATCTTCAATTCGAATACCTATACCACGCCATTTTTCGTCTAAATCATCATCATTAGGCATATATAGTCCTGGCTCGATGGTTAACACCATACCTGCAACAAATTTTCGACACTGTTCTTTATTTTCATTGATATGATAGTCACCCACATCATGAACATCTAAACCAAGCCAATGACCTAAGCTATGAATAAAGTATTTTTTACACGCTTTATCAATAACTAATTGCCTAAAGTCACCCGATAAAATAGTTAAATCAATTAACCCTTGCGTTAAAACTTTATTCGCTATTTCATTTAACTTAGCAAAGGTTATACCCGGTTTTATCGCTGCTATAACGGTTAGCTGTGTATCGAGCACAAGTTGATATAATGATCTTTGTGGTGCGGTGAATTTTCCATTAACAGGAAATGTTCGGGTTATATCAGCCGCATAGCCAGAAAGTTCACCGCCTGCGTCAATTAATAACAGATCATTGTCTTGTAAGGTTTCACTATTATCGGTGTAATGTAAAATATTTGCGTTATCGCCACCTGCAACGATGCTAGCGTAGGCAGGATGACGTGCGCCATGACGAGAGAACTCATGCAGTAATTCAGTTTCTACTTGGTACTCAAACTTCCCTACTGCCGCTTTTTTCATTGCGCGTTGATGTGCTAAACCCGAAATATAATTAACTTGGCGCATCACTTCTATTTCGTTAGCACTTTTGATTAAGCGTAAGTCATTGATAATTGGGCTTGCATCAATTAACACCTCAGGTACTTTAGTACCTTGGCGAACAGTTGTTCTAACTTGTGATAACCAAGTAAAGACTTGTTGCGACATTTCACTGTTATCAAAACAAAAATAAATTTGGCTCAAATTATTTAAATATTCAGGCACCAAACTAGATAGTTCATCAAGTACAAAACTTTGATCAAAATTATAATGCTGACATGCTTGATCTTGGCCAACTCTACGACCATGCCATACTTCATGGCTTTTATCTTTGGGTAAAGAAAATAATATTGATTGTTGATTGTTATCTGTTTTCAATAGCAAAAGTAAAGCATCGGGCTCATTAAAACCCGTTAAATAATAGAAATGCTTATTTTGGCAAAAGGCGTATTCAGTATCATTACTACGAGTAACTTCACGAGCAGCGCCAAAAAAAGCGATACTGTTATTTTCCATTTTATCGAAAAAGTTAGCTCGATGAGCTTTAAAATCGCTTAGAGGTAAATTAGCGATGCCAGGCAATTTTATCGCTATTGTTTCGTGTACTATGGTCATGACTTCTCTAATGAATAGTTTTAATGAATTGTATTGTCTGTGTTTTTGTTATCAACCGTTTTAGGCGAAGAACCTAACTCAGTGAAACATAACAAAGCTGAAATTCGGACATATTCGCTGATCTCAAAATAGGCTTGCTCGGTATCTTCATCTTCTTCCATTTCATCTGAAAGGTTGGCTATTTCGGCAAAATCAGTTAATACTTCTTTAACTTCGCTCGACGTTACAGGACTGTTTTTTTGCTGTAAACCAAAACCTAAATTAAACCCCTGTACCCAATTACCTAACGCATGGCCACGTTCAACAATTGAATCGTCATCATCAGGCAGCATCAATTGAAAAGCATAGTCGTCGTCAAGAATATCAGCCCATAACTCACTATACATTTGCGTAATAATAGTTTTTACTGGGTTTGGAAACCCTTCGCCATTATTAAATAAGTCATTTAGCATACCAATATAGCTTTGTTCTTCAAAAGTAAAACCTGCACAAACTAATCCGGTCAGTACACCATGAATTTCGCTAGCGTGACTTTGAATATTTTCAGTGGTAATGACGGCTTGAGCTGACGCAAAATCGATTTTACTGCTTTGAGATGAATGTTCAGACATGACTAATAACTTAAAATAAAGGAAATAATATAATGACACTATCCTAACATTGCCACGCTAAAAAGGCATGAAAAATCACATAAACATATTCATTTGCTTGCATAGCCAAATCAGCACAGTTATAGTGCGAGTTATTGCTCTTTATATCGTTAATTACCCTGGGAATTGTCGCAGATGAGTCAACGCACTGTTGAAATCAATATTATTGATCGTAAACTTAAAGTGGCTTGTCCCATTGGGCAAGAGAGTGCTCTACTCAGTGCCGCAGCAGAATTAACATTGCGTTTAACTAAAGCAAACAAGAGCAAGTCTCTTGCTTCTCCAGAACAAGCTATGCTCATGACGGCATTAAATTTAACTAATGAGTTATTAGCCATGAAACAACAATTGAAAGCAGAACAAACAGATCATAAGAAAAAAATCACTTTGCTACAGTCAACAATTGAGCAAGCAATGGCGCCAGCGAATAAGAAGCAAGCGTAAAACGATTAAATTGACAACAAACAGTTCTTATCAGTAAAAAAAAACTTATTTCAACTTAAATTTTCGCTATAATAAATTTGTCTTCTGAGGTGTTTGTAAGTAACTATGTCCCTGAGCCGATAAGTTTTACCTAAGGAAATTGACTAATAACTATTGTGCAAGCCCGTCTCGTATCGGGAAGCCTACGGTTAGTATGACATTTCCGCCCTGAACACACGGTGTTCAGGACTACGGTTAACTACGGCACCCTGGAAGTCACCTTCCATTACCTTATTAGCCCTGCTCGACCACTAGAAAATTATACAGTACCCAATTAGCGAGTCTATTCGCAATAATAGCAGTGAAGAAAATTTAGATTGACTTAGCGCACAAATACTTAATTATATTTTCAATAGTTTAATCTTAATTAACGCATTTATCATGTTTGTTGAGTAATATTATTTCTTAAATGCCAGACAGCAAAAAGCCCGTTACGTATGTAACGGGCTTTTCTTAATAGACGTTTAGCAATGTCCTACTCTCACATGGGAACTCCCACACTACCATCGGCGCTACTGCATTTCACTGCTGAGTTCGG
>Ga0105357_10000993_pt1 | contig 15248 bp, 11 predicted proteins | sample GOMGulsemesocosm_4_FD_83660 | JGI IMG/M metagenome (GOLD analysis project Ga0105357, IMG submission 83660) | Methane-oxidizing microbial communities from mesocosms in the Gulf of Mexico - GOM15B Gulf of Mexico | ecosystem: Environmental > Aquatic > Marine > Cold seeps | place: USA: Gulf of...
AACTATTATAACTATTATAACTATTATAACTATTATAACTATTATAACTATTATAACTATTATAACTATTATAACTATTATAACTATTATAACTATTATAACTTTATAATAGAATATAAGGAATTAGGCAAGTTTAGAAAATAGTTCCACGAAAATGGTGGAAAGAGTTTAATTTTTTGATTGTCTTATTATGCAAAGCTAGTGCATTATTATGCAATTTAAACTTTGGTATGTGATGGTTTCCAGGTAGATCTTTTCTGACTGAGTCGCCAGCAAATCAGCTTATCTTGACAGTCGTCCTGCGCGTCGAAAAATAAAAGGCAAGGGCTTCGTATTGGTAGATGCCTTATCGGTGACTAGTCGCCTTCTGCGTAGCCACTACATCTACTCAGGGGTTATGACGTTGCCCCTAAGCTATGACTAAACATTTTGCCTGCTCCTAATAGGACAATATTGTTAGGCCTTGGTGATCAGTAGTCAGTAGTCACAGAAGTATCAGATAAGAGGGCCACCTTCTTTGACTCAGATGGAATCAACTATATAAATCGCACTAATTGCACGACCCAATCCCCAACAGTGAATAGAAAGCATCAGATACAACCGACACATTCATATTTTTTATCATAGGACTGTAGGTGTGAAAATTAATCGGGGAGCTGAGAGTATCGACCTCTCCGTCTTATAATTCTTATGCCGGGGCATTTAAAAAAACGTGAGGAATAGATATGGAATATTTATTGATGATTAAACCAAGTCTAGTCATAGGCTTCATGTTAATTGGAGTCGTTTTTTTTGCACGATCAAATACGCCGATCATTGCGATAAAAAAACAGTAGAGACTGTAAATAGTTTTGTGTAACTACCCGCTAAACGAAGCCCGATAATAAGTTTAGTGCTAATTTCCAGTGCCAGATTGGCTTTATCAATTTTTCGATGCCTATTGAACTGTAATTTTGGCATATTTAAGTAATGTCCTTACTTGCCCGCTCGCGAGAAATCAGCTAACCCTCAAGAGAGACTTCTACAACCTTTAGTACACTCATTACAGGCCATGAATTGTCATGGTCGTATTTTTCCTTGCCGATTCAACCCATTGACGCCAGCCAATTTCAAAGCGCCGAAGCCCACCCTCATGGTGTTGATTAATAAACTGTACCGCATCAAAATCTTGGCAGTTTATTTCAGCGACGCTGTCCAACATTAACCTTAAAAGGTTCCGCCCATTATCTGAACTCATCATATAAAAAACCAGCGACCAATCTATCGCGTAATTCATGTCACTTTTGGACTCATCATGCCATTGCTGATGCGTTTGTATAAAGTGACTTGCTAGAGAAGGTAGTTTTGATCTTCCCAAACGGCTCAAGTGCTCATCTATTAACTCATACGAATATACGTCATTACCTGTTATAACCGTTTTCTCAAAAAAGCTAGCTAAGCCTTCATTCAACCAAGTTGGCGCCCCTCCAAACATCACAGCAATCATGGCGTGAGTTGCCTCGTGTAGAGCGATTCGCGTAATGTGGCTTCTATCACCTGTCGCCCAAATTACCGACTCATTGATACGGCTTGAGTAGAAACCGGTAGTTTTATTGCCAGTATCTGGTGCCACCTTAATTCGATACACGTGAAACTGATTCTGGTTACTAATAAATCTCATTTTTATGTGCGCAGGTCTTACCTGCCTGACTTTAATAGCATTAATTAAAGTCTTATAAATTTTTTTAATACCTGCAGAAACATGGTCCTTAGTATAAGCAGGCAACTGTGCTTTCACGCTATCAACTGACAATAAAAATGGTTTATTTATTAGCATTTTTTGAATTCGCAACTGCGTATAGTCACGTTTTGGACGCCTATCACTTATTTGTTTTTGCCCGTTTAAATCCAGCCACTCATAAACAATACGTTGATTATTAAGCGTTACACTCGCCACCTTAGCGCAACTGGTATTAGCTAATTTCTTCACTGGCTTCAGTATTCGGCGTTGAGGCATCTCGGTTTGTATATCAACCGGCTGCTCTGTTAGTAAACCTAACTTCCGAAGTATTAGTGACTGCCGTTCCTTTGAAGCCAATAGGGTGAAGACACCGCTTAAAACAATCAACCCAATTATCACCCGTATAAATATTTTCATCACTCACCTAAGTCGGCTCTTTAAGCTCCTTTTTATCCCTAATGATTTTAGCCCACATTGGCAAACTTAGTACGCTGAGAGAATCCTTATTAAATTTTACATTATTAGTTGCCTTGCCTGACAGCGTCAGTTGGCGCGCTTTAGGCTTTGATGGAGAATTAAGATGCAACGTATTTAAACCATAAATCAGCTGTAGCAGCACTTTAAAAACACTCCATAAATCTATCAGCAGCTTATGAGAAAATCGATAAAAACTGGTTATCAAAACGTTAGATGACTTTGATTTTGCAGCGGGCGTGCAATACTCAATACCACGAGCCACTCATTTCAGATACTGAGTATTAAGGCAACTACAATAGGCAGCGGTTTATATAAAGAGAGGTCAGAGCAAAAACACTGTGTTGTGATTTACCATAAGGAAATCATACTAGGTATGTATTATGTTTACTGCGTTCTGTTTTCTGAAAGAGCAACAGTCGGCTTGAGATTAAAATAGTGCAAGCCCCAGTTAGAGCAAATACGTTTATCCAGTAATGGCCTGATTTCTAATGAGGTAATTTAGTTGGTTAAAGCGTAGTTAGGCTCTTTGATTAGTCGGCCACTACACATGCAGCTGTCCGACTTAATCTGTCGCATACGTAGTGTATGAATTAACCAGAAGAAAATGGTTGCATTCACATATAAAATTGATGGTGCTCTATATTTAGTTTGTTAATAAGCAATAACAAGGAAGTGCTTTGGAATTACTTTACCCTGCCCGAAAAGAGCGACAAAAAAAGAACAAAAGTTACCGAATAGATGTTGGTTTGGGTATTAGCCATTCACTGCTCGGGCGAAACAGAGGGAGGCTTATTAAGCCTGTAATCAAAAAGTTGCTGCCGGCTCTACCCCCACTCAAATTAATAAGGATTTAGCTTTTATGATGAAGATTCGCCTTGGTATTGGATTAGATTTAGATGTCGTTGATGGTGAAAGCCCATCATTTGGAGAGGTTGTTGTTGGTTTTAGTGGGATGTTGTCACTGCTTGAAAGTCAATTAGGACTTGCAGGAGGCGATGCCTCTTTGACCACACGGTTGGTGCAATACCACCATTGCCTTAAAGACAACCTTAGCCTGAAACCGTTTTACGCTAACTCGTTCCAGGCCGATCCCTTTGCCAGCACCAAAACGCTATTGAGTTGGCGTGATGAGCTTTATCTATCTGGCTGGACGGGAATATTTAAGACTGACATTCCACCAAGGCTGAAGGATTTAGAAGTTGTTGAGAAGCAAGCCAAAGGGTTTGTGGCGAAAGGTGAGGGAGAGCGGCTTCAGCGGGTTATTAAGCGATTAGATGAGCAGTCTGTTCAGATTGAAGAGCTTATTTTGATTGACCCTTTAGCGATGCTTCCCCCTTTGTGGCAGCAATTGATTGCTGTCTTGAAGGCGCAACAAGGTGTATCTACTCTTGAGGTCGAGCCGATACAAAAAGGCTGCAAAGATAATTGTGACCTTGGCCTCCTTCAAAATTCACTTCTCGATAGCTTAGAGCAGCGTAACAGCTCAAACGACAAGGTTAAGCTATCTGGCGATGATTCACTTATAGTTGTTAAAGCAGGCGCGACCGCCTTTTCAGCCTCTGCGATTGCCAAATTGTTGCACCCTGCACATGAAAAAGAACGGGATAATCGTTTCTGCCTGCTTGCCGAGCAAAATGGATCATCATTAGATGCGGCGATGGAACAGGAAGGACTACTCCGTCTCGGCTTTCGAGCCAATTCACCCTGGCGTCCCGCATTTCAGGTTTTACCGCTCTGTTTTGAGCTGCTTTGGCAGCCACTTGATCCACATATTTTATTACAGTTTTTAAATCATCCAGTTGGACCCCTCCCGAGGCGTATCCGGAAAAGTTTGTCACGGATTGTTGCCTCACAACCGGGCATTGGGGGAGAATCGTGGCAAGATAAAATCAGCGAAATCCTGAATGAGGAGGCGGAAAGTGATCCAAAGCAGGCTAAAAAACTAAAAGAGCAGATTGACTATTGGCTGCACTCCCAACGCTTCAAACCAGAAGAGGGGATGCCTAGTAAAGTGGCAATCAAATTGGTTGAACAATTGTCAACGTGGTTAAAGGGGATGTTGATCAGCTTTGAGGGAAAAGCAGAAGCCTTCTTATACAGGGCTGCACTTAAGCAGCTGCAAGAGCTGCTGGTTGTTTTCGGTGAGCTGCAACAGAGCGGCATGGTCTTGATTGATCGTGAAAGCCTTCGCCACTTAGTTGAAGGTGTGAGAGGGAGCGGAACCGGCTTGGTTGATCGTATTGCAGAGGTGGGGCATGACTACCCTTATATTCAAAAAGCGGAATCAGCGTCAGCCGTTTTATCTGCAAGAGAGACGATTATTTGGTGGGATTGCCACAAACAGGGTGGGGTTCCAAAATCTCACTGGTTGGCGGTTGAGAAGAAAGCACTTGTAGAGGCGGGTCTTCACCTATGGTCAGAAGAGAGCCAGCTCACGTTGCTAGGCCAAAGTTGGCTGCGTCCGGTTTTACGCGCAACAAAACAGCTGATCTTTGTATTGCATGAGGCATCAGGTGCACATCATCCGGTACTCGATAATATTGAATCACTTGTTGAGGGTGTTCAGGTTGTCTCACTTGAAGAGAAATTCCTAACGAACAAACCGTTGCCTGTGGGTAAAAATAGGGCGCCAATTTCAACAGAGGCGGTTGAATATTTGCCACTGCCTTTGATGAGTCGCTGGTGGCAGTTGCCAGCAGAGTGCAGCTTGCCTAAGCGTGAGTGGGAGTCTTATTCCAGCTTAGAGACCTTCATCAACAGCCCATATCAATGGGTGATGCGGTATCAGGCTCAATTAAAACCGGGGGCTATCTCAACCGTTAGTGATCAGAACCTATTAAAAGGCAGTTTGGCGCACCGGCTCTTCGAGATTTTCTTGGGTGAAAATGCTAATCCACTTAAAATTGATGTGAAAAATGTTAACAAATGGGCGGATGAAACCTTGATAACGCTACTCGAAAAAGAGGGTGCCGTTTTATTGATGCCGGGGCGCCTAGCTGAATGTGAGAAGTTTAAAGGTGAAACCATCAAGGCATTAGAGACACTGGTCGATATTCTCCAAAAAGCAGAAGTAACCCGTGTTGAGATGGAGTCATGGCAAGAGGGTAGCTTTGTGGGTGGCAAGCTCAATGGAAGTATTGATCTGCTAACGATAAATAGTCAGGGGCAAGAGGCGGTTGTTGATATCAAATGGGGTGGCTTTAAATACCGCCATGAGAGTTTAGAGAACGATCAATACCTACAGCTGGGAACCTATGCGAAATTACGAAAAGAAAAAACTGGTCGTTGGCCTGTGTTGAGCTACTTTATCATTCAAGATGCCCGCCTATTAAGTAATAACCGCAACTACTTTGCAGAGGCTGAGTTTGTTGAGCCTAAGTCAACAGAAAGTGTTCCCGCCTTTTGGCAACGGGCGGAAAGCAGCTGGAAATGGCGTAGAGCACAGCTAGACGAAGGACGTATTGAGGTGACCATAAGACAGACTGAACCGACAGAGCTGTCGCAGGAAGGGAATGAAGATGGACTTGCTATCCCAGAGAGTAGTGATCGCTTTAGTGATTTCTCGGTGCTAACTGGCTGGAGGCGTGAATCATGAAGTCAGGTTTTCAACTCATCAGTGCCGGAGCCGGTAGCGGCAAAACCTTCACGCTGACGCAGAAGCTGAAAGCACTTCTCTCATCTGAATCGATCAACCCAGCAGGTGTCATCGCAACCACCTTTACCGTAAGAGCCGCAGCAGAATTGCAGGAACGTGTACGGCAAGAGTTGATTGCAACCGGTCAGGCTCAAAAGGCCAATGAAATGGGACAGGCGCTAATCGGAACGGTTAATGGTGTTTGCGGAGAACTACTCAAGCGTTTTGCTTTCGAAGCGGGTCTATCTCCTCAGCAAAAGGTTGTTGATGAGGAGGAGGGCGCGCGCCTTTTTGCACAGGTTCTTGAATCCTCTTTAGAGGGTGATCTAGCGCTGATTAAAAAGATGAATGCTGTCTCAGCCCGACTGGGGGTTGTCGATAAGAAAGGGATACTACTCTGGCGGCAAGAGATTAAAAACCTTGTGAGTTCTGCCCGTTCAAATAACATGTCCCCAGAGACCTTCCCTGAGTTTGCAGCACAGAGTAGCGCGTCTCTTCTGGCCTATTTTCCAAAAGTGATGACGCGTGACTTAACAGACGAACTGCAAAAGGCGATCAAAAGTGCACTTGATGGTTTTGATCCTGAAGCTGATAAAACAAAAGGTTCAGCAGACTATTTTAAGGAGCTTAAAAACAGCCTTTATGCAATCAAACATCAGAGAATAAGCTGGCCTGAATGGATAAAATTATCTAAAAAATCTCCCACTAAAAAGAGCAAACCGCTAGCAGAACCTATTCAGATGATTGCGGGAGGTTATGCACGGCATTCACAGCTTCATGAGGATATCCGTTTCTTTATAGAGCAGGTTTTTGATATCGCTGGAAAAAGCTTAAACAGCTATCAGGCAGTGAAAACAAAACAGGGACTTGTCGATTTTGTAGACCAAGAACAGCTCCTTCTTAATTTGCTAGATAACGAGACAGTTAAGGCCTGCTTAAAATCAGAATTGCAGTTGTTAATGGTTGATGAATTTCAAGACACCAGCCCGATACAGCTAGCCGTTTTTGTAAAGCTATCGAAGCTGGCTGACAAGGTGATCTGGGTTGGAGACATAAAACAGTCAATTTATGGCTTTAGAGGTTCCGATCCTGATCTGATGCTTGCGGTAACCCGTCATATAGAGAGCGAAGGGATAACGCCAGAGATACTAGGGGAATCATGGCGCTCCAGGCCTCCTCTTGTTCAGTACATTAACAACCTGTTTACGCCCGCATTTTCAAATAGCCTTTCAGAAGCACAAGTTAAGCTCGACCCTGCTCGTCCAGATGCCCTGGGGACAGTGGTTGAATGCTGGTCACTACAGGGAAGTAATAAATCCAAACGGGCAGGGGCACAAGCCACTGAAATAAAGAAGCTAGTCGAAAGCCAACAAAGAACAGTCGTCGACAAACAGACAAAGCAAGAGCGGTTATTGGAGTACGGTGATATTGCCATTTTGTGCCGGACAAATAGCAACCTGATCGAAATAGCGGAAGGTTTATCCAACAGCAACATCCCCGTTGACTACAAACGACCAGGCTTGATGGGGACGCCAGAAGCGGCACTTGCACTCGCCTGTCTGCGCCGCGTTGCAGACCAACAAGATACACTCGCCTCGGCTGAAATTAGAGCACTAACACTCTGTGAGTATCCAGAAACATGGTTGGCTGATCGCCTCCAATATCTTCAAACAGATAAAAATAAAAATAGCTGGGGTGAAGATGATTTTGCCCCCTTACAGGCGCTTGCAAAAGAGAGAGCAAGACTCCCGTATCTAACCCCTAGAGAGGTGATGGAGCAGGCGATACTTGTCGGCGAGGTTAGAAAAACGGTGGTTCGCTGGAGTAAAAGTGAATTTGAAGCGACGCAACGGCTCAGGAATTTAGATGCCTTCGTGGGTTTTGCAGATCAATACATTGAACATTGCCATACACAAAGTAGTGCCGCCACTGTTCCAGGCCTAATCCTCTGGTTAAAGGAGTTGGCCGAATCAGAACAAGATTGGTATGCCCGTGCATCTGGTAATGCAGTTAGTTTAGTGACGCATCATGGCGCAAAAGGCTTGGAATGGCCTGTAGTGATCGCAATGGATCTTGAGTCAAAACTTAAACCGCGCATATGGGGGTTATCTGTATTAGCCACAGAGGCCGAATTTAAGTGGGACGCCCCTTTAGAAGGACGAAAACTTAAATATTGGCCTAGCTTTTTTGGAGGCCAATCCAAAGATGTTGCTGTTAAAGAGACCGTTGAGAATGGTGATAGCGGAATAACGGCACAGACTAAAGTGATAGAAGAGACTAAACGGCTACTCTATGTCTCACTCACTCGCCCCAGAGATCTACTGATATTACCCTTTCCCGAGAAGACAATGACAGGTGAATGGATGCAGACACTCGGAGCCGAGTGGATGTTGCCAGAAGATGAGGAGCTAGAGCTGCCAGATAAAACAATCATTCCGACAGCCTTTAAAAACCTGCCTGAAGTTGAAGAAGAGGGCAGCCAAGAGAGCCATTCGCTATATTGGCCGAAACAACCTGAGCCATTAAAGGGTGAAAAGCATCCTTCAAAAATAGCCCCCTCCAGCGCAATGCCGCTACCTGATGCAACAATCGGACAGATAGAAGAGATTGCAGAGCGGGTAAACCTATCGGGCAACCCTGATGTAACCGATCTTGGGTTGGCACTCCATGCCATCATCGCCACCGAGATTATCAATAGAGACGGATCACTAGAAAGAGCGGCAGTCATTTTAGCTGAATATGAATTAACCAAAGCGATCACAGCGCAAGCTGCACTCGACTGTGCCACAAATTTTATAGAGCAAGTTCAGAACCGATTTAATCCCAATAAATGGCATGTGGAGCAACCCATCAACCTAACCAATAAAGAGGGTCAGCAATCAAAAGGCTGGATAGATCTATTGTTGGAAACGGATGAAGGCTGGGTCATAATCGATCACAAATCATCCCCCCAATCACGAGCAGAATGGAAAGGTAATGCGCTTAAATACTCTGGCCAACTTGATCTGTACGCCCAAGCACTCCAGAAGGCAGGGAAAACCGTTACAGGGTGTTGGGTGCATTTTGCGGTGACGGGTGGGATGGTTTTGTTGGTAGCATAATACTTTAGAACGTCACTTGCGACTAAGCTCTCAATACACCATAAATCTCTGATGCCTTAAGGTATTCGCTCAAACATAGTAGATATTATTACTGGCTTGGGTAACATCGTGGTTGAACGTTTTGTTGGGTAGCCTCAAGAAGGGGCAATATTTAAAATATTGCTCCTCCAACCGTTAGGGTATGAGACAAAAATGAGGCTTCGTACAATTTCTAAACAAACACCAATAACTCAAACAAGGCATGATATAAAATTACTCACCGGAAAACCCCGCTTGCCGTTTGATAAATATTAAGGAAAAGAAACAAGGATGCCTGATAGTAATGAACTAGTATTAAAACTGATTAATGCCTTATTAAGTAAAACCCTTTATATTCCTGCGTATCAGCGGGGGTATCGTTGGACCAACCGACAAGTCACCGAATTACTTGATGATATCAAAGAATTTCAACAGCAGGCTGAGAGTAGCACCAAAGATGCCTTCTATTGTCTACAACCGATTGTAGTGAAACAACATAATGACGCTTGGGAAGTAGTAGATGGACAACAACGATTGACCACTATTTTTATTATTCTTACTTACCTTAAAGATATTCTTACACTGCTAGGTAAATCACGTTATCAATTAAATTATGAAACTAGAGAAAACAGTGCGGAATTTCTTAATGATATTGATGAAAAGCGTGGTGAAGAAAATATTGATTTTTTTTATATTGTTGAAGCAAAAAAAGCGGTTGATAAATGGTTTAAAGCACAAGATAGTACTTACCAAATCAAGTTCATCCAAACCTTATTAAATGACGATGATACAGGGAAGAATGTAAAAGTTATTTGGTATCAGGTTGATGAGAACGAGGATGTAACTGATGTGTTTACCCGGCTAAATATCGGTAAGATTCCCTTAGTTAATGCTGAGCTAGTTAAGGCACTGTTTTTAAAATCAAGCAACTTCGACCAGGCTGGCAAAGTTGTTAGTCACCTTCAGCAGCTTAATATTTCCCAAGAGTGGGATATCATTGAAAAACGCTTACAAGATGATGCGTTTTGGTATTTTGTAAGCAATACGGAAATCAGAACGAATCGCATTGAGTTTGTGCTTTCTTTGGCGGCCAGAAGATTAAGCAGCAAAGGTATTATTAATACAGATAAATTGAAAATATTCCTTCAGTTTAACCTGCTGCTTATCAAGAAGAATGCCGATATTGTGCAAGAATGGCTCAAAGTGAAACAGTGCTTTATGACACTGGATGAATGGTTTAACGATCGTGCTTTATTCCATTTAGTGGGGTATTTGGTATCACAAAACGTGTCTATTGAAGAGATATTTGACTTAAACGATGCTAACCAAACTAAATATGAATTTAGACAAGCACTAATTAAGCGAGTTTTCGCTAAAGCCTTTCCGAATAAAAACTTTACTAAATTATCTAAAGATATGGTTGAGGCCGAGCTATCTCAGCTCAGTTATGATTCTGGTGCAAAGCGGTTGCGAGCAATTTTACTGCTGTTTAATATTGCTAGCCTGCTAGCTAACCGAGCAACAAACTCGCGTTTTCAATTCGAAAAATTTAAGTTAGATGTTTGGGATATTGAGCACATACGCTCAGTAGCTTCGGATATTCCAAGCGTTAAATATAAGCAAAAAGCGTGGCTGAGTAATGTCATTGACTATATTTCTGAAGATAACATGATTAGTGCGGACGAAAGATCAGTGGAAAGTGCGAGTACCGCGCAATCTATTAGGGAAGACGCCAGCAGATTATTAGAAAGTGCAGCTTTTGATAATGAGCAGTTTGAGGTGATTTATAAACGAGTTGTATCGTTATATGATCCAAGTGGCGATGAAGATGTCGATAACTCGATTGGTAATCTAACACTGTTGGACAGTTCAACAAACCGTAGCTACAAAAATGCTGTATTCCCAATAAAACGCTCTAGGATTATTGCCCTTGATAAACAAGCGACCTTCGTTCCTTTGTGTACTAAAAATGCCTTTTTGAAATATTACAGCCCGAAAGTAGACAAAATGCTGTTCTGGGAAGTAAAGGATAGTCAAGCTCATCAATTAGCCATGGTTAATATTATTTATGGCATTTTTTGCGACAAAGGAGTGCATTCGTGAGTAGTGGTAAAAGCTTAACTTTTTATGGTTTGTTTGATGAAGTAAATTGCATTGAGATTCCCATATTACAGCGAGACTATGCGCAAGGACGTTCTGAGGAAAATGAAGTCAGAACTTTGTTTTTACGTTCATTATTTAATGCATTAAAGCTAGAAGATGCGGTGTCGCGACAACCGCTTGACCTTGACTTTGTTTATGGTAATTATGAAGATAGTGATAATAAGATTTTCTCGGTGCTTGATGGACAACAACGCTTAACAACCTTGTTTTTGCTACATTGGTTCTTGGCAGTTAAAAACGGTCGGTTGACTGATTTTAGAGAGCAGTTCGTAACACCAGATGGTCTGTCTCGTTTTACTTATAAAACAAGGCCAAGTACAACAGATTTTTTTAACGCACTGATGGCTAAAGACTTCGTAATATGTAACTCTAGAATTAGTGAGCAAATAACTGATTATCAGTGGTTTTACTTGTCTTGGAAACAGGATCCTACGGTACAAGGTTGTCTTTGTATGCTAGATGCGATTCAGGAAATGTTTACAGAGGACTCAGAAGGTTTATTTGAAAAGCTTTCTGATACAGTTAACCCCTATATAACCTTTCAATTTTTAAACCTTCATTCGTTTGGTTTATCAGATGAGTTGTATATTAAGATGAATGCTCGTGGGAAACCGTTAACGGTTTTTGAAAACTTCAAAGCAAAGTTTGAGCAGTTCATTCAGTCTTGTGATGAACCTTGGCCAGATTATAAACTAGGTTTTAATGGGCGTAACCTTGAAGGCTATGATTATTTTATTCACAAGATAGATACTGATTGGGCAGATTTATTTTGGCCATATAGAAACACTTGTTCTGAAAATAATACGTTTGATGACGAGCTAATGAACTTTTTTCGGTTGATTATTGCTTATCAATACCTTTTAGATAATAGAAAGTCTCCTTTGTTATTAGCTAAAGCTAAGTGTGATCTTTTTGGTTTGTCAGGCAAATTAGAAGCAGCAACATTATCTAAGTATGAAGAGCTTAATTGTTTTAATCAAAACTTAATTCTGCGGCTAATTAAAATGTTAGACCTAATTTATGCTGAAGGTCTGGAAGATAGCAAAATTAAACTTTATCTTGACGAGCAATATTATTACTCAGAAGAAAAAACGTTCAAGAATGTTATTTCTAATGCTGCTAGTTACGATGATAAGTTGCGCCTCTATGCTTTTTATACATACTTGGAAAAAAACAAAGGTCAATCCGAATTAGGCGCTTGGATGCGCGTTATCTACAATTTGATTGAAAACACTATTATCAATACATTTGATGAGTTCTATAAAGCCCTTTTTGCGATTAATGAATTAAGCCAATCTGATTTTCCGATATTAGATACGTTGAAAAGTGGTTGTGAGATTTCAGGATTTATCGGGGTTCAAATACTAGAAGAAAAAATTAAAGCCCACCTATTACTGAAATCACGCGAGTGGAACGATGAGGTAATTAAGATAGAAAAACACTCGTTTTTTGATGGTCAAATTGGTTGTATCTTGAATTTTTCTGGAATATTGGCGTTTTACCGAAAACATAATCACTGTGATTGGAGTAGTGACTTAGATAAGCAGTATTTTGATGATTTTCGAAAATATGCTAAATCATTGGCGGCTGTCTTTGATCTTATCGAAAGTAGCTCTTCGACCATTGACTATCTTTGGGAAAGAGCTGTTCTTAGTAAAGGTATATATTTCACAGCAAAATACCCCCGTGAAAAATTCAATTTACTTAGCTCTAGAGATACAAGAAATAATATACCACGGGATCATAGTTGGCGCAGGTTGTTGCGAATTGGTTCTCCAGAAATAGAGGAAAAGCAAGCGTATGTTAAAGCATTAATTGATGATCCATTATTCGATTCTGAAGAAATAGCCAATTCTTTGGATTTGATTTGCCAAGATGCGATAAGTAGCTTTGAAATAGATATCCCTGAAATAGATATCCCTGAAATAGATATCTTTGATCTAGATACCCTTAATCTAGATACCCTTAATCTAGATACCTTTAATCTAGATACCTCTGAAATAGATACCTTGCGACATGCGTTAATAAAGCACAAAGAGTTAATGGCTTACTGTAATCAAGGATTTATTATCTGGAATTCTCAAGAGGTCATTTTGCTTAGTGAGTCGCAACGTAATCATTATCACGGCGAGCTTTATACAAAAGTATTAGAGCTTGAATTGAACCAAATAAGAGGTTCGCTGGAGCCCTTTCTCTTTATTGGTTACGAACCGGTTAAATCTCGCGACGATAAGCCATTTACAAAGATCAGTGGGTGGAAATTTGCTGGTCAGAGTTATTTCATTGTAGTCAGCAATCAGGGAACTAGGTTTAATGTTTGCTTTAGACGAGAGGGCCGTTCCGATTATCCTGGAGCTCTTTTATCTATTCTCAAGAAACAAGGCTTCAGTTATATAACTGAAGAGTGTGAGGGTATCGGTATTAATGATTATTTCGCACAAAATAATCCAAAAGTAGTTCGGCAAGTTATCAGTAAAATAGTTGATTTATGCTCTGATTTGAAGGGGCTAAAATAATGAGTAAAGTTGGCCAATTCGAGCGCTACACGAAAACTGTGTAATTAAACTTTTCAAGAACCCATTGGGAGGTCGCAAAGAATCTCCAGAGTAAGTCCGAGAGAATATCGTTATTTATGGCGGTGTATTAAAGTCTCGTATAAATGGAAAGAGGTCTTCCTGTGAGTTTTTCTAGTGATATATTAGGTGTTGAAAAACGTAAATATGGCGTATGGTTTTTTGATGGTAGGTTTAAGTGTTTCGCCAATATACAATTAAACTTAGTTAAGGTTGGTGACATAGTTTACTCATTTGCAAATAGCCATATCAAAGCTATAGGTGTGGTGTCTAAACAGCACCTGTCATATAAGAAACCTGCTGAGTTTGGTGAGAAAGGCGCTAATTGGGGTGATGAGGGCTGGTTGGTGTGTATTGATTGGTTAGTTCTGTCAAAAAGCTTTAGGCCCAAAGAGCACATCGAAGATTTATCTCCTTTTCTACCAGAGAAATATTCGCCAATTCAAAAAAGTGGTAATGGTAATCAAAGCTGTTACTTAGCTTCAATTAGCCACGAATTACATGAAGAATTAATGACAATCACCCTGAGCCTAGATAATCAGATAGATGAGAAATTAGTAGGTTATTACCGAAAAATTGAGAGTGATGCAGAAGTGAATAGCCCCGTTTATTTAGACACTCGCTAATTTCTTAAAATAGTTATCTTCAAATGCCTTCGGTGACACATCATCATTGTCACCGTGACGCCTAACTGAATTATAAAACAACTCGATATAATTGAATATACCACTCTTAGCGGCCTCACGAGTTGGGTAACTTTCTCTGAGAAAGGGGGCATTGTATGTTTCTCAGAAGAAATTAAGGAAATTATGAGGACATGGTCATTAGACCCTGATATGAATATAGGTGAATTTACATACCAGCAAAAAGAATACCTTCGTTATCATCAAGAGGATGTTTTTAGAGGTAATAAGTGACCCTGAAGACGTAAATATAGTCTCCTAAAAAACTAAGAACGCCGAATCCATTCAACTAAAACGGGCCCCACATAATCCTTACCTAAGTCGTGAGCAACGTTAGGTACAACAACATAATTGGCCTGAACAGAATCACCAAATTGAATGACTCTTTCGTACGGGCTTTGCCAGTCCTTTTCACCGACATGGATTTCAATATGCTTGGGAGCTGGGAATGACTTTGTTTCTGCCAACTCCATAAGCTTATTGGGTCTAGCAGGGCTATAGTAACGCAAGGTCCCTTTGTTTATAACGCCACCAAGAACAGGTGATATTAGCAATATACTTCCAGGGTAAGGCTCTAGTGCTGATAAAGTGTGCAAGAGCAGGTAGCAGCCATAAGATACAGCGACAACTTTTGCATCTTGAGACCAGTAGTTAGACTGTAGGTCATTAGCAACTAACTCAAGTTGCTCAGAAAATGATAAATTTTTAAAAGATCCTGGTGTTTCTCGACCCTCAAGCCCATAACCTAAGTCTAAGATACCTTTGCCTAGCCCTGTTGCAACTTTCCCATCTCTGCCAGGAAGGTAATAAATTGTTTTGTCCGTCATTTATTGAATTACCGTGTAAAAGTTAGTGCCGCATGACAAGTGGCTCTGTAAT
>Ga0105357_10000996_pt1 | contig 15242 bp, 16 predicted proteins | sample GOMGulsemesocosm_4_FD_83660 | JGI IMG/M metagenome (GOLD analysis project Ga0105357, IMG submission 83660) | Methane-oxidizing microbial communities from mesocosms in the Gulf of Mexico - GOM15B Gulf of Mexico | ecosystem: Environmental > Aquatic > Marine > Cold seeps | place: USA: Gulf of...
AATATGGGCGCGACACTGGCGGCAACCTTTATTTGGGGCTTAGGCGCTTGTATCTGGGGAATGGTTTTGATGTTCTGGGTGCCAACCACACGCCAGCACTAGAAATAATAACGAAGGGCTGCGCTTGAATTAGTAACCGTATCTTGGCGAACTTTGACTTTTTCTATGGAGAAGTTTAACTGTCCACGACGGCCCAGCTTAATACTGTGATCAAATGCTACTCGGTCAATACGTTCGCCATGAATAGGCTGATCGATTTTGTAACTTAGCCAACTTTTCATATTGCCGATTTCGTAAAGCCAAGCGCCAAGCTCAGGGACGACATACGGTGTGACATCATCCGTCATCGTCCGCAGTTTCATACCAAGCAAAGCATAAACTCCGGCATCTCTGCCGAGTTGCGCCGTTAAACCTCCTCCACCAGCCAAGGTAAGACCGAAGCGCGAATTGATTGAATCCGTCGCTTCACGCTCAAAGGCAATATCAAGATATCCAGACCAACCACCCGTGAGTGAATGATACGGATTCAAGGCACGCACTCGATATAGCTCCCAAGAATTAAGCTGCAATGCCATATCCGTAGGGCGATAACGAACTCCAAGCGCAGATAGTTGCAAGGCACTTTCCCCAAAGTAATTACGATTATCACTGCTTAAATCGTGCGAGGAGGGAGTCCAATCCAACGTAATCCAATCACTTGTATTATCTTGTTCCCAACCGAAATCAATATAAGAATCTGGCGCATTTTTAAGCGGATCACGATAATCTGTGAGTATGACTTCAGTGGTCGGCCACGACGTCATTTCTGCTGTTAAAGCACGATAATCATCCACACCGAGCAAACCTTCCTGCCGACGATAAGAGATCAAATGCCGAGCAAGCAGTTGCGGCATTAACCCCAACGGCGCTGCCGCAGAATCCCCTTCAACCCAAGCAACAACGTCCTTTTTGTCATCTTTATTGATGAAATCGCCGAGCATTCTTACTTGCCAACGTTCCGAAGGAAATAACTGCCGCTCGCGAATTATTCCCCAACGATCAACCTCATTCACTAAATCAATCGGGCTAATCCAGTCGGATCTTTCTTGATCAATATCTACTGCAATCCGAAGAATATCGAGTGTTACCGTCGCGCAATTGTGGGACTGAAAATAATAGGGAATATCGACCTGTTTCAACTCCCATAAATGGGCTTGAATTAACTCACGTTGATAATCATTTAGCACAAGCGGATAACGCCATACGTTACGCTGTTCGTCAAAGCGATAACGAGACAGAGCTTGTTGCAAGGGGTGAACACTTAGTATTCCGCGCTTTCCGACGATCATTGTCTCGTATATTAATGACGCAGGATTACCCGAGTCCAATGGTGTAAAAAAAGACACCCCATGATCTATATTCTGCCCGCTGCCATTTTCACCGGTTAAAGCGAGCATGGAATGCCCCATCATACTGCTAGGGCTGGCGAGCTGCTCCGATGCAAAAATAACGCTGACTTCATCTATCGGTACACTACGCAAAAATTCAGCATAATCGGGGCAGCTTTCTTCAGCCGCATCGCCAGCGATTAGTCCGTGCTTTTGCATCCATAAGTAACGAGCAGGAAAACGACAGATAGCCCTGCGCTGCTGCAGGAATAAGTCGCGCGTCGCACGCAATGAATGGCGTGGAGAGAAACCGGAATCATTCGAAGATAATAAAAAATCAGAATCTATTATTTGTGGTTCGCCCTTATGTATATGCAACAAGGCCAACCATTGCGCTGAATTCGCTAATTCACTGTCATTAGATATATCCGCTTGCGTGTTAAAGCAGCAACATCCAATAACCAAACTCACGATCAAGGGGGAATATTTCCCCCTTAAACGAAACAGGATCAGCTACCGCAGTTGATAACGGTGCTATCGCCGTAGGTCCACATTTTGTCAGTAGAGTAATCGGTAGTAGAACCAAATAAACCACCAGAAATAATGTTACCGAAAAACGCTAATTCGATTTTCTTTGGCATTACTGTTTGGCCTTTACAGGTCTCGGTGTCAGCAACAACGATTTTGTTTTCACCATTTTTCATGACAGAAACAATACCAGGTGCTTGATAAACTTGACCGTCGATGGTCACAGTTGTTTTCTCACCATTAGAGGTCGTCAGGTTAACCATTGCAGTGCCATCAGTAACGATACTTGCACAACCTGTTAGAGAAGCCAAAACGGCTGTTGCTACTAAAGCTTTAACGCTCTTCATTCCGTTGTATCCTTGCGTAATTATTTTCTTTTGATTAGGTGCCATTCAGGCGCGGCGATTATTGCAAAGCTTTTAGCAACACACAATTCGTTCTGAACGCCTGTGATCTGAACGAATTTTCATTTCAGATGTGCAATTCCCCAATTTAAGCTTCGTTTAAGTAAGTGCCCGTTATTCTGCAAACCTACAGCAGAATTACTGGAGCGCACATTGTGAACAATCCCATAGCAAATAATCCAACCGTTAAAGTTTGGGACCCTTTGGTCCGTATCTTTCACTGGTCGTTGGTTTTCTTTTTCTTTCTCGCGTATTTCACCGAAGACGATTTTGAAACCATTCACACCTGGTCGGGCTATACCGTGGCAGCTCTGATCGGCTTCCGTATTGTTTGGGGGCTAATCGGCACTCATCATGCGCGGTTCGGCGATTTCGTTGCGTCGCCAAGTACCATTTGGCGCTATGTCGTTGCTATCCCCGCAGGTAAAGCAAAACGCTACATCGGTCATAACCCTGCCGGTGGCGCTATGGTCATCGCCCTGATTCTGTCCTTGGCAGGCACGACCCTTTTTGGCATGGCGCTGTACGGAGCCGATGAACAAGCAGGGCCATTAGCAGGCACTTGGATCGCAACATTCGACGAACACACGCTGAAAGAAATCCACGAATTCTTCGCCAACTTCACCTTAGCCTTGGTCGGCTTACACGTTGCAGGTGTGATTTTTAGTAGCTTTCATCATCGCGAAAACTTGCCCCGCTCTATGGTGACTGGCCGCAAAGAATCCCGCGCTGATGATGTAAATACCTCACGTAAAAACAGCTGAGACAAACCTAATGAAATCCATCACTCAGATCATTGCACTCGTCGGGCTAATGCTTAGCCCACTCGCAAGTCATTACGTACTAGCGGATGCGACAACGCAATTACAAACACTCGCGGCAACGGGTTCAGGCCCCTTCAGTGCCAGTGCTGGAGAAGCATTTTGGAATCAATCCTTTTCCAATGGTGGCGAACAGCGCAGTTGCACCACGTGCCACGGCAAAGACCCTGCACAATCAGGCAAACACCAAAAAACAGGCCGAAGCATTGCTCCTATGGCGGTGAGTGCGAACCCAGAACGCTTCACTGATCGCACCAAAACCGAAAAGTGGTTCTTACGCAACTGCAAATGGACGCTAGGACGAGAATGCACTGCCCAAGAAAAAGGCGATGTCATCACTTGGCTAAATCAGTATTAATCGAGAGAGAACAATGAAACCAATACTTAACACTCTGCGCTATACCACCGGTATCTTGATGCTCGGCGGTGCTTTAACCCTAGGGCTGTATGGACTCAGTTCAATCAATAATCTTTCGTTTGCGGATGAAGACGATGATGACCACGAACGCAGTAATCGCTACAGCGAAACAAGCGAGAAAAGTTATAACCAAGAGGGCAGTTACAAAAAGGAGAGAAGCAGTAAAAATTTAGAACCGACGCCAACGCCAGGTACGACGACTGCTGACGCCGCAGCTTATAAAGCGGAATGCGGCAGCTGTCACGTTGCCTATCCAGCACACTTCCTCCCAGCTCGTAGTTGGCACGCCATTATGACAACGCTGGATGATCACTATGGCGACGATGCCACCGTGAGTGATACAGCTCAGGCAAACATTTTGGCGTATCTCAGCGCTCATAGCGCCAGTAACCATAGCCGTATGATGGCCAGTATTCGCGACAGTGTAACTCCCATGCGCATTACAGAACTGCCATACTACAAGCGCAAACACCGCGAAGTACCAGAGCGTTTAGTACAAGGTAACCCAGAAGTCAGATCGTTCAGTCAGTGTGATAGCTGCCACAAAAACGCCGCAAAAGGAAAATTCGATGAAGATAACGTGGTTATTCCTGGCTATGGCCGTTGGGACGATTAATCCCGCATTTGCAGAAAAGCACCCAAACGCGGCACAGGTCAGGGCATGGGTAGAGCAGGGTGAGATACTATCACTTGAATCTATCCTGCAACTTACCCCGCTCGGTGGCGAACTTCTGGATGCCGAAGTCGAATGGGAAAAAGGCATGCTAACGTACGAGTTAAAGTGGCTGGATGCACAAGGACAAAGGCACGAAGCTTATGTCGATGCACGTACCGGAAAAGTTATCAAAGTTGAGTCCGAGAACGATTGAGGCCAGCCAAACGTGAAGCTCCTGCTAATTGAAGATGACACACAACTGACCGATTCCTTGCAGCCCATACTGCGCCAAGCCGGCTATGCCGTCGAGATTGCGCACGATGGCATCGAAGGTGAATTTCTTGGTAATGAGCTACAGCCTGATCTCATTGTGTTAGACCTAGGCTTGCCAAATCGAGGTGGTTTGGAAGTGCTCACTAACTGGCGAGCGTCAGGAAATAAAACGCCGGTTCTAATTTTAACTGCCCGCGATTCTTGGCACGAACGTGTGCAAGGGCTAAAAGCCGGTGCCGATGATTACCTCGGCAAACCCTTTCACAGCCAAGAATTACTGGCGCGCTTAGAAGCCATCAATCGTCGCCAAATCGGTCAAGCCAGCAATCAACTGAGTTGGCGTGGAGTGAGTTTAGATTCCGAACGTCAACACGCAACCACCAACGATGGCCGTGTTATCGAACTCACCGGTATTGAGTTTCGTTTGCTACGCTACTTGATGCAGCATCCCAATGACGTGCACTCGAAAACCCGCCTAAGCGAACATGTCTACGAAGAAGACCAGTTAAAAGACAGCAACGTGATGGAGGTTTACATCAATCGGCTGCGCCAATATTTTGGTAAAGACTTTATCGAAACGCGCCGTGGCCAAGGCTATCAGCTAGCACCTGAGTTAACGCCATGATTTCGTTACAGCAGCAGCTAAGACGCCAATGGCTGATCACTATTTTGCTCATCATGCTGCCGCTACTGTTATTAGCCGATTTTGGCGTGCGTCAGCTCGTCACCGATACCGTCATGAGCCGCTTACAGCATGATGCCGACAGTCTTATCGCGGCATTAAGCCACAATGAGAATGGAGAATGGCAACTCGACGACAGCCATCTCGGTACCTTGTATCAACGCGTGTATTCCGGCCACTATTTTGCCATTCGCGATGAGCACGGCACGGACTTGCGTAGCCGCTCGCTCTGGGACAAACAAGCGCCCGTTATTACCCTCACTATTGGTGAACAACAAAAGTGGCAACAACTTGGTATTCAAGGTGATCAGCTCGCCGAACAATGGCTCAACTGGGCCAAAGGTGTGAGGGTACAAGATCACGATTTCACTGTCTGGGTAGCCGAAGATATCACCCCCCTCAAAAGTGAGCTTAATCGCTATCGCCTTGCCGCCATCGCGCTACTGGCGATTGCCTTAGTGACTTTAATGCTGATTCAACGTTATCAATTAAGCCGAGCCTTTGCGCGTCTGGAACCATTGAAACAGCAATTGCGCGAGCTGCGCTTTGGTGAAAGAGATGACTTAAATGCCGCTTCTGGGTTGTACCCACAAGAGGTGCAACCACTGGCCGAAGAAATCGACCGCTTGCTCAGCCTGCTACAGCAACGCGTAGGTCGTTCGCGCAATGCCTTGGGTAATCTTGCCCACGAAATGAAGCGACCACTGCAACAACTGCAACTTCTGGCCGAACAACTGGATGCTTCGCATCAAATCGAGCAACGCGACGCACTATCACGCCTAAGTCGATTAGTAGAGCGCGAGCTAAAACGTGCGCGTATTGTTGGAATGTCATCCCCCGGACGCCAGCTCAAACTGGCCGAAGATCTACCACCATTGCTGCAAATACTTGGGCAACTGTATCCACAGGCGCGAATACATGCGGCCTACGACCAAGATGCCGTGCTACCGCAAGATCATGACGACCTACTCGAACTACTCGGCAATTTACTCGACAACGCCTGCAAATACGCCGGTGGAGAGATCCAGCTCAGTATCGAAGCGTATCAACACCAAGACCAGGACGACCAAGCCGGTTGGCGAATACAAGTACGCGACCAAGGGCCGGGCATTGAACCGAATCAATGTAAGCACTTACTACAGCGCGGAATCCGTCTGGACGAGCACAGCGCTCAAGGCGATGGGCTTGGTTTAGCCATCGTCAGCGATATCGTCGACAGTTATCACGGCAGCCTTGAGCTTGCTGCAAACCGGCCGCATGGGCTTAGCGTCGTTGTGACATTACCCACCGCAACCGGTCGCTGATCGCTGTCGGTTAGAAATACCCCTCACGCTTTTTCTTTTCCATAGAGCCCGCTTGGTCAGCATCCAATAGCCGCCCCTGACGTTCACTGGTGCGTGCGGTCAACATTTCAGCAACAATGCCTTCAAGCGTTGTCGCACGACTTTCCACTGCGCCGGTTTGTGGATAACAACCCAAAGTGCGGAAGCGAATCCAGCGCATTTGCAAAGATTCCAGCTCCTTAGGCGATAAATATGGACGCATGCGTTCATCATCTAGAGCAAGAATTTGACCGCTATCATCATCGACCCAACTGAGGCGTTCGGCAGCAAAATAGAGCGGTACTATGTCGATCTTCTCCTTGAGGATATACAACCAGATATCCAGCTCAGTCCAGTTCGAGAGCGGGAATACGCGCACCGACTCGCCTTTTTTGATCTTACTGTTGTAGATCGACCAAAGCTCCGGGCGCTGCGCTTTCGGGTCCCAGACATGATTAGCACTGCGTACCGAGAACACACGTTCTTTGGCACGCGATTTTTCTTCATCGCGCCGGGCACCGCCCAACGCCGCATCAAAACCGTAGTGGTCCACTGCCTGTTTCAACGCCGCCGTTTTCATTTGATCGTTGTACTTTACCGAGCCAGATTCAATCGGATGAACACCCTCCGCTAACGCCGCCTCATTAATATGAACATGCACCTGCAAATCGTGCTCTGCCGCTAGTCGATCACGGAAGCGTGCCATTTCGGCAAACTCCCACGTGGTATCAATATGCAGCAACGGGAAGGGCACTCGACCGGGATAAAATGCCTTACGCGCCAAATGCAGCATGACGGTAGAGTCTTTACCAATGGAATAGAACATACAGGGGTTATCAAACGCGGCTGCGACCTCACGAATAATGTGAATGGCTTCTGCTTCTAGCCACTGCAAATGCGTCATGCGTCGCTCAATAACATCAAGCATTCCGAACCTCCTGCCAGCCGCTGGCTGTGTATTGTTTGCTGACACCCTCATCGGTCAGATGGAAAATATAAAGCCACTGGTTGTCGACTAACTGCCGTACGTTGTCATGCTGACTAATGATGCTCGCGATGGCCTCTTGCGGAGCCTGAATATAAACACTCAAGCGCAAGGGTTCGTGCACCCACTGCTGTCCATCGTGCAGTGACTGCTGCGAAAGACCAATGCGCAAGTCACCGCCATTGCCTTCAAAAACACCAAGATTGCCACCCACGACGTTGTGCAGCACCTTGTTGCCACTGCCAAATTTCAGTGGATCGGTAACCGAGGCGTTGTATTGCATATTGATCCAATGGGTAACGATCATAGGCGCGGTCATAATTTGCTCCAGTACGCCGAAGCCTTCGTCATCGTTACTGTTATAGTCATGCAAAAATGCACGGCCATTAAAGTTCAAACCACGCGTGCGCTGGCGCGGCGCCACAACAAAGGCACTGTTGCCGGCGAGACCCCATTCGGGTCGAACTTCCGACCAATCGAACGCGCGACGTTGGATGGCCGCATCCAGTTTTTCTGGTTGATTAAAAAAGGCTTCATCGGCCAAACCTAAACCAACAGCACGCTCGCGCTGCGCTAACACAGTCGCATCCTTGAGCCATTGCGTAGCCAACTCAGATACTTGGCCAAAACATTGGATATGATCCGTTGTGGTGTTGTGCAACGCAGCGATAAAACGAGTACTCGTCGGAATAACCCAGCCACGGTCGGCCAATGCGGCGCGTACACCTTGGTTGTTCAACAACTGGGCAAGAACCTGCACGTTCACCGCTCCGGTCTGGCCCCCACAAGCACCGCAATCCAACCCTGCGGCATGAGGATTGTTGGTGGTATGACTACCATGACCAACGAGCAACACCTCGGACGCGAACCGTTTGATGCTCATGGCTTTCAGAATACCTTCGACCAAATCCGTTTTTTCCACCAGAGTTAAGCTCGGCTCTCCCTTCCACAAGGTCCACTCTCCAGTCACCGGCATATCATTCACCGGATGCGCCTCGGCACTGAGGCCAAAGGTTTTACGCAGCAATTTCGCGACATAACTCAAGCCCGCGGCTTCAACCATGCTGAATGACGTCACCGCCCCACGGCTAAAGTCAGACCACGCCGCATTGCTCTCTTGCTGCGCTCGACGACTTACCGCTAATGCTTGCGCCTTAAAACCGCCTTCACTCGCGCGTAAACCCGCCGCCAATAAACCCGGAAGTTGTGGCCGATTAAGATCAGTACCAACGGGGGTGTAGGTTAAAGGGATGCCAAAAAAACCGGCAAAACCGAATGTCTGAATCTTGCTACTCTGCGCTTCGAATGCACGACGCATCACCTCGGAGCGCACATCAATGCAAAACACCGCCTGCAATTTAGGTTGTGGCGAGGCTGCTAACGGTTTTTGCAGAAGGATCTGCTGTTCCTCGCGCTGGCGCGCCAGTTCTGCCGCCCGCTGCCATATCCACAAGGGTTTCTGTAACTGCTGCTGTGATTCGATCAGTGAATTAATTTGTGGAAGCTGGCCGTACCACTGCTGTTGCAACAGTTGCGATGCCTGTTGATGCCGCCATTGCCAGTGACGCCAAAGCGCTAATTCCCAGCCCAATCGGATTGCAATGAGCTGCGGCAACGCATCCTCGCTGCCGCCAACCAAGTGCGACTGCCAACGCTCAAAAGCTAACCACGATGCCCAACCATTGATGTCGAGTAGCAACGCATGGGTATAGGCTTCGATCTGCGCGGGTGTCGAAAAACCAAGCTCCTCCAAAGCAATCAAAATCAACGCTTGAGGGTCATCTGGCAACTCACGAAATGCCTTCGTCAAACCCGGCTCCCCCATCAGAATGGCAATACCTTGATCAACGCGGATCTGCCTTACCCAACTCAGGTATAAATTGTTGTGCGATTCATGACCTTGTTGCTGACAAAAGGCCGCACAGAACTGACTAATTTGATGAGTAATTTCATCTCGCCAAGCCATCTTATGCTGGCTATCGCGGGTACTATCGAGCCAGTCGGATACGTTGTGCCAATGCGCTTGCTTGTTTGAGTGATTCAACGCCCGCAATAAAGCATTAATATCTTCAGGCCCGTTAGCCTCAGCCGCGGCAGCCAGCAAATCGACCTCACGAATCTGGCTGCGCTGCCATAAACGCGCATAGTACTCTGCTGGCATCAGACAACGGATACGGCCCAGCGCTTCAAGCCGAGCGGCTACAGCAGGGAATGGCTGATCGCGCATCTCCCAAAGAGGATTCACTGCAATCAACTGATCAAGCGGCCATGTTGGCGCAACACGCTGTCCTGCCGCGTTCACCGCAGCCAAACGCGCTGCATATTCTGTAGAAACCGTCTGTGTTTTCATGACAATTGCTCCGTGCGACTCTTAGCCGCCAATAGTGGTTGTGCTAATTGTTCGGAATTTTGCATAGGTGCCAGCTTAGGATTGGCGCGTACAGGTAAACGCGCTGGCCATAGGCGCAAGGTAATACGGGTAAACCATTCGTCTAAATAGAAACCGGCAAATAAGGCGACCGATAACCGCTGCATCGACGGCCAATGCGAACGCCAGCGCAGCAGCCACCAAGTTACAAACAAGACTAAGAACAACCCAGACGCCCACCAATCTGCCGCACTGAAAAGTTCAGGCCGCACGGTCTCGCCCAAATTGCCCGCAAGAGGCTGCATCAAGACTTTAAGCAGGCTGTAAGCCAGCGCTAATGAAACGGCCAAAGTGAGTGATCGCAACCAAACAGCGGAAAAGATCGATCCCTGACCGCTCTGTGCCAGAAAAGCCGTCAACGCCAGAGCCACGAGTAACCAGCTGCTGAGTAACTGCGAGACAGGATGTAAATATGCCGACAACCAAGCCGCGCCAACGACGACAGCCATTGCCGGAACAACCACGACAAACCATTGGCGCAACCCAGGCGGCGGTGAAACAAGTAACGATTGCTGAATATGTTGCTGCACGGCCGAGCCGGAACTGAGAAATGCCCAAGCCTTATATGCCGAATGAGCGAGTAGATGCAGTAACGCTAGCTCCACCAAACCCAGTGCACACTCAAGTAGCATCAGTCCCATTTGCGCACTCGTCGACCAAGCCAGCCGTACTTTGACACTGATACGGGTGGTCATAATCAAGGCCGCTAATACTGTGGTTAAACCTGCAACGACCAGCACTAACCACTGCGCCGCAGCCACCTGTAAAAACAGAGGAGCAAAAAGAATTAACAAGAAGCCACCTAAGTTGATCACCCCAGCATGTAGCAAGGCAGATACTGGGGTAGGCGCTTCCACGACTTGAATCAACCAGCCATGAACCGGTAACTGAGCGCACTTAATCAGAGCTGTTAGGGCAATCAGTACAGCGGCGATCTGCTCGCTCAAACTGAGTTGAGCCGGAGCCTGATACGCGGCCAAAATCGTATCGATATGAGCACTACCATGCTGTTGCCAGAGCAAATAAAAAGCGGTTAACAACGAGGCTTCTGCCACTCGCGCCAGTAAGAATTTTTTATGTGCCGCCAGCGCTGCTCGAGGGCGATCGGGGTAAAACATCAATAGCTGATGTAAGGCTAGGCTTATTGCAATCCAACCCAGCACGAACAGTAGAAGATGATTGCTGATAAACACCAGCGCAACTGCCGCGAGCGTGAGCAACAGCCAGCGTAGATAACGGCCAAAGCCGGACTCTGCGGCAAGATAGCGGTACGAGAATTTAACCACCACCAGAGCCATTACACTTAACAGCACCAGTAAGGTTAGCCGCAGAGGAGAATCACTGAACCAATGCAGATCCGCGTCAGGAAGCATAAAGGATGAGGCAACAGCGGTGAGTGTGAATACGGCAACGAGTTGCACCGCACGCCAAGCAAAACGCCAACGCTGGTGATCGTTTAAAGCAAAGCGCCGGGTCTGCAAACCGGCAGGCATGGCGGCCAATATCAGTGTTAGCGGGATCGCCGCCAACACCGTGGCCATCAGCAGAGAGGAAATACTCATGGTACGCAACCTCTGGTTATGGGATTAGGTGTGCGTTCAGTATCTCTGCGCTGGTCATTGCAAGTAAAATAGATATAAACTCATAGATCATTCACTTTTTGAGAACGATTGAGTGAGCCGCCTAAATTATCATCATCTTCATTACTTCTGGCGCGTCGCCACCCTAGGCAACCTGACGGAAGCCGCGCGCCAGCTGCATGTGTCGCAGTCGGCACTGTCTGCGCAAATCCGCGCGTTAGAAGAGAGTATGGAAACGAAATTGTTTGAACGCAGCGGTCGCCGACTAGTGCTGACGGCCACAGGGCAGCGAGTGCTAGGCTATGCCAACGACATTTTTAGCCGCGGCGAAGAACTCGAATCATTACTGCGCCATGGCGTAGAACCGGAATATCAGCAGCTGCGTATTGGTGTGTTATCTACTATGTCGCGTAACTTCATCGAGGGATTTATAGCGCCCTTAATCAATCAACCTAAAGTTCGCTTTAGTCTGCATGCGCGCGGCATGGCCAACTTGTTGAATGGCTTGGCGAATCATCAATTTGATCTAATTCTTACCAACAGCAACGTTACTGCTGATGATCAGGATACGCTTTGGCAGAGCCAATTATTGGCTCGCCAACCACTCGCCGTGGTTGGGCCTAAAGGACAAAAGCCGACGACTAGCTTTCCGCAAGGTTATGCGGGAAAGCGCTGGGTACTACCGACCACGCGAACGGAATTACGTACCGCTTTCGATGGTTTTTGTAGCCGCTGGAATTACGAACCTGATGTACAAGCAGAAGCCGATGACATGGCTATGTTGCGTCTGCTGGCACGAGACACAGGCGCATTGACGGTACTGCCACCGGTGGTGGTAAAAGATGAAATAGCCCGAGGCACATTACAAGAATTTATGACCCTGCCAAATGTGTACGAGAGCTTTTATGCGGTAACCGTTAAGCGCCAATTTGTATCGCCGGTGCTAACTGAATTACTCGCACAACATAGCGGTTAATAGACAATTTTCGTTGCTATTAACAACCGCGCGTCACGACAAACTCATCGTCATCGAGGTTCTTTTGCGCAAACGTCAGCTGATAATTTACCTGATGCAAAATATCCGCGCTCGAACGCCGTAATTGCATGCGCGCCAATAACTCAGTGAAAAGTAAATCTTCGACATAAGCCGCATTGGTTTTCACCTCAGCCACAACCGCGTCATCCATTTGCTGAAGAAGACTATTCACAATCTGCTGTTCACCACTCATGACATTGCCCTAACACAACGAATTAGCTTCCATTGTGCAACAGACAAAAAAAACGGGCTTGATTCGCATCAAGCCCGTTGGGTGTTGTTTATGCCTAACTAGCAGTAAAAAAGATTAAAATTTCGCGTAACGAGCTTAAATCATCCCTTACGATAAATCCGCTGTAGGCCGAGTTCTAAACCAAACAACTTAAACACCTGATTTAGAGAATTGACCGTTGGGTTGCCTTCGTCCATTTCAATGGCTGCCAAAGTGCGGCGTGATACGCCACATAACTTCGCAAATTCATGCTGATTTAAACGCGCAATATGTTTGCGTAAAATACGGGTAGCACCACCCAACGTTAACTGGCCCGACGCGACAGATTGCTCGACCAAAACCAACAACTCAGCTCGTGACATCTGCGCCAGCTCGTTATCTGGAATATCGGTTATCCCGCTCATGGTAACAGCCCCCATGTTTTTAGGCGTTCCTCTGTGCCAGATAAATTTAAACTAGCCACGTGATGATTTAATACTTCATCCGGAACGCCACACTCCTCCGCTAAACGTTTTAACGGGGCCAATTTTTTGGCAAAATCACAAAGACCACTCCACAAAGCGTCGCAATTAACTTGGGTTGCGGCACTAGCTTCCGCACAAATTCCTCGCCAATCATAGCGTCCGCCCAGTTCATTCTCATTGCTCCAACGGCTGGTGCGAGTAATGCCAGAGTCATCCAATACCATTGGTGCCAAATCGTAAATAGGCGCCAAATCAATTCCACCTTCCCAGCGAATAATTGAGGTATTACGGCCATGGTTATCGCTATTACCTAAAACAATGTTGAGAAGATCGCGGCGTAAGTATTCAACAACCATTTCCTCAACATCATCTTCTTGGCCAGCATCTCGCCAATCATCTGCAAGCTGTTTTAAATAAACGCCATGCGGCACGGTTGCGCCCGGCTCTGTGTTACCAACCAGCGAGTAGAGTGATTCAATGGCGCAGCGATACATACCGTCTACACCTTTCAATCTGTCGAAGCGAGGCAACCAAAGGCTAGGAGTCGTGATGCGCTTTTCTTCATCGGCACCAAAATAACTCACGTTTGCTGATTCAGATTGATTGGTTTCATATTGGGCGTAACCCACAACATTTAACCCCAGTCGTTTAGCTATCCGATAATAGGCCGCCTCGGTTTCTAGTACTAAAATATCCGATGCGAGAGGGCGGCCTTGAATAGAACTTTGACGCGGAAATTTAACCAGAAAAAATTCGTTGGCATCGCTATCAGGTAAAGAAGCTTCGGGATAGTACAGTCCATCTTGCCCGGAAATTAGCTGAAACTTAGGTGCGTCACCGCCAGCCCCCGATGCCCCACCGACGGCGGCACCATGTTCACGGGCGTAGTCTAGAAAATGGGTGTCACGGGAAAGGACATCCGCCATAGCAAAACCCAATGGCGCTATATCGCTATCTGAGCAACTCTCTTTGACTCGCATATTACCGATAGGCGAACGTGAACCCAGCCGTAACAAATGCAGATCCTGCTGAGTACCATCCATAAGATTTTCGCGTTGCAACCAATAGCGGCGGCCAGCACCCATTGGCATAACATCAAACAAAAAGGCCGGCCAGATATCGCATTCATGCGGAAAAAAGTCTATGGGATAACGCATGCTGACACGCGCCGCTAAATTGCTTTGGTGTTTTGCTACATATGAAGCGCTGTATTCTAGGCTGACACGCCCGTGACGGCCTTTATCTGGCTCATGAAACGTCAACACGCAAGCATCCAGCCACTGACCATCAAGATAAGTCTGAAGTGTTAAGGTTTCCATCGGCTCACTCGATAATGCATTTTAATGCACTATTATTACTCTCAGGTCGAAATAAGTGCAATAAAAAGCACTAAATCCTCAAAACATTGAATTTAAGTGCAATTTATTACACTTTTAGCGACAGCATTCTTAATACAAGAGCACATCAGCTAGGAATAAAAAAACGGGCTTGATTCGCATCAAGCCCGCTGGGTGTTGTTTGTGCCTATTTAGACTAGAGGTTAACCGAAGGCGACTACGTGCGGCTTTTCGGTATTCTCTGCAATCCATGTATCGTAATTCGCCTGTAAATTAATCCATACGGCGACACCAGAATCGGTTGCTGCGGCTATTCGCTGCGCCAAATCAAGTGAACAAGATACATTGCCATTGCTGAAGTTGCTTAAGTGCTTACGCGATACACCTAACCGATTAGCAGCCTCAGTGATCGTCAGTTCATATCCTTCTAAGACCTGTCTTTTAAACACTAGGCCGGGATGAGAGGGCTTAAAATTGGGGGTTAAGTTCTTGCTGGTAATCATAATTACTTCACCGCCTTAATTTGTTTACCATGATAATCACAATAATCGACAAGGATGGCGCCATCATCTTCAATCTGAAATGTCACTCTCCAATTTCCGTTCACTTGGAGAGAAAATACGCCAGCGCCTCCACCTTTCTTTTCCTCAAATGATCTAAAAATTGCTTTCAAATCCTTGGGATGATGGGAGGCATGCAACGCAGACAAA
>Ga0105357_10000999_pt1 | contig 15217 bp, 14 predicted proteins | sample GOMGulsemesocosm_4_FD_83660 | JGI IMG/M metagenome (GOLD analysis project Ga0105357, IMG submission 83660) | Methane-oxidizing microbial communities from mesocosms in the Gulf of Mexico - GOM15B Gulf of Mexico | ecosystem: Environmental > Aquatic > Marine > Cold seeps | place: USA: Gulf of...
AGCGTATCCGGCGCCAGGCCGGTGCGGTTGCGCAGATAGTTGAGCAGCACGCCGAACAGCAGACAGTAGGCGAACAGGCTGCCATAGGGGGAGGTATAGGGCTCGCCCAGCAGGATGCCGATAGCGACACCGGTCAACGCAGCATGGCCGACCGCCTCGGAGAAAAAGGCCAATCGCTTGACCACCACCAGGGTGCCGAGGCCGCCGAGGATGGGGCCGATAATGATGCCGGCGAGCAAGGCGTTGATTACGAAGCCATAGGCCAGAGACTCTGGCAAGTGGCCCGCCGAGGCCAGGCCCTGGATCGCCAGGCGCAGTTGTTCGAAGCTCATGCGCAGGCCTCTTCGGGTTGGTGGGTCGGAGCGGCCGGACGGGTCGAGAACAGCTCGAGCAAACGATCAGGCGTGAGAATGTGTGCCGGCGCGCCACTGAACAGAACCTGACGATTCAGCGCAGTGACCTGGTCGGCGAGCGAGCCTACAGCCTTCAGGTCATGCTCGATCCATACCACGGTGACACCGGCAGATCGCCAGCCGGTCAGCAGGTCCTCAAACGCCTGCATGCCGGCTTCGTCGAGTGCCGACATGGGCTCGTCGAGGATGACCAGGTCCGGGGCAGGAATCAGGCCCTGGGCCAGCAGCACGCGCTGGCGCTCACCGCCGGACAGAGCGCCCATGCGTCGCTTGCGCTTGTGCTGCATGCCGACTCGCTCCAGCGCGTCATCAATCGCGGCAGCGTAACGCCGGGAGACGCCGAGAAAGGCTGGCCGGCGTTGGCACATGGCAGCCATGAAATCTTCCACGCTCAGTGGCAGGCCGCGGTCGAATTCCAGCGTCTGCGGCACGTAGCCGATCTTGCCTACGGAGTCTGGCCAGTGCATCGCTATGTCGCCGCGGTGCGGCATTTGCCCGAGCACAGCCTTGATCAATGAGCTCTTGCCACCGCCGTTAGGGCCGACCAGCGCGTGGACTTCACCCGCATTGATACGCAGGTTGATGTCGCGCAGCACTTCTGTGCGCCCAAGGCTCAGACTGACCTTGTCCAGGCTGATGGCGGGTCCGTTGGCGCTCATTGGGCGGACTCTTTGATCGCACGCACCACGGTGCCGAGATTGCGCGCCATTTCATCGCTGTACTTCTGGGCGCTGTAATCTCCGTAGGAGATGTGCGTCAGGGCATAAAGCTTCACACCCGACTCGCGCTGAATGGTATCGACGTAGGCTGAGGGGAAATCCATCTCGGAGAAAATCACCTGCACGTCCAGGTCACGTAGTTCATCGATGGTTTTCTTCAGTTGGCTGGGGCTGGGTTCGATGCCGTGTGCCGGCTCGACCACGGCGGTAACTTCCAGCCCGAACTCGCGAAGTAGATAGTCGTAGGCGCCATGGATGGTCGCGGTACGCAATTCCGGTTGTGCGGTATCGGATAGCTGACCGAGTGCGGAGGCCCGCAATTTGCGCAGGCTGCGTGTGTAGGCACGGGCGTTGCGCGTGTATTCGGCAGCGTTGTCCGGATCGAGCTTGCCGAGCTCCCGGGCGATGTTGTTGATCTGGGCAATGCTGGCGCTGATCGACAGAAAGGTGTGCGGGTTGACCACCTTGCCAGCGCTGCGCGCGGCGTTGCCGGTGGCGGCCAGTAGCGGGACATTGGCGTTGGCTTCGATGACCGGAATGTCCGGCTTCTGGCTGGCGGCAATCATCTTGTCGGCAAAATCATCATGGCCCACGCCGTTCAGCACGATCACATCCAGGCCGCCAAGACGCTTGATATCTTCAGCATGGGGTTCGTAGGCATGGGGGTTAAAGCCGGCTGGAATCAGTGGCACGACCTCCGCCTTGTCGCCGACGATATTGCTCACATAGCTGTAATACGGGTGCAGGGTGATGCCAATGCGCAGCGGTTGTGCCTGGGCATGGCAGGCACTGGCTAAAACCAATGCGCCCAGGGTGAGCAGCGGCAGGGTCAGGAGGCGATGGATTGCGGAACGAAAGGGAGTGCGCAAGCAAGTCATGGAAGTGCGGTATCCGAAATAGGTGGTCAGTGCGTGGTGTGCCGGGTGACGCCGCGATCAAATTCGCGTACCAGCTGTTTCCAGCCAGCGGCGACCAGGGTGCTCTGCTGCAGATTGACCGGCAGCTCGGCCGCAGGGCTGGCGTTCAGCCAGACGGTATCGTTGTGCGGTGAGTTGGCATCTGTCAGGAGTAGAAAGTGGCCGGCAATAGCTGTCTGTTGTGAAACGCCCAGATAGACTACCCCGTCGTTCAATTGCGCCAATTTCCAGCTGTGTCCGCCACGCTTGACGCTGCTGATATCAGTAGCAAATGGCGGATAGCTCTCTTCGGCAAGCTCGGCAGGCGTGGCGAGCGCACCGGTTTCATTCTTTAGGTAATGAATTTCTTCCAGCGCGACCAGCAGGTCGGTATAGATCCCCTGCTCGGCAGCCGACAGATCGCGCCGCGCGTCCAGTTGATAGGAGGCCAGCTGCTTCTCGGTCGTCGATGTCTGCTGCGCTAGTACCACCGCAGCGGCCAGGGCCAGAATCAGCAAGCACAGGCCCAGCAGATACAACGTTTCCCGGCTGGCGCCTGCGGGCTCGACCCGCTGCACGGTCATTGAACCGGGATCTCGGTATGATCCACCTCGACTACGTGACCGGGACCGGCGTCAAACAGGATATAGAACTCCTGATCCGGCCGCTGGAAGCTGACGCTGGAGTCGTCGCCCAGTTTTCCCGGTATCAAAATCTCTTCCTCGTAGCTGATCACGTCGATGGTCACTCCGGGGGCGCCGCTGCCATCGGAAAAGCCGCCCTTGCAGCGAATCTCTTCGCCATCGCTGGTTTCGCAGAGGCACAGGGGGTTATGGGCATGGGCCTGGCCAGCGCCGGTGGCCAGAACTGCGAGGGTAAAGCCGAGTTGGATCAATCGTGTCACGTTCATTGAGCGTCTCCTTGGTTTTGCAGCCAGGCGAGAGTGGAAGGGGAGGCGTCCGCCAGCGGTATGGAGCCCTGGTGCACGGTGCCATCCCAGCCTTCCATGGTGACCCAAACCAGCGCATCGTCTTTGGTATTAGTCGGTACCGGCAGGTTGGTGCTCATGCGGTAGGGGCTGCCAAAAAATAGTGCGCCTGCGGCGCGCAGGCTGCGCGGCTTGCCAATACGCAGGTAGGTAGCCTTGACCTCTTCGCTGCAGCCTTCGCAGAGTGCAGCATTGAACTGTTTGAAAAAGCCTGCCTCACCGGCCTCGGCTGGAGGCAGGGTGCGCATCTCGGCCAGCGTCAGTTGCCAGGGGCCGACGTCAACGGTGCCGGCTTCGCGCTGACCAAGCCCCGACTCGCCCCGGAACAGCGCTACATCCTGGAAATAGCGCGGCATGAAACCCAGCGGAATCAGGATCAGCAGAATGTTCAGATGAAAGCGCCAGCGATACCAGAAGCGGCGCACTGGATGGGGTGTTGCCGGGGTAGCTACGGTTTTCATGCGACAGTCTCCGCCGGAGTTTGCTCGGTTTCATAGCGGTTGGCCCGGCGCTCTTTTCTCAAGGCCTTGGCAGTGGCGCTGACGGTGCGCTTGCTCCAGATCAGCAAGCCGCTGAGCACCATCATGCTCAGTAGCAAACCAAAGAAGAACCAGATCAGCTTGACCCACAGCCCGCCAAAGTCACCGGTATGCAGGGGGCGCATGGATTCGGTGACGAATTCCAGCTTGCTGCGATCCTCCAGCAGGCGGACGTAGCCGACGTCGCCATCATACGGGCTGACGCCCACGGTCTGGTCCATCAGCGGGTACCAGCCGCGGCCTTCGACGAAGGTCAGGCTATAGGCGTTACCAGACAGGAATACGCGTTTCGGATCCAGGCTGGGTACGCGCTCGACCGCCTCGGCGATCATCTGATCCAGATTCAGCTGCGGCGGAGGCGTGGCGCTCTCACTGCGCGGTACGGCGTCACGTGCAATGACCGGTGGTACACCTTCGGTAGAGATGGAGATATGGTTGTCAAACAGCACTGCCTGCAGCAGAAACCAGGTGCCGGTAATGGAGATGACCGCGATGAACCAGATCGACCAGATCCCGCTCAAGCGGTGAAAGTCGCCCCAGAACACCCGGGCGCCCTGGCGCAGGCGCAGCCTGGGCGTGAGGAATCCTTTCCAGAATTTCTTGTAGACCACCAGTCCGGTGACCAGGGACGCGAGCATCGGCAAGCCCAGCAGCGACACCAGATACCAGCCCCAGCTGAAACCGTTGGTAAAGGGCACCAGCCACCAGCCGTGCAGCGCACGGGTGAACTGGCGAAAGTCGAACTGGGGGCTTACGCCCTGGATGACGCCGGTATAGGGATTGACGTAAAGGGTAGGCGAGCTGCCGTCGGGGTAGCTGACCCGGGCGCTCAAGGCAAAGTGCGATTCGTCCGGACGCATCAGCGAGAGGACCTTCAGGTCAGGCTCGGCCCGCTGCACTTTTTCCAGTGCCTGACCGAGCGTCAGCAGTTCGGCATCAGGTGAAGGTTTCGGCGCGCGGATGTCCGGGTTGGCCAGCCAGACAATTTCCTGGCTGACAGTGGCCAGGGTACCGGTGACGCATACGATCAATACAAAAAACCAGATTGGCAGTGCCAGCCAGCTGTGCACCATAAACCAGATTTTTGATCGTGACTTTTTCGACATCTCATCGGACTCTTTGGCGGTAGCGGGTCTGTCTTGAGCGCCGACAAGAGCGATGCTGTGAGGTGGGAATAAGCACCAGCATGCGAACCTTTACCGGCAGGCAGTAATAATTGTTCGCATTATCATTTGTTATGGCGGGTTTTGTCTATCGAAAACCCTGAAAACTGTCGTGTTTCCTCGCTACTTTTCCCGGTCTTTAGTGATCAGCGTGAACAGCGATCCGGCTGCCTGGCGCGCTCGCTTCCACTCCCTCGATGCGGAAAACCCGCTGGTCTCACGGCGTCGTCGGTTCAGTTGCACATTGAGTGCCTGGCCGTACTTGTCCTTGAGCATCTGACGCAGGGTATCGACATTGTATTGCTCGCGATCGGGTGAGACCGAGAGTGGGATGATTTCGTCCAGGTGCAGTACATCCTTGTTAAAGGCCAGCGCTTCACGAATCAGCACGGCCTTGTCGCTGTCGTCGCTCAGGTCATAGGGCGGATTCCAGTCGCTGATGTTGCCAAGTCGGTCGACCTGGTTGAGCAAGCCAATAATGCTCGGTGCCTGGTAATGCAAATGCTTGCTCTGCCAGGCCTGGAAGTGATCACCAAACACCTGGTCCAGTTTGCGTCCAGGTTGATTGGCGCGCAGCACCCAGAGCACCATGTCCGACTGCACCATCTCTTCGAACAGGATTTTTTCGTTTTTCGGGTCACCGTTCAGGCCCGGCAGGTCGAGCAGCCGGAGAAAAGGAATGCCGTCTACCTTGCACTCGTACACCAGACCACGGTCGGTGGAGGGCAGGGCGCTGGTCTCTGCTTGCCAGCCCTCGGTCAAGGCATTGATCACCGAGGACTTGCCCGCGCCGACCTGGCCCAACAGACAGATGCGTATGGGCTCGGGCTTTTCTGCAGTGCGGGCGTTGTCCTTCAGCGTCGCAGCGCTGAGCCGCAGTTCGTCGTCCTCGAAGCGGAAGTGGCCCCCGTACAGATCGATCGCCGCGCGTAGCACCTCAAGCAGCAACAGGCGCTTGAGCCGCAGTTGCATCTCCGTACTCAAGCCCTCGAAGGACTGACCGATTGCCTGGCTGCCCAGCTCTGCAAGCAGGCCCTCGGGCGTTAGCAGACGCACCTTGCGGTAAATGTTGACCAGCGTGAGCGCGGGCGCGAACTGGTCACTTTTCTCTTCCAGCCAGAGTACGTGTGAAATTTTAAGGTGGTCTATGCCCGGTACGTTCTCTTTGAGGGTTCGGCGGTAGCGCTGCGTCAGCCGCTCTGCGATTGCCAGCAGGGCCACCGGAGAGAAGGCCCATTCTGTATGCCGTTTGCCTTGGCCATAATGGGTGGCTACGCCGCGGGCGAGCTCAAGGGACACATCAGGCATCGCCCGCCAGTCGGGGTTGGTTTCGGCCAGCTCACTGACCATGGGGAGCAGCGCCACTTGCGCCTGCTTGTCCTTCGGAGTCCAGTATTCCGGTGTCTCCATGGCTTCAATCAGGGCCTGATCCACTGGCGGCGCAGCCTTCTTCTGCTTGCGTCGGCGCATGAAGATCAGCGGCAGCATTGCCGTCAGAGTAAGCAGCCCAAGCAGGCCTACAAACGTCAGTATGTAGTTATAGCGAATGATCGCGTATAGGCCGAACAGTACCAGCAGCAGCACCGGTGGTAGCACAACCACGAGTACAAATGGGGTGAGCCGTTCGGAAAAACTGGCGGCTACCCGCCAGGCGTTAAAGGTTGTTTTCAGCTTCATCTCTGGCCACTGGCATGATGTGTTCAAAAGCCTTGCGGTAGGTTGCCTTGAGCTCCTCCGCTGAGGTCGGCTTGCCGCAGGCCTTGTTAAAGAAATAAATGCAGCCCACCCGGCCCAGAGCGTAGGTGACGCCGTAGCTGGTCACCGCAGCAGAGGCGGCGCCGAGGGTCTGACCGTATACCGGGATCAATTTGACCAGTTGCTGCAGGCCGAGGCGGGACGCATATTGCACGCCGAACCCCATGCCCAGGGTACCTCCCAGCTCCGCCAACAGACGTCTGTCCCATTCAAGGCCGTACTGGTTGGCCAGACTGTGCAGCATTTTGGTCTGGATCGCCGGTACCGACACCAGCCCCACTATGGGCACCGCATTGCTGGCGCCGGCGGCGCCCGCATACCACATGATTTCAGTTTTGAGTTTGCGGAAGTTGGCCTCCTCCGCTGACTGCATCCCCTTGCGTTCGAACAACTCGGCCACAATCGGCAGGAAGCCACCCAGCCGCTCGATCAGGCCCTCCATGCCAACCGACTTTCCTTCGTTGCCAATCAGATCCACTGGCGCGCCCTGGATGGGCCCCCAAACCTTTTCCACTGCGCCCTGGTTGAACGCCACACACTTGTCCCGCTGTTGCTTGCCGTCTATCAGGTCTATGCCGGTATGTACCAGCATCGCGTTACGGATCTTCCCGGACTGTCTGATTTGCTTCAGCGCGGCCAACAGCTCGGACTGCTCGGGATCGTCGGCGCGCATGACAATCACCAGCGCGTGGCTGTTGCCCTCGCAGGCCTGGATGTCCTCCGCTGGGTCGTATCCGGCTTCTGCCAGGCCGCGTGTGTCGATGAACGTCAGTACCGGCGTGTTGGCCGGGAAATCATAACGTGTTGCGGTTCTGGTGCAGGGCCGAAATCCCTGGCCAATTTCTATGTCGCTGAGCCCGGTGACGGCCTGAATCAGCGTCGATTTACCGGCGCCGGTCTTGCCAATCAACCAGAGCGTTGGCAGATGCTCGGCGTTGTGTAGGAAGGCCAACTCCAGATCCGGCTTTTGTGCGGGATTGAGCCGGCGATAGATGCCTTGAAAAAGCCCCATGTACCGTCCTGCTTGTGTCGGTGTGCGAAGTTGCGGGCGCGCGGCGGCGCAGTGCGGTCGTTTGCCTACAGTGTAGGCCATCGCCTGATCCCGGCGCGCGCATTGCGTTGACTGTCTGCTTATGGAACACAGAGCGCAAAATGCGTTCACATAAGCAGGATAACGCGATCACACGGGACGGGCCGCTATGCTCAATGCCAGAATGGAAGAAAAAAGCTTCATAGTGCTGTTGACGCTGGTTTCTGTAGCTTTTGTCTGGCTGTTGTTGCCGTTCTACAGCGCCGTATTCTGGGCCACCATCCTGGCGATTCTGTTCAGACCGATGCAGCGGCGCCTGACCGATGTGATGCATGGCCGGGGCAACCTGGCGGCGTTGGTTTCGGTGGTGATTATTCTGCTTATGGTGATCCTGCCGGTGGCGTTGCTGGCCAGCATGCTGGTGCAGGAGGGGCGAGATCTGTATGAGCGCGTCAGCTCCGGCGATATGGACCTGGCGGGGTACTTTCAACAGGTAGTCAACGCGCTACCGGATACGCTGCAGAATCTCTTGGCACGTTTTGGCTTGACGGATTTCAGCGACGTGCAGCAACAGCTTGCCCAGACGGGAGAGCAGGGCGGTCAGTTTCTGGCGAGCCGCATGTTCAGCCTGGGCCAAGACACGTTCCAGTTCGTTATCAGCTTCTTCGTCATGTTGTATCTGCTCTTTTTCCTGCTGCGCGATGGGCCCTATCTGGCCGAGCAGGTGCGTCGCGCAATCCCGCTGGGTGAGCCTTACAAACAACACCTGCTCGCCCGGTTTACCGCCGTGGTACGGGCCACGGTAAAAGGCAATGTGCTGGTCGCGATTGCCCAGGGAACGCTGGGTGGGATTATCTTCTGGATTCTGGGTCTGCCAGGCCCCCTGTTGTGGGGCGCGGTGATGACCGTGCTCTCGCTGCTGCCTGCTGTCGGTGCGGGCATTATCTGGGCGCCGGTCGCGATCTACTACCTGGCGACCGGGGAAGTGGGTCTGGCGCTGATTCTGACTGCGTACGGGGTTATAGTAATCGGCCTGACAGACAACTTGCTGCGACCCATTCTAGTCGGCAAAAGCGTCAAGTTGCCGGATTATGTCATCCTGATTGCGACCATCGGCGGCCTGGTTCTGTTTGGTATCAACGGCTTTGTGATCGGTCCGATGATTGCCGCCTTGTTCATCTCCGCCTGGAGTCTGTTCGCCGAAGCACGCGAGCGGCAGGGCTTCGTGGTCGAACAGCCGGTGGGAGAGGCGACCAAGCCGCATTCCCATGCTGACCACGAGGGAGAGCTGGTGCTAACCGGGGAAGAAAACGGCAGCAAGGATCCTTAGGCGCGAGCTTACAAGGCCTGCTGGCACCCGGCGCTAATCTCGCACCCGTCTGACCGCATCCAGCCAACCGGCGTACAACTCATTGCGCTTGGTTTCGGCCATGGCTGGCGCAAAGGCGCGTTCGCATTGCCAGTGCTCGGCAATCTCTTCCAGGTTCTGGTACAGACCGATCTGCAGCGCCGCCAGGTAAGCTGCGCCGAGAGCCGTGGTTTCGGTGACCTCGGGTCGCTCTACCGGCACGCCGAGAATATTGGCTAGCGCCTGCACTACCCAGTTATTCACGACCATGCCGCCGTCTACCCGCAGCGCCGCGGTGCTGTCTGCGCCATCGGCAGTCATGGCGTCGAGCAGGTCGCGGGTCTGGAAACACACCGACTGCAGACCCGCCGTGACGATCTCGGCAATGCCGGTATCACGCGTCAGGCCGAAGATAGCACCGCGCGCTTTTGGGTCCCAATATGGCGCACCCAGACCGGTGAACGCCGGGACCAGGTAAACCCCGCACTGGTCACCGGTCTCTTCTGCCATGGCTTCGGTTTCGCCGGCATGCTGGATCAGTTTCAGTCCGTCACGCAGCCATTGCACCGCCGCGCCAGCTACAAAAATGCTGCCTTCCAGCGCATAGGTGGTCTTGCCCTGCAGTCGATAGCCGACTGTGGTCAGCAAACGGTTACGCGAAGTTACCGGCGTGTCGCCGGTGTTCATGACCATAAAGCAGCCGGTTCCATAGGTGCTTTTGACCATGCCGGGCTCAAAGCAGGCCTGGCCGATCAGCGCGGCTTGTTGATCGCCGGCCATCCCGGCGATCGGGATGCTGGCCCCCAGCAACTCTGTATCGGTATGGCCAAAGTCCGCAGCGCAGTCCATCACCTCAGGTAACAGGCTGACCGGGATATCCAGCAAGGCGAGCATGTCCGGGTCCCATTGCTGGGTATGAATATTGAACATCAGGGTGCGCGATGCGTTACTCGCATCGGTCCGGTGTATCTTGCCCCCGGTCAGACGCCATAGCAGGAAGCTGTCGACGGTGCCAAAGCGCAGCGTGCCCTGTTCCGCGCGCTCGCGAGCGCCCGGGACGTTGTCCAGCAACCAGCGCAACTTGGTGCCGGAAAAATACGGATCGATGATCAGTCCGGTACGCTCGGTTACCATTGGCTCATGGCCAGCGGCCTTCAGGTCGCGGCAAAAGTCGGCGGTGCGGCGGTCCTGCCAGACGATAGCCTTATGCAGTAATTTTCCGCTCTCGGCATCCCATAGCAGAGTGGTTTCGCGTTGATTGGTGATGCCAATGGCGCTGATGTCCTGCGCTCGCAGTCCCGCTTTTGCCAGGGCCTGGCGGCACACGTCGAGGGTGCTGCTCCAGATCTCTTCGCCATCATGTTCGACCCAGCCATCCTGCGGAAAGTATTGCTTGAATTCGCTCTGTACCGCTGTCTCGGGCTGGCCCTGGGTGTTGAAGATGATTGCCCGGCTGCTGGTGGTGCCCTGGTCGATGGCGAGGATGTGTTGGCCCATTGAGTGCGGTGCTCCCGTTCTGTGCAGTTATTATGATTGTCTTCGGTCAGGTCAAATCGCTTTGCCCGGTCGAGCCAGTGGCGTTAGCAGCGCGCCGGTCTGTTCTGCCAGCCGTTGCGGACACAACTCTATCTCCAGGCCGCGCCTGCCACCACTGACATACACAGTAGGCCAGTGCTCGGCGCTGCTGTCGATAAAGGTTCGCAATCGCTTCTTCTGGCCCAGCGGGCTGATGCCGCCGAGCAGATAACCAGTGCTGCGCTGGGCCGCGCCAGGATCCGCCATTGCCGCTTTTTTTGCCTTGGCTGTAGTGGCCAGAGATTTGATGTCGAGGCTGCCGGTTACCGGAACAACAGCAACCAGCAGTTCTCCGGTGTCGGTGCTGGCCAGGAGGGTCTTGAATACGCGGGCGGGGTCGAGGCCAAGTTTTTCCGCGGCCTCCGTACCGTATGACTGCTCGTCCGGATCGTGTTCATAGCGGTGCAACCGGTACTCGATACCGGCCTTGTCCAACGCTTTCGTTGCAGGGGTCATGGGGGTTGGGGCTCAGCTGTCGGTTATCTGGACCACCAGTTTGCCAAAGTTCCGGCCTGCAAGCAGCCCCATGGGCGCTTGGCGAGCACGACGGACAGGGTCGTCAGCATGGTGGGTGATCGTGGTCTGCCACTCACCAGGGGGAGATAGCCCACGCAGCCGTCTCGCTGCCGTACGCCATGTTCCAACTGGAAATGAAATCGCTGCGTGAACCGCCACGATGCGGATAGAGGCTCTGCCACAGCTGGGCAAGCTCCGCGACCTCCATTTCCTCGTTTAGGTCTACCCGCTGTTGTTGGTAGATTAGCCAGGCGATTGCCGTGGCATAGGCAAAGTTGTAACCCAGCTCGGCGTGCGGGTTCTGCAGAAAGCATCGCTGGCTGGCCAGCCCGCGGATCAGGCTTGCCTGTTCGGGATTGGTGGCCAGATACTCATCCCATATCCGTATATGCACACCGTGTGAGATTCCGTACGGCCCGATGCCGCCCTCGGGTTGCTTGCCTGCAGGTAGCGACGCAATTACCAGGAGAGTGCCCAGCAACAAGTCTTCGGCGGCAGGGGAGGCGATCCCCAGATAGTTGAGCGTCGGTCGAATAACGCCCTGACGCAGCATCGCAGGCGGCGCATGGGCCAGGAGGTTGATCGTGCTGCCAGTGCATGAAGATTGTTCAGCCTGGGTGATACAGTCATGTGTCAGGGGAATACTGGCTGTCACACATTCACCTTGAAATCGGAAGCGTGTTTGCAGCATAGCTGTAAAAGTTCAAAGTAATGTATTGTTTTTAAAATGATTTAGTTCTTCACAATGTCCCTATATCGCTCGATGATATAAAAATGACATCAGGCAGAGCCTGATAATGGAAAAGAGCATGGCTGGCGACCCGAAAATAACAAATATATCGATAGATGAGCCCGCGCTGCTTGCCCAGCAGCGACATTTTGCCGGGCTGCGGTTCAGTCAGCAATTCGAGCCGGCTTTTCAGCGTTATCTGCATGAAAAAATGTGCCGGCGCGTCTGGCTTGTGGGTTTCTCCAGTATTGGCTTCATGCTGATATTTGTCTGGATCGACTTCGCCTATCTGCCTGAATACGTCTACAACTATACCGTCCCCGTGCGGCTGCTGATGATTCTGGTGGTGTTGTTCTGCCTCTGGTATGCCAATCGTCCGGGGAAGGTCCTGACGCGCCGAGCATTTATCGTCGCCTCTGTGGGGCTGGTGTGTTCTGGCTGGATGGTGGCGATGATTATCGCGGTCAGTCGCCTGGCAGAACTCAGGGTGCCGGTCACCCATGATGGTCTCTACCTGGTGTTGCTGTCGGGTTTCTTTCTGCTGGGCTTGCCTGCGCGGCACGCCGTTGGTTCCTGCGTGGCGGTGGTGCTTGGCTACCTGTGGGGCGAGTATATGGTCGACAGCGCCCGAACCTTGATCATCGGCAATGCGCTGTTCCTCACGTGTTTTACCCTGATCGGCAGCCTGGGCGCCTATATATACGAGCACGTGATGCGTAGCGCCTTTCTCAACGAACGGCTGCTCGAAGGGGCCAGAGCACGAGCCGAACGGGAGAGTCAGGGCAAGACCCGCTTTCTGGCGACCGCCAGCCACGACCTGCGCCAGCCCTTACATGCCATGTCGCTGTTCATCCAGCACCTGGATGAGCGCACCAGCGACCCTGCCGTGCGCTTGACGGTCAAACGGCTCGCGGATTCAACCCACCTGTTGCAGGCAATGCTTAACTCGCTGCTGGATATTTCCCGTCTCAGCGTCGGGATGGTCAGACCCCAATTGCGGCCTTTCAACCTCTATCCCTGGCTGCAGCGCATCCTCGGCACGCTGGAGGTGAGCGCCGAGGAGCGTGGCGTTACGATCAACCTGGAATGTCCCCCGCGAATAGCGGTCACCAGCGACCCGTTGTTGCTGGAACGGCTGGTGCGCAACTTTCTGAACAACGCTCTTTTGCATGCTGAGGCCAGGGAAGTAAAGGTCCAGGTGTTCCGGGTGGAAGATCGCGTACGTCTTGCTGTCATCGATGATGGGCGGGGGCTGAGCCCCGCCGAGCAGGAGCGGATCTTCGAAGAGTTCACCCAGCTGCGCAATCCGGCACGTACGCTGGAGAAGGGCGTGGGCCTCGGTTTGTCCATATGCCGTCAGCTGATTCACCTGCTTGAGTATCCGTCGGGTTTGAGCTCTGCTCCGGGGGAGGGAGCGAATTTCTGGATAGAGATACCGACCGGTGACTGGATCGAGGAGCCCAACGCACCAAGCCGGGCGTTGCATGAGAAGCTGTGTGGCCGTGTCGTGCTGGTCGAAAACGATCTTATCAATCGGGAAGCAATGGAGACGCTATTGCGGCAATGGGGCTGCGAGGTCACGTCTTACAGCACTGCCGAGGAGGCGCTACAGAATATCCAGCCAGCGCAGGTGGATTTGTTGCTCAGCGACTATCGTCTGGAGGGCAAACTGGACGGTGTGGCGCTGATTCGCAAGCTACGCGCATCGAAGTCGTTCAACGGCCCGGCGTTGTTGGTTACTGCTGATACCAGTGACGAGGTGACCGAGCTCGCCCGGCTGTCCGATATCGAGGTAATCAACAAGCCGGTATTGCCAGCGCGCTTGCGGCGGGCCATTCAGCAATTGCTGCCGGTCACCCAGGCTGATAGCTGAGCCTAGAAGCTGACCAAACCCAGTTTGCGGGCGATACTCACGCACTCGGTACGGTTGTGGCAGCCCAACGCGCTGAACAGGGCTTTCAGGTGGGTTTTGACCGTGTCTTCTGACAGATTCAAGCGTTGGCAGATGACCTTGTTGGGCAGCCCTTCAGCCAGCAGGTCGAGAATTTCCAGCTGCCGCGGCGTGACACCCACCTCTCTGGCCGAATCCTGCCGATTCAGCGGCTGCGTGCCGTTTCCGATCACGACCTGCTCACCGAATAGTAGCCGTGTTACTGCTTCCAGCAACTGGGTTCCGTCGGCGGTCTTGCTGATAAAGCCTGCAGCGCCCAGATGCATGGCCGCGTCCAGGTCGCTGGGGCTGTTGCTGGCAGTGAGAATGGCGATGGGTACCAGTGAGTCAAGCTTGCGCAGTTTTTGCAGCAATGCAAGCCCGCTGCTGTCGGGCAGCTGTAGATCGAGGAGAATCAGGTCGTAGGTATTGGCCAGTACCTGACGCTCGGCTTCAGCAGCGTCGTGGGCATGGTCGAGGATTACATCCTGACAGAGATTCTGCAGGGTCATGCTCAGTCCATCCAGATAGATCTGATGGTCGTCGATCAGGAGCAAGCGGGTGTCTGGTGGCAACACGGGACTGGCCATGCCGGATTTTCCTTGAGCACTTGCACCGTGAATGGCTGTTCAGCCGGATATTACGATGCTTCTTATTGTTAAGCGCGATCATAAGCAAACGACGCCCGCAGGTCTAGCTGCGGGCGAGGGGACCAGCAATTGGTCATGTTGGTTGTCAGCGGTCGCGCAGCGTCGAGCGCAGCTCGCTGAGTTCTGCCCGCAGTTGCTGGACTTCCTCCAGCAGCAGTTGCTGATTGGTACCCGACAGTGAGCTGTGATGCGGGTCCTGCTCGTGCTGTACGGGTAGCAGACTACCCTCCCGGGCCAGTTTATTGGCCGCGATCATCTCGCGCTGGGTCTGGATTGCATCGACGATCACGGCAATAAACAGGTTGAGCATCATGAATGTGGCGATCAGGATGAACGGAATAAAGTACAGCCAGGCATACGGGTGCACTTCCATTATCGGCCGCACGATGCCCATGGACCAGCTTTCCAGTGTCATGATCTGGAACAGGCTGTAGAGGCTCGCGCCAAGCGTGCCGAACCATTGCGGAAAGGTATCGCCGAACAACTGGGTAGCGATGACTGCTGCGACATAGAAGATCAAACCGAGCAGCGCAACGATGCTGCCCAGCCCCGGGAGGGAGGACAACAGCGATTGCACGACGATCTTCATACTGGGCACGATCGACACCAGCCGCAGTACGCGCAGTACTCGCAATGCGCGCAGCACGGCAAGCGGACCACTGGCGGGCACCAGGGCTATCAGGATCACCAGTGTATCGAACAGACCCCAGGGATCGCGCAGCAGTCGCCAACCATGGGCGAGGAAGCGCAGGCTTATCTCGATCACGAACAGTGCAAGAATAAAACCATCCAGCGGGATCAGCAGCCAGCTCCACTGCTGCATGATCGCGTCGGAGGTTTCCAGTCCCAGAACCACGGCGTTGATCAGTATCAGAACCATGATGCTGTTCTGCACGTGACCCTGTTCGATCAGTTCACCCAGGCGCTGGCGCCAGGACGGTTGCAACTCGAGACTGTTGTTCATG
>Ga0105357_10001002_pt1 | contig 15184 bp, 13 predicted proteins | sample GOMGulsemesocosm_4_FD_83660 | JGI IMG/M metagenome (GOLD analysis project Ga0105357, IMG submission 83660) | Methane-oxidizing microbial communities from mesocosms in the Gulf of Mexico - GOM15B Gulf of Mexico | ecosystem: Environmental > Aquatic > Marine > Cold seeps | place: USA: Gulf of...
CAGCTCAAAAATTGCAGCAACAAAATCATTGGAAGCGGCCCAAAATGCGGGCGAAAGCGAAGCATGGGCTAAAGGTTCAGTTGTTGCTTCAGACGCTTTCTTCCCATTTGCAGATGGTCTTCTCGCTGCCGCAGAAGCCGGGGCGACGGCGGTTATTCAACCGGGCGGGTCCATGCGCGACGATGAAGTTATCGCAGCTGCGGACGAAGCTGGTCTTGCAATGGTCTTCACTGGCATGCGTCATTTCCGTCATTAAGAAAAATTAAATTTAGGGGAAACTCACATGATCACAACTACTTCTGGAACCGTCGAAGGTAAAACCATCACGCAGTATCATGGTATCGTTGGCGGAGAGGCTGTTATGGGCGCCAATTTCATACGTGACTTTTTCGCGCGTATCCGTGATGTCGTCGGCGGACGCTCTGGCTCTTATCAAAAAGTTCTAAAGGCCGCACGCGCAGACGCCCTTGAAGATCTGATAGAAGAAGCCGCGGAACTCGGTGCAAACGCTGTGATTGGCGTTAGTCTGGATACCGAAGTGATGGGCGATAGCATGTTAATGGTCGTCGCAACGGGTACAGCTGTAACAATCGACTAGTTTTTGAAGAGAGAAGGCACTTAAGTTGTGCCTTCTCCCTCTTTTTAGTCGTTGCTAGGCTCGCGGACAAAACTCATCAACCCCGCGCCGATAATCAACAAGAAGAATATAACAACCATGGCAGGACGTTGCTGTCCAGTCAGGCTTGTCACAGCGCCTATAAGCAGCGGTGCAACAAATGCGGTTGCTTTGCCGGAAAAGGCAAACAGCCCAAAAAATGCACCCACATGATCTGGCGGCGACAATCTTGCAACCATTGTTCGGCTCGCCGCTTGCGCGGGGCCAAAAAAGAACCCCATTATAAATGAGAACCCCATAAACACCTGTTCTGCACCGCTTGCAAGGATGCCGCCATCGGGCACGGGCATGGACGCTGCTATCCCAAACAGAACTTCACCGTCACTTATTGACAAAACACCAACCGATGCAACCGATAGCCCCAGAACTGAAATTACGATCGTTGGTTTGGAGCCAAGTTTGTCGTCAAGCCATCCCCCGACAAATGAGCCAACGATAGCGAAAACCAATATCAAGATCCCGAAAATACCAAGTGTTGTGGTGTCCCATCCAAAGAGACCAGCAGCATAGATGCCGGAGAAGCCAATAAGCGCGAGAATACCGTCATTGTAAAACATTCTGGCCAACAGATAAAAAAGGATGTTCTTATGATTTTTGAGGGACTTAATTGTCTCAAGCAGATTTTCCAGTCCTTTTCGGATAGCTGTAGTTTTTTTCTCACCAGTGGGTATTGCGTCGGGCGTGAACAGCATCATGGGAATGATAAAGATAAGGAACCACAGCCCCGACATAGGTCCCGTTATCCTGTCATGTTCGTGTGCGGCTTTATCAAGCCCAAATAACGGTGTTTCAGGCATGGAGAAACCAAGCAAGACGATAAATAGAGCAACAAGCCCGCCTATATATCCCAAACCCCAGCCAAATCCGCTAAGACGTCCCATTTTATTTGGTGTTGTCAGTGAGGGTAGCATGGCGTTATTGAAAACCAGTGAAAATTCAATGCTGCTGGTTCCGACGATAATGGCAATCAAAATCCAGATCACGCCCTCACCTTGATTGGGAACGGCTCCCCAAAGGGCAATACTCGCTAATGCACATATAATCGCAAATGTAAGGATCCAGGGTTTTCGGGGTCCGCCTGCATCTGCTATTGAGCCAAGAACAGGACTTAAAAGAGCAATGAGAAGGCCGGCGATAGCTTGCGTATATCCCCAATATGCTTGCCCAGCAACGGGATCCCCCATAACCACTGATGTGAAATATGGCGCGAAAATAAATGTCGTAATGACTGTAAAATAAGGCTGATTTGCCCAATCAAACAAGGCCCACGAAAACTTACCAAGCCGCGAAGCTTCCTGCACTGAACTCATACTCTCCCCCCCAATGTTTTTAACAGTTTACGCTAAAACAAGGGAAGGAGAAGTAAAAATAGTTTAGATACCAAGCCTTAGCTAATCATGGAGCGGAATTGCCTATTAGCAAAAGCAAGCTTGGAAACGTCCACTGTTCCGCCTGCTTTAAACTCTTCAATCAAAGCTTTGGATCTACTAATTGGGTTTCGGTGAGTATTTTCCCAATGATCCAGCGCCGCCCGGCCTTTGTAATTGTTGGCATGCCCAAAAACGGCATTGGTCAATGCCCGTTGCTGGCCATACAAGTCATCAACAATAGCTGTAACAGCCAACCGTTCCCAATGATTTTCCGGCTCAATTGCTTCAGCTGCAAATCGCAACCAGTCTAAATTGAGATCCGCGCCAACAGCATAGTAAACTTCACCAACCTCGGGTATAGGACGATTTGAGACCCGGCCCACTTGAACGACATCAAGAGACGAGCGAAGGGGTGACAGACTAGCCACACGGCGCGCAAGCCCTTCTGGTACATTCATTCCTGTAAAGTACTTCATCCGATTAAGGAATGAATGACGTCCGATATCACTTAACAAACCTTCCAGTTCATTTTCCAGATCATGCATGGCGGGCGCCAATTCAGATAGCTGGAACGTAATATCAATAGGAGTTGGAAGATGACGAAGGCACCAAAGCGTCGCACGGCGAAGCAACATTTGCGTTGCATCGATCATACGGCCTTGAACTTCTGTATCAACTACATTGTCTAGACTTTCAATTTCATCCCAGAGTTTTTGCAAATCAAACACTTCGACAACCAGAGCATAAGCGCGGGCAACATCATCAACGCCAACTCCCAGCTCTTCCACCATTTGCATCACAAATGTTATACCTGCCCGGTTGATCAAGCTATTGACGATAACAGTCGTAATAATTTCACGGCGCAATCTGTGGTTCGAAATATACTCCGCATATTTCTTTCGAAGTTTTGGTGGGAAATAGTCCCTCAACCATGCATCAAAGAAAGGATCATCCGGTAGTTTGGTTTCCAGAATATCCGTGTACAAGGTCATCTTGGCATAAGCGAGCAATACACACATTTCCGGGCGCGCTAAGCCCTGATTTGCGCTCAAACGATTTTCCAACTCTTCCTCATTCGGCAGATCTTCAACTGTTCTATGCAAGCGTCCTTGTTTTTCAAGTGCACGCATGAAACGGGTTTGTTCAGCAAAATTGGCAATACTCTGACGCTGTGCCACGCTGAGTGCCTGCGTCTGCAAGTAATTGTCTTTCAGCACATGCTCCGCCACATCATCGGTCATGTCAGCAAGAAGACGATCTCGCTGTTTATCTGTCATTTCACCGTCATCCAAAACGGCACGAAGCAGAATTTTGATGTTTACTTCATGATCCGAACAATCCACACCCGCTGAATTATCAATAGCATCCGTATTTAGCCGGCCGTCATTAAGCGAATATTCTATTCGACCCTTTTGAGTTGCACCGAGGTTACCTCCCTCGCCCACTACTTTGGCCCGAATTTCACTTCCATTGATCCGGATCGCATCATTGGCCCGGTCGCCAGCCGCCGTATGCCCTTCAGATGAAGATTTCACATACGTCCCAATTCCGCCGAACCACAAGAGCTCCACTTCAGCTTTCAAAATAGCTGAAATTAGTTCGTTTGGTGTCAGCTTCGCGTCCTTCAAGCCCAACAACGACTTAACTTCCGGTGTCAACGCAATCGATTTGGCTTTTCGATCAAATATGCCGCCACCCTTTGAAATCAGCTTCGTGTCATAATCTTCCCAAGAAGATCGCGGAAGTTTGAAGATGCGTTCCCGCTCTACGAAACTTTTTGCTGCATCAGGGGAGGGGTCCAGGAAGATATTCCGATGGTCAAAAGCGGCGACCAGCTGAATGTGCTTGGAAAGCAGCATGCCATTACCGAACACATCTCCAGACATGTCGCCAATACCTGCCACAGTGAAATCTTGTTCCTGTATATTTTTCCCTGTTTCGCGGAAATGCCGCTTTACAGATTCCCAAGCGCCGCGTGCCGTGATCGCCATTTTCTTATGGTCATAACCAGCGGCTCCGCCAGAGGCAAAAGCATCCCCCAGCCAAAATCCATAAGAGATCGCCACTTCATTCGCGATGTCTGAGAAAGTCGCTGTTCCCTTATCTGCCGCAACAACAAGATAGGGATCATCGGAATCATGGCGAACAACATCTGTCGGGGGCACAACTTTACCACCCACCAGATTATCTGTGAGATCCAGCAATCCAGAGATGAAGATTTTATAGCACGCAATCCCTTCTGCCTGGAACTCTTCCCGTGTGCCGCCAATTGGGAGGCGTTTTGGATAGAAACCGCCTTTTGATCCCACAGGCACAATCACGGTGTTTTTCACCATTTGTGCTTTCATTAAGCCCAAGACTTCAGTGCGAAAATCTTCCCGGCGATCGGACCAGCGAAGGCCACCACGTGCGACCGTCCCTCCCCGTAAATGAACACCTTCAACCCGTGGGCTATATACGAATATTTCAACATGAGGGCGCGGCAATGGTAGGTCAGCAATTTTCTGACTATCCAATTTAAAGGAAAAATATGATTTTTCCGTTCCGCCTACCCCTTTTTGGTAAAAATTGGTCCGCAACGTATGCTTGATAAGGTTTAGATAGCGCCGCAAAATACGGTCATCGTCCAAACTGACCACTTCATCCAACGCTTGAATTATTTGATCATGAACACTTTCAAAAGCAGCATCTCGATCTGATTTGAATTCAGGGTTAAATCGAATATCAAAAAGCTCAACCAGTAGCCGCGTGATGGTCGTATTTACACCAAGCGTGTTTGCCATATAGGTTTGTGAGAAGGTAATTCCAGCTTGGCGTAAATATTTCGCATAAGCACGAAGCACGGCAACACTTGACCAACTAAGACCGGCCAACATGACGAGCCGGTTAAAGCTGTCACTTTCCGTAGTCCCTTGCCATACGCGTAAGAAGGTTTCTTCAAATTTCACTTTAATCTGGTGCAGGTCCAGCTCAAGGCCGCTGGGCTCGATTAGTTCAAAATCATGGATCCAAACTTGAGTTGACATACTCGCATGTCTTACCAAATACGGATTTTCCGAAAGGACTTTTAATCCCATATTTTCAATCATGGGCAGGCAGTCTGATAACGGCAACGGCTCATTTGGGCTATAGATCTTAAAACGTACCTTACAATCGGGATCCTCTACCCACCGATAAAGATTAAGTCCAACTTGTTTGCTTGAACAAACCTCCTCTAGTTTTTCAATGTCCCGAAGGGCAAGATGCGCATTAAATCGCGCCCTGTAGCCAACAGGAAATGCTTCACCGTACCGTGCATCAAGACGAAGAGCCTTTTCTTCTCCCCAACGTTCCAACAAGACATCACTTAAATCATCCACCCACTCTCTGGCGGCGGAAACAAGACGGTTTTCAAGAACAACTTCGTCGACTTCAGTTTTGTTTCCAGCTTTGAGACCAATTATGAAGTGGATCCGTGCCATGGCATCGTCACCCACTTGCGAATAATGGGCGGTAATTTCACCTTTGTGCATCTCAGCCAGAATGGAGCCAAATTTGCGGCGAAGATCTGTATTGAATTTTTCTCTGGGAACGAACACCAATGCAGAGACAAAGCGTTCAAATCGATCGCGACGAAGAAATACGGCTATCCTCGGGCGTTCTTGCAAGGTCAGAATTCTTGCACTGATTTCATACAATTCATCTACTGAGATCTGAAACAATTCATCCCGCGGATATGTTTCCAGAACATGGGCGAGGGCTTTCTCGTCGTGACTGCTTTTTGTAAAACCAGATTTTTCCAGCGTTTTAGCGACTTTCCGTCTCAGGTAAGGAATATCGCGCGGAATACGATTGTAAGCCGCAGAGGTGAACAAACCGGTAAATCGATATTCACCAATAACTTTGCCTTTACTATCGAATTTTTTCACACCCACATAGTCAAGAATGACCGCCCTGTGCACAGTTGATCGGGCATTAGCCTTAGTAACGATGATCAGTTCTGGTCGATGCAAAAACTCGCTAACCTCTGGCGACATCTCCGCTTTGCCGGTCATGATCCTTCTCTGTGGGTTTCGCAGTATTCCTAGACCGGAATCTTTAACAGGTTCCCAATTCTCGGTTTTGGAGGCCCCTTGATCTGTAAATGTGTATTCTCTGAAGCCAAGGAACGTGAAGTGATCGTTCGCCATCCATTCCAGCAATGCACTGCCTTCATCCACTTCTTCAGAATCTAGGGGAGGTGGATTGGATTTCAGTTTTTTAACGATTGTGCCGACCTGCGAAAGGATGGTGCGCCAATCTGTTACGGAAGCCCGCACATCGTCTAGAACCCCGAGAATTTCCTTTTCAATTTCGGCCAGAATTTCAGGGTCGCTTTGCTCGTCCACCTCAAAGTGCATAAAGGATTCGAGAATTCCCTTTTGCTTGCCTTTCGTCGCGGCTGGATGGAATTTGACTTGGCGCCCATTGTTGTCACGTTCCACAAATAGGACCGGGTGAATTACCATATGGACATTTATACCGCGCTGGCTGAGAGCCGCTGTGACACTATCAACGAGAAACGGCATATCATCATTTACGATTTCAATAACCGTATGAGAGGTACGCCAGCCATGCTCTTCCAAGGTAGGGCTGAAGCAGCGAACTTTTGCCTTACCCGCCTTGCGTGTTGCCGCGAACTTGTGAAGAGATATAGCGGACCCGTACAGGTTTTCCTGCTGGATGCTCAGCACATCATCGGCCGCCAGTCTTTCGTAGAGTTTTTCAACAAATAAGTGAATATCTGCTGCCAGCTTCTTTTCCAGCCGATTATCGATCATCTCAAGGACTTTCGATAATTTCTCTGCTTTCATTTCTTGCGCTGTCAATGACATGATCGGTTTCCCCATTTCCGTACGTGCAAACAAATGTACAAACTAATTTATTAAAATATTATGCAAGATGAGTGTTAACGTATTCTTTTCATTCGTAATTTAATCATTTCGTTCAACTTGAATCCATAATTCACGGTAAATATTCAGATCATTAATTCATAGTCTATTCACGCGCGATTAAAGGACATGGTTCATATTGGCATTCACTAAATAGAGAAAAAACCCCGTTGTCGGAAAAACTAACCAATCTTTGTGTATGCCTGTTGCAAAAGAGGATCAATACAAATTTTGGAATAAAATCAATCAGTTACCGAACAAACGTTTGGTTTTAACAATATCAGTATTAACCATATTATTGGAATATGAAAAAATCAATATGTTTGCCTTGAGAGCCATCTCTATATATGTCGTTCGAGAAACCTTTACAGATTTCAGAAATCGCACAGAAAGAAAGTCAGAATGAAGCGGACCGGGATCAAAATTGGGACTGATGCACAAAGCCAAACGATTCGACTGACGTTGTTTGAAGAAGAAAACCACAACCACAACGTAACTGTATCGCTAGATGCGACCCAAACCTTGTCTGTCATCAATCAACTTTTGCGGGCCACAGAAAAGCTGGATGTGAAACCAAAACAAAGTGCCGTCAGAGCACTTCTGATTGAAGCCCTAAAATCTTTTGATGCTGCAACAGAAGACTGAACCTCCATAGTAACTACCAAAACTTAACTTTGGACTCAATTTTCTGGCGCCATAGTCTCAAATTTGTGTAGTGTTTCATAACTCATCATTTAGACGACGTTCAACATCACAAATAAAAAAGCGGGGCTCAACATGCCAGTAAATAACCGTATCGCTGAGATGCACAACGACATGCAAGAATGGCGACATGACATTCATAAACATCCTGAACTCTGCTTTGAAGAGGTTAGAACCGCAAAGGTTGTCGCCGAAAAGTTGCGCAGCTGGGACATAGAAGTACACGAAGGCATTGGGGTAACAGGTCTTGTCGGTGTCCTAAAGGGCCAGGGAAATAGCGGCCGAACTATTGGGATTCGTGCTGATATGGATGCGCTGCCGTTGCAGGAGCTAACTGGCGTTCCGTATCAATCTATTTATGAAGGTAAAATGCATGCCTGCGGTCACGATGGGCATACGGCAATCTTGCTTGGCGCTGCGAAATATTTATCTGAAACCCGCAATTTTGATGGAACAGTGCATTTCATTTTCCAACCTGCCGAAGAAGGCGGCGGCGGCGGCGATGCCATGGTCAAGGACGGCTTGTTTGAGCGTTTTCCATGCGACGGTGTGTACGGCCTTCATAATATGCCAGATATGCCGAAAGGCGGCTTTCATATCAAGTACGGCCCCCTAATGGCCTCTGCTGATGAAGCATCCGTTACTATTCATGGTAAAGGCGGACATGCGGCCCATCCTCAGCGCTCCATTGACCCTCTCATGATCGGTGTACAGCTCCATGTGGCACTTCAAACCATCGTATCTCGAAATGTGGGACCTGTAGATAACGCGGTGGTCAGCATTACTGAATTCCATGCAGGTACGGCCGGAAACATTATCCCGCATGATGCAAAGCTTTCTGCTTCCATCCGGACAACAACCCCGGAAATGCGAGATATGGTTGAGAAACGGTTTAAAGAAATTTGTGCGGGTGTCGCCGTAACTTACGGTGTCGAGATTGAGGTAGAGTACCGCAGAAACTACCCTTGCACTGTCAACCATGACAACGAAACCGATATCATCGTCAAGGCTGCCAGCGCAGTGGTCGGCGCAAATAATGTCAACACAAACGCGCCGGTCCGTATGGGGAGTGAAGATTTTTCCTTTATGTTGGAGGCCTGTCCGGGCGCCTACATTTTCTTAGCTGCGAAAGATGAAACCCATCCCCATTCGGTGCATCATCCTGAATATGATTTCAACGATGAAATTTTAAGTACCGGAGCAAGCCTTTGGGCGCAACTGGTTGAGCAGGAAATGCCTCGGAGCTAGTTTCTTCAGTTTGAGCTGGGCGTTTTTCTCTAAAATTTTCGCCCAGCATCAACCGCCAGTTTCTTTCAGGAAAATACGGTGTAAACGGGCGATGTCCCATGTTTGATGCAGATTTGCTCATAATATGATCCTTCAGAATTATTGCGTCTGAAATGAACATAGGTGTTGCGATCGAAACAATTAATAGACAATTTCGGCAAACACTGTTGCAATAAATGCAACAATAATTGGCGCGTAACTTCATTATAGGTGATCAAAGCTGCTCGCTAAAAAATCTGAAAACGCCCGCACTTTTGGAGACACGTGCCGAGAGGAAGGGTACACAAAATACATATTGTAATCACTTTGGGCGAATTGGTAGTCGGTATCATTGAACAACTGAACCAACTCGCCTGACCCTAAATACTTAGCCACGTGCCAGTTGGGCAGCACCGCGATCCCAAGACCGCTAATGGCTGCCTCTAGCAAGGCGTCCCCGTTGTTACTTTCAAACGTTGCCGGAACAAGCGTATCTTCAGGCCCCTCTTTACCCATGAACTCCCAAAGACGAGAATTCCCTCCCCACACATCATTCGCTGAGTGAATATAATACACCAGACAATTATGGTTCTGCAGTTCTTGTGGTTGACAGGGCACACCCCTTTTCTCTAGGTAATCTGGACTGGCAACTATGATCCGCCTGACTTTCTGCACATGCCGGGCCATTAAGGTACTATCGGGAAGCTGAACAGCGCTTCGAACTGCGCCATCAAAACCTTCTTGAACCAAGTCGACAATTTGGTCACTCAGGGAAAGCTGAATGTTTATTTCCGGATACAAGGCATAAAACTCACTTAATCGCGGCGCAAGATAGGCCCGCCCAACAATCAACGGCGCCGTAATACGGAGCAACCCACGCGGAGCCCCATCCATTTCCGATACAGCCCTGTTCATATCGTCGTAATCTGCAATAGAAGATGTTGCCCGTTTGTAATACAGATGCCCAGCTTCCGTCAGGCTAACTTGCCGTGTTGTTCTGTGAAGCAGGCGCACGCCCAGTTCATATTCCAAATTTCCAATTTGTCGGGTCACCGAAGATGTTGCTAATCCCATCAACCGTGCCGCGGCAGAAAAGCTACCTGTATTTGCGATTTGAAGAAAAAGTCTGACGGCAGGAAGATTATCCATGATTCACCTTTGCGTAATCAGATGACAAAGAGAACAATTCTTTATCATTGATGCCTATAAAGCAATAATAATGACTAACGAAAATTTGATCACTGGGCTTCCATTTCAATGTTGCGCGTAACTTCATATGAGCTACATTTCACCGCTAATTTGTGCTTTAAATACCGTTGGGGGGCTCATGGCCGAAGAACTACGCAGCTATTTTTCTGTTGAATATGTCGAATTTCTGGCAGAAACCCTGAAATCAGAGGTCAATTTACCTGTTAGTGAATTCACTGCCTATTGCTTGAGCAATCCCTGGACTGACATGGCATTAAAAGAGAGAATGGCGCGACTGACCGATGCCATGGTGATGTTTCTCCCAACTGATGCGAATGAAGGGACCGAAATCCTGAAACGGATTTTGCCAAAAATTAGCGGAGATGCGTTTAAATTTGCCGATATGCTCAACATGTTTGTGCCCGATTATGTTGTACGCCGCAAAGATGATCTGACATTGGATGCGGCACTGGACGCGCTTGTATTCTTTACCCATCACGGAACCTCATCCGAGTTCGCAATCCGCCCCTTTATTCTGGAACAAACTGAACCGGTTATGGCCGCGATGCAGGGCTACACCTCCCACAAACATCAAGATGTACGACGTTTCGCCTCAGAAGGGTGCCGCCCCAGATTGCCATGGTCCATGGCACTTCCCGCGTTTAAAAAGGACCCCGCGCTCGTCCTCCCAATACTTGAAGCCTTACGCGCAGACGAGAGCAAGTTCGTTCAAAAAAGTGTCGCCAATAACCTCAACGATATTGCAAAAGACAACCCGGACATTGTTTTGGAATTTGCCGAGAAATGGTTGGGCACTCACGTCAACACGAACTGGATCGTCAGGCACGGCTTGCGCACGCTTCTCAAGCAAGGGGAACCGCGGGCGCTTGCTTTCTTTGGGGCAAGTCCCATTGAACTCCAAAACTCAGAACTTGAGCTTTCTCATCAGAATCTGGACTTTGGTGGATCTCTCACCTTTAATTTTGACGCACAGATTGTCGGAAAACTACCCGATAACCTTCGCATCGAATATGCTATCGATTTTATGAAATCAAACGGCAAATGCTCCCGCAAAGTCTTCAAAATTAGTGAAACAAAGCCCTCCAAGCGAGAAATATCACTCAAAAAATCCCACAAGTTTATCGACTACTCTACCCGTAAACATTACGGCGGTGTGCATTCCGTTGCTGTTATTGTGAACGGGCAAGAAGTAATTCAAAAAGAATTCGAGCTTATCAAATAGGCTCTTCTAAGGAAGATAGCCTATTACCACACGCTTCAGGCGACCTAACAAAGCGTCTGTGTCCTGCTCACCTTCCAAAGCTGCGGCGTCAATGATCCCTTTCACAAGGGCGACAATATCTCGTGCTGCATCCTTAGGGTTTTCGATATCATTTGCCTTAAGCAACGAGGTGACAACATCCACAAAACCAGTGTTAAGTGCCCTAGCTTCGCTGCCCATTGGCAAAACTTCCTCCGCATACTCCAGAGCTAATGCGAGTTTGGGCCTGTCAAACTGATGACGCAGTGCCGCTTTAAGGAGCGCCTCAATCGTTGGCTCCAATCCCATTGCATCTGTCTCTGCAATACCGGCCTCAATATCAGTTATTAGAACTTGCCGGTTACGCCGGATCAGCTCTGCAAAGATCGATTCCTTAGACGGGAAATACTGGTAAAGAGAGCCAACACTCACCCCTGCTCGCTCGGCAACAAGGTTCGTGTTTACACCCTCAACACCGATCTCTTCCAAAATGCGAGCCGCCGCCTCCAGCACCGCGTCAACTGTCGCGGCGGCACGCGCTTGAAGTGGTACTTTCCGTAGGTTTATAGGCGGTTGTTCAGGAGACATAGTATGCGAGTACCAAATAGATCATTTTTTCCGGACAATAGAGCAATTCTTCCACTTCCTCAACATCCGGAGAAACCTCATGAAATGGTCAATTTTTATGCTATTGCGTACGCTGCCTGCGTGGCTGGCACTACCGAGAGAAACTCGTGCTGAAATCGCGGAGGCGACCTTCAACACTGCCTTTTCAAAGTCCTCTTTGCAAATGTCTTATTTTGACGCAGAAGCTTTCTCAGCACGCTGTACTGACATCGCCGTCTTTGAAACTGAAGATCTCCAATCCTACTACTTCGCAGTAGAACGGCTTCGTGACAGCCCTCTTTTCACAAAACCATATTTTGAGATTATCGACATTATTCCAGCGATTAAAGATGGTTTTCGTGCATTTGAAGCGTCGGTAGGGGAAAATCAATGAAATATTCACCAAATAGCGTAGCCTTACTAATTTCAGGCCATTGGCCCTATCTCCGTTTCGTCATTCCATGCGCCAGTTTTCTTTTAGGTGCCATTTTAGGACCCATTCAATCAGCCATTTGGCATGCAGAGGAGTCCTCAAATTGGATCAAGAGCCTATCTTTGCTTCATGAACTAGCCGTTGACTTTCAAGCCTTCGTTTCCACAGGATCTATGATGTTACCTTATGATTTCTTTGGAAAAATGACAGCTCTCATCTACATCGGAGCGCTTATTGGCCTTCTCTTCGCAGGTAAGGCGACAGATCCCAAAGAGGCTATTGCGAAGAAATTTGCAACAATGTTCCTGCTTATCGCGAGTTGCGCAGATGTTATTACTTACTGGGTAGCTGGTTTGGAAAATGAGGCTCTTCGTTTTCAGTCCTTCTGGCTCTGCGAAGTTCCAGCGCTTGTGCTGTGTATCGCCTCACTCTCGATATATGGAGGGATCAAGGTTTACGTTGAAAAACACCTGCATTGGACAAGTGTTTTACTTCTAGCAACCCCAGCATTGGCTCTTTTGGCAACGGCCTCGCTAGACTACATGCCGCACGGACCCTTGCTTGCCATCAGTTTGGCGGTAGCTACGCTCCCCTTCTCCAAACGACCCACTCGCTGACTATCGAGATTTCGGCATTTTGCCGTCTATGATATAGACCAGCGCCTGTACGATCTGTTCAGGATCCCGCGCCATTCCGGCAGCTGCGCCATCCACCTCTTTCAAGGCGTGGTCATGTTCTGCCGGGTGGAGGGTGATGTAGGGGATGCCAAGGGCTGCTGCTTGACCCGCATCAAAGGCAGCATTCCACTGTTTGTATTTTTCACCAAAGCGTACAATCACAACATCGGATTCGTGCAGCAAGTTTGATGTGCGGATACTATTCAGCTTGGCGCTTTTGTGGTCGTGCCAGTATTTGTTATCTTCTGCGCCAAAGATTGCAACGCCGCAATTATCGCTGTCTTCATGGACGGTCACTGGGCCGTTAAGCGCCACCGGCAAGCCCGCAGCCTCAACACCTGCTTTAATTCTCTCACGCCAATCCGAATGGATTTCACCAGACAAATAGATATTCCAGATTTTATCGCTCATGAGGTCTCTCCAAATATGGCATATGATATTTCTGCACTTCTAAACCTTTTTTACCGATGTGTCATGCCAGACACTTCCACCATCCGGAAATTCCAACATTCCAATAAATAGATTAGCTCACAGTTTGTGGATAGATTGATCTAGCGAATCTGTTGCACTCAAATGAAAACCAGTACAAACCCAACCTTAGCTTTAACAAGCAATATGTATAACTAAAGCATTAGATGAGTATAATGCACACGTAAAAGAAACATTAATTACACCTAAAACACCATATAGGTATTGCTAAAGAACGTGCATTCGTTAACATATTGTTAAACTCACATGCACAACTTGTCGGGGGACATCAGTATGAGAATGAAAATTAGAAAATCTATTGGAATGATTGGTACGCTTGGCGCAATGGCATTTACTATGTTAGCGGCACAATCCCAAGCTGCAAATGTAACGCCAGATGTTATTTTTGGTTCTGGAAATGCCAACGGTGATTTCACCGTCGATCAAGGGGGCAGCGTTGAGTTGGGCTTACGGGCAAAGCAACGTTATCCCGCTGCAAATATTTTTAATTATGATGGCACCGACACCTATACATTTGAAGTAGGTAGTGCAACGGCTTCCAGCCGGCCAAACTGGAACTTTGAATGGTCTATCAATTCTAATTTTGATGGTGGATCTACTAACGACCTTAACGACCTCGTTTATCAATTGAAACTCGATACAGATCCCGGTGCCGGAATACTTTTTACAACTTGGGATCCTGTGAACGTATCCTACGCTGATCACGCTATCGGAACAAACGCAACAGGAAACGGCGGCGGTACTGTCATAGCAAATTCAGGACTCCCAGCGGATGATGCGGCAGAGGCGGCGGCTTATGCCTCCTTGATTAGATCTAACAATGTGGCACAAAACTCATGGGCCATGCATTGGTTTGACGGATTGTTCGATCCTCACGCCGCGGGAATCTATCGCATTGAACTTCTTGCATTTGCTGATGGAGGCGTAATGCTCGCCTCTACTGGTATTAACGTGGTTGTCTCTGCCGTACCATTACCTGCGGCCCTACCACTTTATGGCGCGGGTATTGCGGTACTTGGTTTCCTCGGATGGCGCCGTAAGAAACAGATCTCTTAATTCTCGCACTTCAAGCGTGGAATAATTCAAAAGGCGTCCTTATTGGGCGCCTTTTGTCGTAATCCTCTTTTAAAAACCTTCAAATTACCTGTAGAGTTCGATTAACTAAAAATATCTTGAGGGTGTTGTCATGAATAAACTTCTACAAGGCGCTACAGCCACATTTTTTGTAGTGATCCTGTCTGGCAGCGTTCTAGCCGAAGAATCCAAACGCTTTAAGCTAAACGGTAAAATGAAAGCGATGGGGATTGAGAAAATCTACGATGATGAGACCCTCACCCCAAAACAGATTGTAACCTGTTTGGAAAGCTCTAAAAAACTTGAAGCATTCAGCACGGACTTGCATGCAAGGGTGGAAACATTCCCTGCAAAATTATCCAAAATATCTGCCCTAAGTGATCAGATAGAGTCTGAACAAACCTATCTCGACAAAAATCCGACAAAAGAAATTAATGATGACGCCAAAATGACACAACGAAACAAGCGAGTAGCCGAGTTTAACGCCATGGTTTCAAAGTATAACCAGATCACCGAAGCCTACAGCAAAGAA
>Ga0105357_10001003_pt1 | contig 15175 bp, 15 predicted proteins | sample GOMGulsemesocosm_4_FD_83660 | JGI IMG/M metagenome (GOLD analysis project Ga0105357, IMG submission 83660) | Methane-oxidizing microbial communities from mesocosms in the Gulf of Mexico - GOM15B Gulf of Mexico | ecosystem: Environmental > Aquatic > Marine > Cold seeps | place: USA: Gulf of...
AAAAGCTCAGAAGAAGTTGCCAACCTTGTTAAAGAATCAATTTCAGAAGGTTATTCACTTCACTAAATAGATGACTATACCCATACCACCTCAAGATGCAGAATTCAGTGAGAATCTCGATGTAGTATGGGAATAAAGGCACGAGTAAAAGATCGACAGCAAGTCATCATTGACTGCTTAGATAATATTTACAAAGGAATGTATTCCTAAAATAGGTGCGAAAGATCCGATGTATCAAACAGAATATCAACAAGCAGACAGAGGAATTGCTGCCGATGGTAGGTAAGTATTAACTCAACTTGATTTGAGTGATAGTAACATAACGTCACTTGCAATAAATGATTTTACGATCTTTTAGAGACCTTTAGAAAATAAGTCATCGTTGGATTAAAAAGAGTCTTAGAAATAAATTTTTAAAACTCTTTTTTACATAGCAAGAACGATATTTATCATTATTATAATGACTTAAGATAAGCCAATAAATAATCTTGTTCAGCCGTGTCTGTAATTTGAACATGACGCATACGTGTACCAGGCACTAATATGTCATTACCAGCAATCCAACGACGAATATTGGCTTCAGTCCACGTTAACCCTGACTTTCTTAATGCATCAGAATAGGCAAAACGAGGTAGAGTTGCTGCTTTACGGTTTATCACGCCAACTAAGCTAGGACCAAAGGTATTTTTACTGCCATCAGCCGAGTGACATGCACTACACTTTTTAAAAATCTCTTGCCCTGCTGCTTGCATCATATCTTCATTATTCTCTTTCGCAAATGAAGTAAAAGAGATAGTCGCGGCTAAAATTGACATACCTAATATTTTGCTTTTCATTTTATTTCCTTTATATAATATAACTAAAATACTCATTGAGAGTATATTAGTTATTGCCTTGTGCAGATGTAGATCTTAAGGATGAAATATCCCCCTTATAAAGTATGATCTTTTTTCATCATAAAGTCGCCATTAACAAAACCACTAATAACACCTAATTCAATAAACTTTTTAAGGCTAGTATCTACGGAAAAATCAATTTGTTTTTCTGAGGCTAAAATAATAGCGTTTTCAAAAGGGTTTTTCAGGAGAATGTGTCTCCTGCATTTTGAAGTATACGGGTATAATAGCCGCATAACGATGAGTTGTCCCGAAAAAGAGCTAAGTATCTCTCCTCTGTAGGCATCGTCCTCTGGGTTCATCACCTTCATGTAGTACAATGTCTGAATGCAGGAATTGTGCAGCCTCTGCTGAGCCTTTCACTTTAGAAGCACTGCGTTTTAACATTTCCGCTTCAAATTCAGTTAACACACTTTCTCTCAAACCTACTTCTCGCCATGGCGATCTGGGTCGACATTCTTTTGCTATTCCACGAGCCAGCAACAAGGCATCCAGTAGTGCTTGATTGGCACCCTGCCCTTTGAATGGACTCATCGGATGCGCTGCATCACCGATCAGAGTCACTTGAGTGCCTTTCTCTAGCAATTCTGATTGAAGTATTGCTCGGTCATAGACAGGGTAACCTGAAACCTGAGTTTCTAGAGTCGCGGCTAAAATCTGAGGAATGGGATCGTGCCACTGACATCGTCGACACGCCTCTTCCTTTAGTGCTTGAACGCCTAGGGCACTCAATGCCTTAGCTTCTTCTTCTGGCATTGGAAAACTAAGTTGCCACATTACCGAGTCTGACGAATAAGGCATCATGTAGATCCGCTCATGGCCATTGGCGGTTTGAAACACCGTGGCCGAGTCGAGTAAAGGATTATCAAGCCCGTTGAGATCTGACAAAGGACAAATACCCAAGATCACAATACAACCCAAGTAACGTAAAGGGGTTGCCTCTTCACTAATAAGTAACTTACGCACCGAACTACGAATGCCATCCGCTCCCACCACAAGATCCGCCCTAGCGCTTTGTATCTCTTTAGTACCTTCAACCTGAAAGCTAAGTTCAACACCCTCTCCTTCAGATCCCTTAGCACTTTCTTTAAAGCCAACTAACTGATGCCCCCACTGCACCGAATCATGACCACCCAGTTGTTCAAGCAAAGCTAAGCGCAAAGACTGTCGTGCAACATGTACATTTCTGCGTTTTACTGACAACTTTATATCTGCAGGCAACCACTTTCTGATCCCCCATTCACCAATTATTTTGCCTTCTGTAGTATGGACCACATGTCTTGTTGAAATCACGCCTTCTTCTAAGGAGAAAATGCCTAGCCCCTCAATCGCTTTACTCGCTTGTTGCAATGTAAGTCCATAGCCTTGAGATCGAATATCGAAGCTGCTATCGCGTTCATAAAGTGTAAAAGGAATTCCTCGGTGCATACAAGCAACAGCCAGAGCAACTCCTCCTATTCCAGCGCCAATAATGGCAACATGCGGGGAGTTGTCTGTATCGACGATGGGGTGGCTAGCAGAATTAATCAAGCCCGATCCGCAACAATTCAAGCAATTATAGAGGTGACCTTCAGGGCGAACGGGTGCTGTACCCTCGCTATTCATTTTTTCAAATTGGTCTACTGCTCTCTGGTAGCGGAGTCGTACTTTCTTTCGAAGCCTCATGCTTCTTTTGCCGCGTCCCTGACATTCCTTACAAGTAGTCCAGATAGTCTGTTTATTTTTCAATTTTTTTCAACTTGTTCAGTAATGATTAAAAACTTAAACGATACCGCCCTTGACTGTCTTTTTTACCTAAAAAAGGTAAGGCACCGTTAAGCGCTTGAGGAAATTTACTGCCCGGTTTTAAATAGCCGTTACCAGAAATGTTACCACTGTTACGCACATATGCATCAAAGGTTAATCCTAAGTTATTTTTCGGTGAAATAATCAATGCCAACGCACCATTTTTACAGTTAATATCCGCATTCAAATTACCTAACTTAATATTTTGTTCTAAAGCAATCACACCCGCCTTTGACCATACAACACTACCTTCTAGAGCAAGACATTTAATATTATCTTGAAGAGCAACTTCTGCACTTGGTATTATTAACTCAATATTACCTTGTGCTGATATTGGCAAAGGCAGAGTAAGTTGTTGTGCAATTTCATTAGCGTTAACCAGTAATTTAAGATCATTGATTATTGCTTTTTCTAAAGAAAGCACTAGTTCAAGCTCGCCTTCAGGCCCTTTGATAAAAGAGTCACCAAAAGTGATAGATAATTTAGGTGTTAAGGTAAATAAAGACCAAAAGCTCAACTTAGCTTTTACCTTTTGAATGCGAGTTTCACCTATAATCACCTGTGCTATGTGGGTATGCCAAACACTACCGCTAACACCAGAAACACTGACGTCTTTGGGTAGTGAAAATTGATTTAACAACTGAGATGTCGGTAATGTTGCGATTAAAAAACCTAAATAAGTTATTAAAAAAATAAAACCAATGGAAAACTTCTTTTTCATTTATTGTCTCTGCTTTAAAATTAAAAGATCACCGTTTAGCTAACTGTAAACGGCGAATACGGACTTCACCTTTATTATCACCTTTAGTTAAATCAATCGCTTGCACCTGTAAACCTTCATTATTGGTCAAGTGCTCTAACCAAAAAAGAAGTTGAGTAAAAGGCGCACTATCAAGCCAGACTTGTAAAATGTCTCCTTGTGGTTGCATACGAGTAATAGTGAGCTGTTGCTGATTTGCAGTACGATTAATGATGCTAGATAAGCTACCACTACTTTTATTATTTCCGCCTGTCGATTTAACACTTTGGTAACGAGCGGTATTATCCGTCACCCATGTTAATAAGGCCTGTCGACTAACTAGCCTTTTTTTAGTATTCGCTAAACTATCATTTAGCGGCTGCCATAAGAAACTATAAAGTAAAAATAATGAAATAGCTGACCCCATAACCAACACTAATCGCTGCTCCCGTAAGTTAAGTCCTTGCCACCATGTTTTTATTGACGATAAGTTCATTATGAGCCTCCCTTACTGCTTGCACGACTTGGTTTACTAACAATACTAAATGAGCCTGTCACTTGATCACCTTGATTACTTTGCGCGCCTTGTTTAACCGTTAAATTAGCTGTATTAAGCGCTGCTTTAAAACGTTCAAAATGTTGATAATCATCAGCGATAGCTTGTAAACGAAGCTCTTGCCTTTTACCATCAAATTTTAACGACTCAGGCTTTAACTCTGGCACTTTGGCAAAAGCAGGCTGTATTTTCGATAACATAGATAAAAAACCCGCTTGCTCACTTGCGCCACCAAATTGTGCTATTTTTCTATTGAGTTGAGACTTGATTATGCCAATACGTACTTTTTTAGCGTTAGGAAACACTTGTTTATAACGCGCTATGATCTGCGCTTCTACTTGCTCTTGCTGCGCTGAGAGTTGCCATAACTCTATACTTTTATAACTAACAGTAAGTAACAAAGCACAGACAGCGATACCCGCTGCCCAAAACCAATCATTAACATTTTTTGTGCGATGCTCTTTTACTTTAAACTCCCCTTGCAGTAAATTAAATGCACTTTGCTGGCAATGCTGTGCAAATAAAGCTAAAGGTAATTCCTCTTCCGCTTTAACAAGAGTAAAACCTTCTGGACTTGATGCTTCATTAAAACTAGGTAAATCTGAATAAGCATTAATAATAATATCGTTTTGCTCTGGCTCTACTTTGTCTCCTTGCTCAGTTGCAAAAACATGCTGTAGGGTAAACTGCCACGCTTGATAATCAAGCGTAAAACCCTGCCATTCGCCTTGACGAACAATGATTTGTATTCCTTTTGAAAAGCTTGAAGAAGCTTTTGCTGAATTCAACGCAATAGCACTCCACTCCCCCGCAGTATAAGGCATTGCTAAAATATCAGGTTGAAGTGTTTTAGTGTGAATATTTGCATCAGCCAACCAAGATTGCCACAACAACATTTGTGCCCGTTCAGTTACGGCAACAAAACAGTTGTAATCACTTTTATCATTAGCAATATTTGCATAAGCAAAAAACAATTGGTCAACATCTTGCGCTAGCTCATCTTCAAGCATATAAGGCACAGCAGAGCGCACTGCTCGTTGTGACTTAGTCGGTACGTTTAAGCGCTTTAGCAAAACATCACTACCGGGAACAAACACCTTCACCGTACGTTGTTGTGCTTTTTCGGTTAACTCACTTAATTTCTCAGCATTAGTTAATTTGCCACTGGCAATAATTTCTTGCTCGCTAGTACTAAATATTAACCAAGATATTTCATCTTGAACTTGGCTACCTAGGCGTATGTATAAAGTTTCGGCCATTAATTGCGTCCTACGGTGCGACTGATTACATCAATATATTTGTTATTTGTTACTTTCATTACTGACTTCATTGCAAAAAAACTATCATTGAAACTTGCATTAGCTTTTAGTGTAAAGTATTCGCTATCAACTACAAACTGATCTTTTTTATCATTAAAATTTTTGAGCTTAACAACCTCGGGTAAATTATAAAAATCATTGATGGAAGCAAACCCGTCTTCTGCTCTAGCCGCTAATATATCCTGTGCTTCATCTAAGGTGGAATCAAGTAAAGCTTGCAATAGTTCAACCTGTTCACTATTTAAGGTGTTTATATTTATTTTATGTTGGTCACTTGCTGGAATAACACAAACATAGGGCTTTATTGCCTCAATAATTACCGGTGTAAAGTGTTCTATTATTCTTAATTCATTTACGCTAGCTAAATAATTATTTGCGGCGAGGTAAGGGAATTCTCGTGAGGCATAATCATCATCTTCTGCACCTCCAGCACTACTTATATCGCTGTTTTCATCTAACCAATCGGTTAGTGCATCGGCCATAGATTCAGCTTCAAACTGACTAATACCGTCTAAGTTCAAATTAATTAATAAGGCTTCAAAAGCGAGTCGAGCAGGTACTTTTTTGCTTTTATTGTCATTGCTACTGCCAGACGCTTTACTCTTCCATGGTGCGCGTAAGGCATTTAAATTTAAACAACTTTGCAAGTCAGTTATTTTGCCAGATATTTCACCAAAATCGACAGGGTAAGTTGTTTCACCTTGTGCCCAAGCCTGCCCTAAATGAATGACATCTTCATCCTCTTTAAACACAGTAGTTAAGACTCTTTTAGTAAAGGCTTCTGCCCCCATTGCATACCAATAAGCTTGTTGATTGAATGTTATATTGGCGCTACGCTGCATTTGCATTTGCAAACGGGCAGTCATTTGACTTGCGATAACCGCGCATAAAGCCACAATTAACATAACAGTTATCAGTGCTACGCCATTTTGCTTGTGATGCTTTGCTAAAAAAATGATCACTCGATTTTACCTGACGATGCTACTTTTATATCTTGTCCGTCACCCGCGACTAAAAACTGTCGACGAATAAGACCATAATCTTTAGTATCAATTTCAATGGCAATGGCTAATGGTAAGGAGTTTTTTTCCCATGTTTCTTGCCATGCTTTACCATCATAATAGTTAAAAGATAATTCGGTAACATCACTGATCAATGGTCTTATTTTTGGCTCTTCGCCAACAACAGCGTCAACAAAATTAAAGTGTAAACGCTGTAATGTTTCATCAACTAACCGATAAACTACCGCTTGCAACTCACTACGCGGTAATAATAAACCGGGGTTTGTCCAACCATGTCGAACAAAGGCTATTGCTTGTTCTTCACTGGCAAAGTTATCACTAGCGCTTTGTATAAATCGCTCTAACGGGGCTTCTCCGTCAAGGCGCATGCTACGACGTGCTATTTGCGTTATATCTCGTTCAATAATCAAAAAAGCCCGTTGTAATTCATTCTGTCGTTTACTGTGTTGTTTCGATGTTTCATCTGCTGTTAATACTGAATCAAATAAGGTGAAACTAGACAAGCTAATAAGAGAGAAAATAGCGATGGCAATTAATACTTCTAATAAAGTAAAGCCTTTGTTATGGCAACTCGACATTATTTTTTTTCTACCTTAGAAACATAGGTAGTTAAACTGCTAATAGCCAGTTCATCACCTTCTTTTAAGCGAACTTCCATCACAATGGCACGCATGTCGCTGTCAGTCGTTTTAATCACTTTCTGTTGCCAAAACCATACTCTACCGGCTAACTCAACGTCACCTTTTAAGTTGTTTTTTGGTGGCCATTTTTTTTCTAAACTTGAGGTAACTAATTGGTTTGAGGCAACCCAATTAGCGAGCATTTTGTCTTCTAGGTAACCAATATTACGCGTATTATTAATGGCGGCACTTAATAGTGCTATGCCGGCAATAGAGAAAACAGCCATGGCGAGCATCACTTCAATTAAGGTAAAGCCAAGTGTTTTTTTTGCTTGCCTATTTTCAATCATTTAACATCGGTCCTTCCACCTTTAGCGGCGTACTATAAAGACCAGTGACTCGGTAACCTAGCTCTGATAAATCATCGTATAACGAGGCTGCTTCAGTAAAATGAAAGGTGAGACTAAAAGGAGTGATATCACCACCAGATAAAATATAGACTTGCGGTAAGCGTTGTTTTTTTTGCTCAGCGTCTTTTTTTACTTCTTCAATCGTTTTATAAGAGAGGTATTCTTCATTCTGAACTTTAAATACTGATGAATCAAAGAGTAACGGTTCTTCTATGGGTAAGTCGTCCAACGTAAGTGTTAAGGTTACCCCGTCAGGTAATTCTTGTGTAGCTAACCACTCTTGCCGTGCTATTTCACTCCATTTAATACCATCGTACCCTAAGAAACGGTAGCTAGTTTTATCAATATACAGGCCAAGTTCGATATTATTTAGCAAACCATAATTTGCTGCATTATCAAAAAGCGCTGCAAATTGGTAACTGGCTTTTTTTAGGGTGTCTTCGGGACGTTTACCCGAAAAATTAAATTGTACAGCGGAAATAATCAAACCAATTAATGCAATTACTACCAAAACTTCAAGCAAGGTAAAGCCCTTGGTTTTTGTTGCTGGTTTTGATAATAACGCGTAGTGATTTTTCATATCTTATCTTTAGCTTTCTTTTATCTTAGCCAAAAGTAAGGCTTTAAATTTCAGTCTAAAAGGCTCTTAATCAAGGCGCTAAATGCGACGTTTAGTCTGCTAAACGAGTATTTCGCAACGCCGAATAAGAGCTTTTTAGGCGAAATTATTGATAGTCGCCTAGGTTCCAGTTGCCTATGTCATCTTCGGTGCCAGCTTCGCCATCAGGTCCTGATGAGAAAACATCCATTTTCCCTTGTTCACCCGGATTTAATAACAGATATTCATTACCCCAAGGGTCTTTAGGAAGACGTTTTACATAACCACCATCAGGAAAACGACGTGGAACAGGCTCTATATCAGTTTGGTCTGTTAACGCTTCTAACCCTTGCTCTGTACTTGGGTAATCATAATTATCCAATTTATACATACTTAATGAATTTTCTAGCGCGGTTATATCTTGTACTGTTTTTTGTAGCTTAGCCGTGTCTTGACTGCCCATTAAGTTTGGCACTACCACACTTAACATCATACCAATGATCACAATCACTACCATGACTTCTAATAAAGTAAAACCTTGCGCTTTTTGTTTATTCATTTCTAACTTCCTAATATTAAGGTAACTAATTTATGATTTTTAACTACTTCATGCTCAAGGTGAGCGGCACATAATACTTTTAAACCTTAACCGCCAATAAAAGTATTCAATTTCAATATCGGCTCTAATATTGCCATCACTATAAATAACACCACCCCAGCCATAACCACCATGAGTGCGGGCTCAAAGGCTTTTAATGATATATTCATTAAGGCTTCAAATTCTTTATCTTGGTTATCCGCTGCACGACCTAACATTTGCTCCAGTTGACCACTTTTTTCACCACTGGCAATCATATGCAACATCATAGGAGGAAATAGTTTGGTTTGCTCTAATGATAAACGTAAACTCGTTCCTTCACGTACTTTGTCAGCCGCTAATTTTACTTGCTGTTTAATATATATATTATCAAGCACTTCACCCGAAATTTTCAAGCTTTCTAATAAGGGTACCGCACTCGCTGACAGTATACTTAACGTGCGAGCAAAACGAGCAGTATTAAGACCTTTAACAACTTTTCCCATTCCTGGAAACGCAATAACCCGCTGATGATAAGCCATCTTAAACATTGGCTTTTTCAATAACTGTGAAAATAACAACAGTAAGACTGCAATAAACAAAACAATAAAGAAACCATAAGCTTGTAAGAAATCACTACTGGCAATTAATAACTTAGTTGAGCTGGGCAAGTTTGCGCCCATATGCTCAAATTGACCAACGATCTGTGGCACAACCTTCGTTAACAAAATAGCGATAACACCAACAGCAACAACGGTCATAATAACAGGGTAAACCAAGGCTTGAATAAGTTGTGAACGCATTTGTTCTCGTTGCTCAGTATAATCGGCCAGTCGATTCAATACTTTATCTAAATGGCCTGACTTTTCTCCCGCGGCTACCATAGCACGATAAAGATGGTTAAATACTTTAGGGTATTCAGCCATACTTTCGGCTAAGCCGTAACCTTCAGTAACTTTGGTGCGCACGCCCATGATCATACTTTTAATCGTGTTTTTTTCACCTTGTTCGGCAATGGCGACTAGCGCTTCTTCGAGGGGTAAACCCGACTCAACCAAGGTAGCTAATTGGCGCGTAATTAATGCCAGTTCAGCAACAGACACTTTGCTTTTATTGCTTCGACTGCTGCGGTTATTTGACTTTTCTGATTTGCTTTTTTGACTGGCTAAAGTTGGCACAACCTCTGTAGGCATTAAGTCTTGCTCACGTAATAATGCCCGCGCCTGCCTTGGGGTATCGCCTTCGATAACACCTTTTTTAATTTTGCCTCTGCTATCTACTGCTTGATAATCAAATGCTGCCATTATTTTTTAATCTGTCATCTTATTCATTCTCATTTGCCATTATTGACACTATTCACGATTATCAACCGCATAACTCTTTACCTACGAAAAGCAAATGCTGCCATTATTTTTTAATCTTCTCTCGTAACTCGTAGCACTTCTTCTAACGTAGTGATACCTAACATGACTTTGTCAAAACCATCACGGCGAATAGAGGCGGTATGCTCACGAATATTTTTTTCAATCGCCTGCTCACCATGACCATTATGAATAATTTCTCGAATGGTATCATCAACCACCAGCAGTTCATGGATACCTGTTCGGCCTCTATAGCCTTTAAAGTTACATTCAACACAACCAATAGCTCGATATATTACTTGGCTATTATTCTTTGGCAAACCAAGTAAAGCAGACTCTTCTTCATCAGGTAAATGACTCATTCGACAATGGGGGCAAAGCGTTCTGACTAATCGCTGTGCCAACACGCCTAATAAACTTGACGATAATAAAAAGGGTTCAACCCCCATATCTTCCATACGGGTAATCGCGCCTGCAGCCGTATTAGTATGCAAGGTAGATAAAACTAAATGTCCTGTTAAACTGGCTTGCACGCCAATTTGTGCTGTTTCTAAATCACGAATTTCACCTATCATTACCACATCAGGATCTTGACGTAAAATAGCCCGAAAACCACGGGCAAAGGTCATGTCTACTTTCGTGTTGACTTGCGTTTGACCAATGCCTTCAATGGCAAATTCAATGGGATCTTCAACTGTTAAAATATTACGTTCTTTTTCATCAATTTGCGTTAACCCTGCATACAACGTGGTACTTTTACCCGAGCCTGTTGGGCCAGTAACTAAAATAATACCGTGCGGTTTTTCAATCAAGGTTGAAAAACGTGCACGGTTATGATCGGTCATACCTAAGTCTTCAAGATCTAATCTAGCCGCATTTTTATCAAGCAAGCGTAATACCACACGCTCACCATGCCCGGTTGGCATCGTCGACACGCGAACATCAACCGCTCGACCACCAATGCGCAGTGAAATACGACCATCTTGTGGAATGCGTTTTTCAGCAATATCGAGTTTCGCCATTACCTTTATACGCGACACCAATAAAGACGCTAATTTTCGATTAGGTTTTAAGACTTCACGTAAAATACCATCTACGCGAAAACGAATTTGCAAAGAACTTTCAAAGGTTTCAATATGGATATCACTGGCACTTTCTTTGATGGCTTCACTGAGCATGGCATTGATCAATTTGATGATTGGTGCATCATCTTCATTTTCTAATAAATCTTCACTTTCTGTTATTTCATCGGCAAGGGAGTATAAATCGACTTCATTACCAATATCTTCCATCATTTGTTGCGCTTCTGATGAGTCACGTTGATAAGCCTGCGTTAGTAATATTTCAAACGATGCTATATCTTGAACATCAAAACTAAACGGGGCTTTAATAATGCGTCGAGCTTCAACAATGGTTTCTACACTGATATTGGCCAAGCAATGTAAAACGTAACCTGTTTCATTTTTGCTGAATAAAACACTATAACGCTTAGCAAAGGCAAAAGGTAAACGCCAAGCAATAGCGCTTACCTTAGTATTGTCAAACTTAGACTTATCAAGCTCGGTTAATTTTTCAGCCTGTGCTTGTACTGCTACTTCTGTAGCTTGAATAAGGTCTTCAGACATTATTCATCATTCTCTTTGGAGAAGCTCTCTTTTGGTAAACTCTCTTGTGCTGACTGATCTGGTGGTAAATGGCCTTTATTTTTCTCTAGCTGTAATTTATTTTGATACTCACTAAAAGAAGGAGGTAAGGCTAAATCATCATTCCATGTGGGTAATATGGGTAATTTTTCATTATTCATCAATGACAAACCTTCTTCTTGCTTACGGATTTGATCCGCACGAATAAAGTTATACCTACCTTCACTGATTTCATTCATTAAACTAGCATCACGTATTATCGTAGCCCGTAAAAACACCATTAAATTACGTTTACGCGTACTGTTACTGGTAGATTTAAACAGATGACCAATAATCGGAAGATCCCCTAACAGCGGTACTTTCTGCACACTTTCTTGTACGTCTTCATCAATTAAGCCGCCCAACACTACCGTATCGCCGCTTTCAGCCATTACGGTGGTTTTTATTTCTCTTTTATTAATTGAAATATCTACACCAGTGTTACCGCTGACTGAGGAGGTTTCTTGCTCAATGGTGAGTTGAACAGCACTGCCCTCATTGACCTGTGGGGTAACACGTAATTTAATACCTACTTCTTGGCGTTCTACAGTTTGGAAAGGGTTGCTATTAGTACTACTACTTGTTGACCCAGTAAGAATAGGGACTTCTTGACCAACAATAAAGTAGGCTTCTTCGTTATCAAGCGTAGTAATACTTGGTGTGGCTAAAACATTTGAATTAGTATCAGTACTCACCGCTTGAATAATAGCCGCCCAGTCTCCTGAAACAACGCCCGTAACTAAACCACTGGCTGAGCCTAATGCTGCGCCTAAGGTAGTAAAATCACCGTCAGTATCATTCAGTGTATATTCATCTGTTAATAACGCTCCTGTCTCAGAAGAGTATGTAGCCGGCACTGTATCACCAACCGTTTTTTCTGCCGCTTTAACACCTGCAGCAACAGATGAAATAGTCGCCGGACCATTAGTAAATTGGGTAAAACCAAAGTTCTCATTACCCCATTGTACGCCTAAACTAACACCGTCCGTTTCGTAAACTTCAACAATAATAGCCTCAATCAAGACTTGTGCACGACGTACATCTAACTGGCGAATTACCGCTTCAAGGGAGCGTAACATATCAGGTTGTGCGGTAATAACCAAAGCATTGGTTGACTCGTGCGCTTCAATGCTAACATTACGTTTACTACTACTGCCTTTAGTTTTCGTGGATTTTTTTTCTGAAGCAATGGAGTCACTAACACCTTTAAGTACTTTGACTAAATCGTCAGCTTTTGAGTATTTAAGATAGTAAACTCGAGTATTCCCACTCGTTTCTAGTTCACTGTCTAAGCGTTTAACTAAACGAATAACGCGTTCACGTGCTTTAATTTCGCCACTAACAATAACGCTGTTGCTGCGATCATCGGCAACAATTTTTGGAATTAAAAATGTTGGCTGTCCTGCTTTACCACTCGTAGGCTTATTCATGGCTTGAATAATACGCACCATGTCACCTGCTGAGGCATACTGTAACTTGATGATTTCTACATCTTGATCGCCTGCTCTATCCACTCTTTCAATAATTTTTACTAGACGATTGACCGTTGCCGCAGTGCCCGTAAGCATAATAACGTTAGCTGGGTCATAGTTAGTTACATTACCGCCACCTGCTTGATCTGATAATTGGCGTAAAAGCGGTACTAATTCACGCACCGTAACATTTTTCACTTCAACAATACGGGTAACCATTTCATCACCCATAATGCCACTATTGCTACCAACAACAGGAATAGATGATGTTTTTGCATCTTTATTTCGAATAATTTTGACAATGTTATTATTCATTTTCACTGCAGCAAAACCATAGACTTCGAGCACATTTAGGAAAAATTGATAATATTGCTCTTCCGTTAATACATCATAGCTACGCACATTAACTTTACCCCGTACGTTAGGGTCAACAATCATGGTTTTTTTCAGGTTTTTACCGACAATAGTCACAAATTCAACAATGTCAGTATTTTTAAAACTAGGTGAATATTGGTTAGCACTCGCTTGCCCTACAGCAAAAATGCCACTAAAGGTAAGTGCTGTTATCAACACTATGCACAATTGTTTGAGTTGCTTAAACTGGTGAGTTAACGGCTTAGCCATCAATACGTTTAAGGTTGTGCCCATGAAAAATTCCTTATTACTTTATCTTATAAATAGTCTTATAAATAATCGTTTAAATAATTATTATGCAACTATTTACCATGCCCTAGTATTCACGTCATTCCAGTTGTTTTTTCAGCTGAAATCTCAGTGTTTAAAAGTCTAGACTTCCGATTTAAATATCTCGGGAGTGACGATAGGTGAATAGATACATTATTGTTCTGTTTAAATTGTTCTATTTAATCAATACTAAAAAGTATTTCTATCAAATCATTTTTACGCTCAACTAATAATGAAATGTCACGTTCGGTTTTTAACGCTAACATTGCCTGTGCAGCTTCTAATGGCACAAGTAAATCATGTCCATTCATTTGTATCGCAATATCACCCGGTTTCAATCCTGATAATTTAAAGAATTCAGATTTTTTACCTGGCGATAAACGGTAACCGACAACTTTACCCTTTGCACGTACGGGTGAAACTCGAAGGTAATCCATTATTTTACCGGGATATTTATTTAAATCGGCTCTCAAAAGTTGAGCGTTTCGACTTAAATCATCATTAGAACGTTGATCTATTACAGTTGCTTTTGATTTTGAAGGTAACCTTTGCGAGCTATGTTGTGATTGATGCTGTTGTTTTGTATTTGATAGACTTTGCGTTGATTGGCTGTAATCAGCACCATCAAGCATTAAGGTTTCTAAACGACCTGACTGTTTTATAATAACGCGATCACTTAACACTTGTTCGAGGCTGGCACGTGTTCCTGCTATAATGTCGCCAACACCGTAAGTTTCTTGCTTACCTTTGTATTCAATAATAGCCGCCGAAGTACCAATATCATCACTGGCGACCAAACCAGATAGCGTTAATTTTAATCGTGTTTCAGGGACATTTTCAACTATCACAACCGCTTCAACTATCGATTCATTGTAAACACCAAATAAATTTAACGATTGTAATATAGATAAATCAAAGTGATTACTTTGTGATTGACCTTGTGTTTGATTTTGTATTCGCTGAACATTACCCAGACCGCTATTTTCCACATCACTATGACTAATAGCTTGGCTAGCATTAGGTATGATCAACCACGTAATTTTAGCGGCGACAGAAGCAATATAAACTAACAGGCACAGACTAATAACCTGCGCTATTTTTTGCTGAAGTAATTTGGCAATAAAATTATTAATAACAGTGAACTTATTGAATAAAACCATGAATATAATAAACGATTAAAGCGTAACTAAAGTATGAATTTTAATGATACTTGACTTGTCTGTAAGCAACAAGTCATTAAATGTTATCTTATAGCAATGGCAGTAAGTTAGTGATCAAATATAAATTTTCAAGAACAAGGCGCTTGATTGAGCAATAGCGGGCGTGTGTGATTGAAAGCAACGATGTTAATGGAATATTTAGTCATTCTAATCAGCGAAAATTTACGGGCAAAACTATGCCTTTTCTTTAGCATTCCAAACTAAATCACAAATACCGTCTTTAGGAAAAAAACC
>Ga0105357_10001007_pt1 | contig 15151 bp, 14 predicted proteins | sample GOMGulsemesocosm_4_FD_83660 | JGI IMG/M metagenome (GOLD analysis project Ga0105357, IMG submission 83660) | Methane-oxidizing microbial communities from mesocosms in the Gulf of Mexico - GOM15B Gulf of Mexico | ecosystem: Environmental > Aquatic > Marine > Cold seeps | place: USA: Gulf of...
CAGCTTGTAAGTGATCGAGGCTTTGCCGCTTTTCTTACCAAGCACAACTTCGCCCGCACGCCCCGTTAGGGACGGGTGGGTGCCAAACATAACAAGTGGGTCGTTCATCACATATTGGATGCCAATTCCGGACTCGCGAATGAAGTTCCCAGAGCCCAAAACCGGCTTGTTTCGCGCAATCGGAATATTGGAAAGCTGAGCCAGCATATCGCCCAACTCCGGCAATTTGTTGAAGTGATAGCCCGTGTCATAGCCGTACAGCAGGTCAAGCCCGAGCATCAGTTCTTCAAGGGCGGCGTTTCCTGTGCGTTCGCCCAGACCGTTGCCACAGCTATGCACCACTTCCGCCCCAGCGGTCACCGCCGCCAGTTCGGTGGCAACCCCCATGCCAAAATCATTGTGGGTGTGAATTTCGATTGGCAGCCCAGTCATTTCCTTCACCCAACGGACCATATATTTGATCGCCTCGGGCGTGGCACAGCCCATTGTGTCAACAATGCCAATGGAATTCGGCGGTGACTCGTTCATTACGGCCTTACACAGATTGGTCAGATCGTCCGGGCGGGCGCGGGTGGTGTCGTAAGGAAAGAACACCGCGTAAAGGCCCTGTTCCCGGGCATAATTAATTACGTCGCGGCTTTTCTCGAAGACGTCTTTCCAAGTCCAACCAAACTGAGTGACCAGTTTAGGGTATCCGATAGGCACTTCAATGATGACGCCATCAGCGCCACATTCCAGCGCCATGTCGATGTCTTTTTTCATTGCCCGAGCAAAGGTGAAAATCTTGGATTTCAGGCCAAGCTTGGAAATCTCTTTGATCGCTTCGGCATCTTGTGGTGATACGGCAGGCATACCAGCTTCGATCCGCTCGATCCCGATTTCGTCCATTTTAGAGGCAATGCGGATCTTGTCGTCGACAGAGAATACAACGCCCGGGGTTTGTTCACCGTCACGTAGGGTTGCATCGTGAATCTGAACTTTGGGCGGGAGCAGCAGGTTCTTACGAACCTCAGGAACAAAGTTGTATGGGCTGACCCAATACTTGCCGTCTTCAAAATGGTTCTCGCGCATCAGGTCACTCTCCGGTTTTAATTTTTCACTCTGACAACCAGTTTCCTGTATTTTATCGCCGATTTCAACAAAAAATCGATAAAATTGGTGCGATGGAGTTTTGTCGTTTATTTTACCCAAGGCAAGTGCGCACGGGAGAATGTTCAAATTTCCAAAATTGCGGCAAATACTATTCCGCTAGTTGGGGTGTCACAACGCGAAACGCGATTGGTGACAGAATAACCGGAACCCCAAACCGCCAATTACAGCGCTATGATAGAAAACCCAAGGAGCCGAGACTCTACTAAAGCGCGACAAGTGCATGTTTTTATTAGGTGAACATTAGGCTTTGTGAAGACACCAGGATTGGGGAAAGCCTGCCAATTGATCTAGTTAGGAGAGAGTAAAACACACCTGACCATCTGTCCCTCAATCCCAATGGCGCCGTGCCAAACGTGGTGTGCGGCGACCATGTGATCATAGAACTCAGTTACATCCTGAAAATATGTTGATTGCCTGAGAGCAGGACCACGGCTGATGTCTGATGAAGGGCAATCCTGTGGTTAGAGGAGCATTACAAATGGGAACTGTTTCTCGCTTTGTGACCGATGGGGCAGAGCCGGGGACTCGGGCTTTGCACGCCACGAAACGTGGGGTCCGACGCTAAAGAAATTCTATTCTGGTGCACGTTTCGCGCGCGTAGCGTCTTTATTCGACGGTTGGTTCGGATTTAGGAATGTCCAACTCCTTGGCACCCTGTTTGGCCAGAGTCTTTACTGCTGAGGATGTTGCCACGTCTCCGTCGGATGCATAGTTCGCATATTCTGAAAAATCTTTGTTAAATCATAGAGATAGTTCACCATGACACCGTTGAACTGCGATATTCCATTTTCCGACAGATCGGCTTGCGGATGGACAAGATGCACCATAGCGCTATTGCCGAGGTGGAACCTTGCCGCTGGATCAAGCGGTTTGCCGCTTCGGTGTTTGGCGTTCAGCAAGTAGTAAGCTGCCAGTTTGGCAAGAGTATCATCCGAGCTGCCAACTTCAGTCAGGGACTGTTCTTTCAGCCAACGCGCAAAGCCCGGAATGGGCGACAGTGTGACGAATGTTTTGATGTTTGGCAGGTCGCTGGACAGGTCGCGGACCACTTGTTTGATCAGTGAATTGCCAAAGGATATACTGGCCAATCCTGCCTGGTAGTTAGAGATCGAATAAAACACAGCTGCATCCGCCTCGGTGTCTGATAGCGGCTGACGATTGTCAGGCATAACTTTTTGGATTGATCCGGGCCCCCCTTTGGTCAATGCGACTTCGACAAAAAACAGCGGATCGTCTGGCATCCCAGGGTGGAAGAAAGCAAAACATCGCCGGTCTTCGGGTTGCAGCCGCCGTCGTAGGTCACCCCAGGTCTGGTTCTCATGGACGGCTTCATAGGCGGTGATTTTTCCTAGGATTGACGCCGGGCTGTCCCAGGTGATCCGGCGCAGAACCAGAAAGCCGCGGTTGAAGCAGCTTTTCAAAAGGTGTGTTAGGTCAAAATTAGTACGCGCCAGTTCCGGCATTGTCTTGAGTTGAGCCAGTAAATCACGGCGCATGGCGACCAGTTCGGCAGTTGCGCCCGGGGCTTCGTGCAGCTTCCGTAACAGGTCTTGCCGTTTGGGCTCTGACGCGGCAGCTAGCGCTTTGAAACTCTCTGGTGACCGGTCCTAACCATAAGCCGTTGCCCTTTCGGAAACCAGTTCGGCGTCAAGATCGAGATCATCATACAAATAGGTGAAAAACGCTGGCTTTTCACCCAGGTAACCTTTTTGAATCTCCTAAGCGCAGTTGCGGCCAAAAGCAATCCAGAGGTTTCAATGCGCTCTGATAAAAGCGCCTGTCACAGTTCGATGGTTGACCGAGAATCATCCAGCTTGCGGCTGAATGGTCTCCGGTCCATCAGCGTGGTTAGCAATTCGTTAAGAGCGTTAGTGGCTTGCATTTGAGTTTCCTCGTCTCAGGCCAGAACTGTCTTTCCAGTTGATAATCCGATGTTGATGGACAAGCTGCCTTCGTTGACCAGCCACTTGCGCAGGGTATAACTGCGCGCACCGGACAGGTGCATTGGGTCATTCTCCACCACAACAGATGCTTCCTCCATCGATGCGGCCCGGAGGATAATTAGTCCTGACCCGACCATGTTCTCTCCGGTAGAATCAGACAGCGGCCCGGCTAAAACCAAAATCCCACTCAGTTCCAGCTCGCGTTGATAGGCAAGGTGGGCAGGTAAGCTTGCCTTTACGTCGTCCGCCGTCTTGGCTGGCGTGGATTCAACCACAAACAGCTCCAAGGCCAATGCCCCGCGTTCGCGTGCCATAATTTTATATTCGGACCATGCAACCATCTTTGAACCTCCATTTTGATCGTCAGTATAAAATATCGATTTTATTTGACAAGATGTGAAAACCTCGCCAAAATTTAGTCACTCCAGGACAGTTTTGGAGCATTTGAATGGTGGCTGGTGGCATACTGGCCCCTGAAACTGGCGACACGGGGCGACAAATGAATACACTGGCGGGCGACAATCTGGAGGCGGCACGGGCCGAAGCACAGGAAACCTTTCGGGCGCAAAAATCAATCAAATCCACGCTGGATCAGGCTTCAATTGATGTGATTTTGAGCAATGCTCGATCGCACTATGCTTGGCTGGATCGCCCGGTACCTGATGAGTTGCTGCATCAGATTTACGATCTGACGGCACAGGGCCCAACCAGTATGAATACCTGCCCGGCGCGGTTTGTGTTTGTAACCTCGCCTGAAGGCAAAGCTCGTCTGGCTAAATCATTGAAGGCTAAGAATGTCGATAAGATGATGGATGCACCGGTGACTGCGATCATCGCGCATGATCTCGAATTTTGGCGCCAGCTTCCGTTCTTGTTCCCCCACGAAGACCGCCGCCCACACTTTGAAGGCAAAGCCGAGCATTCGGCTGAGACAGCCTTCCGCAATGGCACGCTTCAGGGTGGCTATTTTATGATCGCGGCCCGGGCGCTTGGCTTAGATGTTGGCGCAATGTCAGGTTTCTCAAACCAGATCGTGGATGAAGAGTTCTTTGCCGGTACATCGCTAAGATCGAACTTTCTGTGCAATCTCGGCTACGCCGATGAAAACGCGCTTTTTCAAAAGCTGCCACGGTTTACGTTTGATCAGGCCTGCTCTTACGCGTGAGAGATTATTGATCCTCCGCGGGATCGTCTCTGCGATGTCCCCTTTGGCGGAAGAGGAGCCACCAGAGGGGAATGAAGGTCAATATGCGATGGATCAAAGGGCAACAGAACGAGAATATTACCCCGGAAATCAATAGGCGGGGCACTACGGTGGAGGTCAATGGGAGTACTCTCAGCGATCCCCTGAATCAAACCATCTAGGGAGGAAATGATGGCTGTTTTTTCAAAAGGATTGGCACTGGGCGCAATGATGGTGGGGCTGACTGCTGTGCCCGTTATGGCGACTGAAACCATCAAGGCGGTCGTTATCGACGGCTATCCGGCGCGCGCGCTTTGGGTCAAGGAATTCTCGGATTTCTTTATTCCGGAAGTAGACAAGAAGCTGGCAGTGACCGGCAACTACCAGATGGACTGGCAGGAAAGCTATGGCGGCTCGATTGTTAAGCCCAAAGGTGTGCTTGAAGGAGTGAAGCTGGGGCTGGGTGACATCGGGATCGTCACCACGATTTTTCATTCATCGAAACTGCCAAGCCAGGCGATAGCTGCTGTGACGCCTTTTGTTGCGGTTGATGCAAGTGCTGTGGCCCAGGCCGTAGATGAGATCGCCAAAGAATTCCCAACGATGCAAAAGGAATTCTCTAAGCAAAACCAGATCTATCTGGCGACTGCTGTGGTTCTGGATACCTATCAGATATTCTCAACCACTCCGATCACATCGTCCAAAGATTTGGAAAGCAGTAAAATTGCCGGCGCCGGTTTGAACCTGCGCTATTTGGAAGGCATTGATAATGCGGCTGGTGTGCGTGGTGGTCTGACAGATTTCTACAACATGTTGCAGACCGGTTTGGTGAACCAAGCCATTCTGTGGTCCGAGGCCGCAAAGACGTTTAAAATTGCCGAAGTTGCACCCTATATGTTGAGCATCGATTTTGGCGCGGTGAACTCAAAAACGGTGACCGTGAATGCCGACTATTGGGCAACCCTGCCAGATGAGGTGAAAACGGCGCTCCAAGAGGTTGCTGTGATGTACCGTGACCATGTTGCGGGCCTAACTATGGATCGTGCCGCAGCTAGCCGCGATGCCTATGTGGCTGCTGGCGGAACAATCACCGAGGCCAGCGCAGACGATCGCCAGGCCTGGGCAAACGCGATGCCTAACTTGGCGGCTGAATGGTCGGCGACCCTGAATGACAAGGGTGAACCAGGCACCGATATGCTGAATGCCTATCTGGGTAAATTATCCGACGCTGGCTACACCGGTGTGCGTGATTGGGCAGCTGAATAAGCTGACTTCAAACTAAGTGGAAAGGGCCGGACCGTGCTGGCATTAAATATTGCAAAATGGGTTCAGCGCCTTTCCAGGATAGGTGACGGCATTGCCATCGGCGCCAATGTCATTGGAACTGTGGTTGTGCTTTGCCTTGTTCTGATTGTTAATTTCGACGTCGTCGCAAGAGGGGGGTTCAATTCGCCCTTCCTCGGCGCCGTCGAGGTTGTTCAATTCTCGATGGTATTAATTGTATTCCTTCAGCTCCCGGACGTCGTTCGGGTCAACCGATTGACCCGATCAGACGGGTTTCTGGTGGTGATTGGTATGCATCGGCCCAAACTGGCCGCCACCATGCGCCATATCATAGATACAATTTCTGCCGTCTTCATGTCTCTGATCGCCATCGCGCTTTGGCCCGAGTTTCTGGAGATGTGGGAGACCAAGGACTACTTTGGCGTTCCCGGAGTTTTCACTGCGCCTTGGTGGCCAATCAAGCTGGTCATCTTCCTAAGTGCGACCCTTTGCACCATCATATTTGCACTGAAAGTACTGAGCCCTGCGACCAAATCAAAGTTGATCAGACTTCCGGAACACGAGGAAAATAAATGAGTCCCATAGAACTTGGCATGTATTCGGTCGTTGCCATCGTCATCCTTATTTATCTGGGAGTTTACATTCCGATTGCGCTTGGTGTTGTCAGCTTTGTATCGATCTGGTTGATGCGGGACAACTTTGACCTCTCAATGAACCTGCTCAAGGTCGCGGTCAGCGACAGTGTGATGGAATATACCTTTGCGACCGTGCCGTTGTTCACCTTTATGGGCCTTATCGTTTCAAAGGCTGGGCTGGGTGGTGATGTTTACGAGGTTATGAGTACCGGGTTTCGCCGCGTGAAGGGCGGCATTGGCATGGCCACAGTGGGGGCCAATGCGGTCTTTGCAGCGGTCACCGGATCGTCCATTGCGTCGGCTTCGGTGTTTGCCAAAGTCTCGGTTCCGCAGATGTTGCACCACGATTACAACCCACGTTTCGCTGTCGGAGTTGTGGCTGGATCTTCGGTTCTTGGTATGATCATACCGCCTTCGGCGATGTTGATTATCTATAGTTTTGTGGCTGAACAATCGGTGGGAGAGATGTTTCTGGCAGGCTTGGTTCCGGGGATCATGCTGGCGATTGCCTATGTCGGAGCGATCTTTTTGATGGGTCGCATTACCCCTGGTTTTATCGGTGGCCGCCCAGCCTCTGATTACGAAAGAATGCCCGGGCGCGAGATTGCCTCCAAAACCCTGCCAACTCTTAGCCTGATCGTTGTCGTATTGGGGGGGATTTATACAGGTTGGCTGACCCCAGTCGAGGCCGGGGCGACCGGTGCCCTGGTGGCGCTTGGTATCGCGCTGGTGCGGCGGCAAATTTCGCTGCGCGGGTTTTGGGAGGCTCTACTTGAGACCGGTCATATCACGGCCTCTATTCTTTTTCTGATCACAGCGGCCTCAATTTATAGCCGGATGCTTGGTCTGGCCGGATTGCCAAACGAACTTGGCGAGATACTGGCCAGCAGCAACGTCAGCTTTTTTATGCTTATGGTGGTCTACGTCATCATGATGCTGTTTCTTGGAACCCTGTTGGATACAGCCTCGATTATCCTGATCGTGGTGCCACTGTTCCTGCCCTTGATCGAACCGATGGGGCTGAGCCTCGTGTGGTTCGGCATAGTCACTGTGGTTGGGGCCGAAATCGGTCTGCTTACACCGCCGCTTGGCATTTCCTGCTTTGTGATCAAAGCGACACTGAATGACGATCGCATTAGCTTAAAGGATGTCTTCCTTGGGGCGCTGCCGTTTGCGGCTGTGATGCTTGTCGTGCTGATCCTGCTGATTCGGTTTCCCCAGCTCACCCTTGCAATTCTAAACTAAGAGGCGTTCATGCGCACTGTTACCAAAGACAATATCACTGATGTCTTCGCTGCCTACTTTAGTGAGGGCGCTGACCCGCGTACCCGTGAAGTCCTGCTGGCGATGACCCGTCACATGCACGACTTTATCCGCGAGGTCGACCTGACGCACGACGAGTGGCGCAAGGGCCTTGAGTTCCTTGAATGGGCGGGCCGTATCACCACACCTGAACGCAACGAGTTTGTGCTGCTCTCTGATGTACTTGGCGTGTCCTCGCTGGTCGACATGCAGCATTCAGTCGAAGGCGCAACCAGCTCGTCGGTGCTGGGGCCTTTCCACGTGTCCAACCCACCGCAGTTGCCGGTTGGCGGTGACATGAAGCGCGATTTCGAAGGTGAGGTGCTATTGGCTGAGGGAACCGTGCGGGATATGGATGGCGCGCCAATACCATTTGCTGAGATCGATATCTGGCAGACGGCGCCAAACGGGTTGTACTCCAGTCAGGATCCAGATCAGAATATCCATTCCTTCCACGGATTGATGAAAGCCGACGAGAACGGGCGTTATGCCTTCACCACCGTGCGTCCGGTTAGTTATACGGTGCCCGATGATGGCCCGGTCGGAGAAATCTTGCGGGCCGCTGGACGCCACCCGTGGCGCCCCTCGCACTTACACTATATCGTATCAGCCGAAGGGTATCGCTCCCTGGTGACCGAGGTCTTTCCAGACGACGACCCCTATCTGGATCAAGACACTGTCTTTGGGGTGCGTGATGATTTGGTCATGAGTTATGTCTCCCAACCCGCAGGAAGCTTCCCCGATGGCTTTGCGATTTCCGGATCTGTCAGTGAGGCGTATTCGAGGGTTTCTTTTGATCTCGTCTTGGCGAAGGTCGTTCTGGAGCCCTAGAAAGGGCACTGTCATGTGATGACGTATATGGACCCCGCCTTTTTGCAACGCCTTAGTTTGCGCTGGATTGGCTTTCACGGTTGCTGACGAATATCCGGATTCATAGTGCGGCCCAAAATATTGGACTTGCCCCGCAAAACTTCTGGTCTCTCAGCCCATGTTAGGCAGCCCGTCTCTCGAAAGCCAAAGGACACGCCTTTGGCCGCACTCTCAAAACGGGTTATGAAGTCGATTTGCGACCGCTTGAATGGCACGCCAAGAAAGTGCTTGGGATGGAAAACGTCAACTGAAGCCTTCAGGGACGAGCTTATGAAACTGAGATAGGGAAAACTGTCGCAACGACCCTTGAGATTCCACGGCCGTAGCTTTGTAGGCTAAGGCGGTGTTGTTCTCTGATATGGGCCAACAGCACCATGTCATCCATTACCTGGCAGGCGCATCCGCAGGATGCTGTCGAGAGTGGCGCTGGCTTTGGCTGATAGGCGGATTTTCCAGGCGCGAAACACACGGGAAGTTTCCCGTAGAACGCGGCATAGAAACTCAATGGGTCAAATCTTCTTCTAGGTGTCGATAATGGCAAACCTCACGCCTATTGGCCTGCGAAGAAGCCTCTTGTCTTATGACTTTTGGTGGTTCCTGAGGCAAAAGGGAGCCACTGCCCGGCACGTCATTTATGACGGGCAGTGGCGGGGCTCGGACCGTTCCCCTCTTGGTCATCGTGGACCGTTCCCGAGTGTGGTCGCCCCCGTCCTTTCTTATGACCTGAACGGATACTTGGGCTTCGGGCCCGCACGACAAGACAAGGTGAGGAAAAGACAAATGAACTATATCATCGGCATCGACATTTCCAAAGATACACTTGATGTTCATCGCTTAGCTGATGGACAACACATGCAAGTTCTCAATGGAATAAGAGGATTTGCGGAGCTGTTCAGATGGATTGAACCGCACCCAACAGCGCTGATCATTTTTGAAGCTACCGGGCCATATCATCGACAATTAGAACAGGCGCTTTGTGTCAAAGGCATCCCGTTCGTCAAAGTGAACCCAAAGCAAGCGCGTAGATTTGCCCAAGCCAGTGGGAAATTGGCAAAGACAGATCGTGTTGATTGCGAGATGTTTGCAAAGATGGGCACAGCCTTACAACTGATGCCAAAGCCGATCAGCGCAGAAAACCTGTATGATCTGAGAGATTTACTGGCCGCTCGACGGGCGCTTATCAAAGATCGTACGGCAGCTAAGGCCCGCAACGCTACAGTGACGCATGCTCTCGTAAAGCGGCAGCTCGAAAAGCGACTACGCCAGATTAAATGCGATATCGCTAAGATTGATGCCGCGATTCTGGAGATGGCCCGCCAGGACCTGTGCATGACTGAAAGGTTGGATATTCTGTCCAGCATTCCTGGAGTTGGGGTAACAACAGCGCTTATAATCCTCGTGGAAAGGCCGGAAATCGGCGAACTGGATGGTAAACAGGTCGCCAGCCTTGCCGGACTCGCCCCGATGTCACAGAGTTCTGGGAAATGGCAGGGAAAGGCGCGAATACAGGGCGGGCGCCCAAATCTTCGACATGCCATCTTCATGCCCGCGCTGGTCGCAATCCGGTTTAATGCGGACTTGAAAGCTAAATACGATCAGCTCGTCGCCGCTGGGAAAGAGAAAAAAGTCGCCATCACGGCGGTCATGCGAAAGCTGCTTGTCCTTGCAAACGCACTATTGCGCGATCAACGGATGTGGAGCGAAAATCAGGGTTGATCAAGACGGATACTCGGGACATCGCTGCGCATGACCCTAACGGCCAGTGGATCGTCGCCTTCTTTATCACTTCCCTCTCCTCGCGGAGCAGTCGGTTCTATTTGCGAAGGCGGGCATTCTCTTTATCCACATCCTCATGCGGGCCGGACATCTGGTCATCATCTCTTGGTGTTGAACCCACTTATTCAGTGTCGAAACACCAACCCCTAAATCTGACGCGATCTGTGGTCGCGTCAGCCAACTGTTTGTTGCAATGCGAACCGCATGACGTCTGAACTCGTCGCTGTATCTTGGTGCCAATTGTTGTCTCCTTCATTGCGATTGCCACTCGAAAGAGACCGGAACTAAATCGGGATAAGTCCATGGGATCAGTATTGCACTTGTCTGCCGGACGTTTCAAATTAGCGAGACATGCTATCGATACGGCCCAGTCCTGAGTGACGATCACGATGAGATCGCAGACTGGTTTTGAGCCTCCCCGCAAAAGTGGTCCGCGCCTATGATTAAGAAATCGGAGGACCATAGATGGCGATTAAGAGACCCAAGCCCGATGAGATTGTAGTGAAGTTACCGTAGGTTGAAGTACTGATAGGGCAAGGCATGCTCCGAATAGACGCAATCAAGCAGATCAGCGTGACTGAACAAACTTATTACCGCTGGAAGAACAAATGAGCCGTTGAAGGCGCCATTGGTTCGAGCCCAACGGCGAATGCGGAATGGGCGAGGAACAACTCAAGGAACTAAAGCCGCTTCAGAAAGAGAATGAGCGCCTGCGGCGTGCGGATTCTGATCTGACACTGGACAAATTGATCCTGAAGGAGGCCGCAGCGGGAAACTTCTGAGCCCCTCGCGCCGACGTGCCTGCATTGATCATGTGCGTAGCCAGACGAAGGTTTCTGAGCGTCGTGTATGCCGCGTCCTGGGCCAGCACCGGTCCACGCAACATCGAGTGCCTAAGGGGCGTGCTGACGAAGAACGTCTGGTCGCAGACATGATCGAACTGACGCGGCGGTACGGCCGGCATGGTTACCGCCGGGTTGCTGTCTTGTTACGAGACGCAGGCTGGCCCCTCTCGGCGGTGTAAACACCGCCTGCTGGCAACGGGTGAATAAGCGTTTGTGGAAACGTGAGGGGTTTAAAGTGCCAATGAAGCAACCCAAGAAGGGGCGACTGTGGCTGAACCCCTCTCGTGTCATCACTTCGTGATGCACTGTCGGGCAATGGATGGGTCCTGTGTCCGGCTGCGCCCCGAGTCTCGCAATCATGATTGGCCGTACGACCCTCGCCATTGTCGCTCGGACCAATGGCGTTCTCAATGGCTGGATGCACCACCGAACCGATGATGGCGGGGCGTTCAGGACATTGAACATTTTGGACGGACACAACCGGAAATGCCCCGCTTGGCAGCATGCTGCGCATGCGCCTGTTGGGCGGCGGGACGGTCCGGGTGAAGCGGAAGCTGAACTCCAACGAGGTCATCGACGCGTTGACGGACCTGTTAATTCGTCGCGGCGTGCCTGCGTACATTCGGTCAGAGTTGCCCATTGAAGGCGCCATTGGTTCGAGCCCAATGGGCGGCCAGAGTTCATAGCAGAGGCCGTCAGGGATTGGATCAGAGCCGTCGGAGCCAAGACGGCCTACATCGAGCCTGGGTCTCGTTGGGAAAACGGATACTGCGAAAGCTTCAATGGGAGAATGCGGCCCTCTCACACATGCTATGCGTGAGCTGCCGGGGAATAGATGAATTGCTGGAGGGGGAAATTTTCGGTTCGCTACGCGAGGTCCGCTTAACGTGCGTCACCTACTGTAAGTCCAAAACAAGTACCCTAAGGCTACATCCACCCAAATCTTATTTGATCAAAGAATCCATCAAGCAATTGATCTCAAATGATTTTTATGGCTCAGACGGTGGGGGTCGAACCTACGACCAATTGATTAACAGGCGATTTCATCACCAACCTCAAGTTGTTGATATCGCGGCGTATCGCGCGTTAAATAGATTTTGTTGTGGAATTCCAGTGACATTTGCAGCTATTGAAGTGACAGAAGTTGACTTTCAGCGACGCTGGTTACCGTTACAGCTGGTGACAAATCCGGTGACAAATTTCTGGTTTGCTACTTTACTGCAACCGGCTCTTGGACGCTGACCTGCCTGGTGGAGCGACTTACCAGGTGTGGAATTAGAAAACCGCTCATACGGGCAATAGATTGGAGACCAATGGCCAAGCTAACGGACGGAAGGAATGGAGTAATTGCGAAGGCGCAGGCTCCGGAACGCGGACAGCGATTTGTCTATGATGACCACAGGGATTCTCCGCGCGGGTTCGGATTGCGCATCACGGCCGCTGGCGGCAAGGCGTTTATCCTGAGTTACATTGTCGATGGAAGAAAACGCCGCATGACAATCGGCCCTTGGCCAACTTGGTCATTGGAAGCCGCCCGTATTGAGGCGCGTGACCTGATTTTGAAAATTAGTTCTGGTGCAGACCCGCTTGAAGAGGGACGTCGGCGCAAGGCTGAACCCTTGATCAGGGAGCTGGCTGCAGATTGGCTCGATATGCATGCCACAGGCCTGAAGAGTGAGACGGCCATTCGAGGCTATATCGAAAACGACCTTATTCCCGCCATTGGCCGTCTGAAAGTGAGTGATGTCCGCCGTCGTGATGTGATTGAGCTGGTGGAGAAAAAAGCCGAGAAGACGCCTCGGGCGGCAGCCCAGTTGCTGCTCTATGCGCGCCGCATGCTCGATTATGCGACCGACAGGGATTACCTTCAGGCAAACCCTGTAGCTGGCCTCAAACCGTCTGCGATTAAAGTCAAAGGTAAACGGGATCCGCTAAAACCTATTATGAGGACTAGAGTTCTCGATGAAGAGGAAATCAAGGCATTTTGGCTCAATATTGAGTCCTGTGGCCTTCACCGATTGACTGCATTGGCACTTAAACTTGTCTTGGTGACTGGCCAGCGGCCCGGTGAAGTGGCTGGCCTACATGAAAGCGAAATTAGCGGTCGCCTTTGGACAATCCCTGCGGATCGACGGGGCAAAACCCAAACTGCTCACGAAGTTTACCTGCCTGATATTGCGATTGATATCCTGAATGAGGCAAAGGCAGAACTGGATCGGCTGCAAGTGCGAAGGTCGGTGCCGTGGGAAGGCTTTCTCTTTGAGGCTAGGCCAGGGTCTCCTGTGACCAATGCCGCGCTTTGCCGTGCTGTAAACCGGCATCATGTATCGCTCTGTGCAAAGGATGTGCACCCTTGGGGACGGTGGACGCCGCATGACCTGCGCCGGACGATGCGTACCGGTCTCTCGGCCTGCAAAGTTCGACCCGACATCGCCGAACTGACCATCGGCCACGTCAAAACCGGTATGGTTGCCGTTTACGACCAACACGCATTTGAGGATGAACGGCGTGGCGCGTTGATAAGCTGGGAAAGTCGTTTGATGGCGACTATTGAGGGGCAGGGCACTGAAACTACAATGGCGAATGTTGTTTCGATAGAGGAGGCGCGCACCAATGCCTAAAAAGGTAAAATACGGTGTTGGCATGATGGAGCGTACCCGACTTCGATATGATTTGACTGCTGCTGGCGGGGAGGATGAGTGGACAGCATGCATTGAGCATATGATGAAGACGATGGTTGGCCCGGATGAAGGGCGAGACCGGATCGCCGCAGGTTTCCGGGCCATTCTCACAGCGCGCGGGTTGCCGGATCCAGGTGTGGCTGCGCTGAACGATACGGTTTATGGACAGCAAGGCGAAGATTCTGTGCAATACATCGCCGCGCAATGGTTGATGGAATACAATCGACTAAACAGAGAGAGAAATGATTTAGCAAGCGGTTCGAAAGCCTTCGATTTGCAATTGATGATCATGCACGCTGAGGAGCTAGGTAGGCTGCAGGAACGTTGTCAGTGGCGTCATAGGATTGATGAGGCGACAGGTAAACGGCCTGAGGAGTTGGCCTTATCGGGGCGCCGACAAGTCAAAAACGGCCAGGATGGAAATGCCATGCGGAGCGACAATAGTTTCCTCGCTAAAAATGGGAAACGTGCGCAGCAGTTTGTCAACGAGCTCCATATCCGAAAGCCTCATTTGTCTTGGGCTGATCTACAGAGAAAGGCGGCCGAGAGTTTCGGCGTAAGCGCAATCACGATCAAGAGAAACTTGAGTAATCCTAAAAAAGCTGGATCAGGCAGGAGCGAATGATCCTCTGACAGTCAGCGACTTTGCCTCATGTTCAAACCAGCACGAGGTCAATCATGACATTTTGTAACCTAATCACCGAAGCGAACTACGCCGCGCAGCGTGGCGTTTCCATTCGTTCTGTCCAACGTGAGCGCGCACAACGCGTCGGCCCGCCATTCATTAAGGTCGGTCGGAAAGTGTACTACCGATCCGCAGCGATTGAGGCATGGCTTTTGTCCAAGGAGCAAGTCCAACCAAGATCATCAAGGACAACGTCGTGAGGGACGTTCTTGATTTGCCGCCCGGCAAGGCTCAACGGGCTTTGTTTAAGCGGGCCAAGTTCAAATCAGCATTCTCGGCGCGTATTGGAAAAACCTGCCAACGGGCAAAATGTGGCGTGCATTATGGCTTCGACGGGCAGGGGGGCAATCAATGACAAGGCGGCAACCCTTGGACCTGATGCAAAAGTGGTTGGTGCCCCAGTACTGGGTCCGCCAACAACCGCAGCTCACAAGAGCCAGTTTCTGTGTGCTCATGAGATTGTTGGATCGTCAGAACACAAAAACTGGACGTTGTGATCCCTCGGCCGTTGGGCTTGCCGCGGAGACCGGGTTCTCGGAAAGAAGCATCCGCGGCGCATTCAAGGAGCTAGAAGAACGAGGCGTTATCAAACGGAATCGAGTGGCGCGGCAGTCCCGCAACCAGTTTCTGATTTACTCAGTGGTGGAACTTGAGCAAAATCGGCGGTCTGCGAAATCAAAAAGGCTTACGGGTCAGCGTCCAGGCCTGCAGCCCGCTGCCGCTCCCCCTGCAATGCACTGCCGTCAGACCCTGCAACGGACTGCACCCGAAACAATAAAAGAAACTATAAAGAAA
>Ga0105357_10001012_pt1 | contig 15130 bp, 13 predicted proteins | sample GOMGulsemesocosm_4_FD_83660 | JGI IMG/M metagenome (GOLD analysis project Ga0105357, IMG submission 83660) | Methane-oxidizing microbial communities from mesocosms in the Gulf of Mexico - GOM15B Gulf of Mexico | ecosystem: Environmental > Aquatic > Marine > Cold seeps | place: USA: Gulf of...
CAAACTAATTTAAAAAATTTATTCATAAATTTCCCTTGCTACTGACCTTCTTCCTTGAATCCCACAACAACCGACACACTGGGTAATAGACTTGAGAGCCAGCTGGACGTAAGCTGAAAGCTCTCACACAATTATCTAGGTGACCACATGGGTACAATGTACAACCAGCTGATTCTTGATGAACGATACCAGATTCGGCGCTAAAAAAACTAGATTTCTCTGCTAGAGGGATTGCTCGTAGGCTTAATCGCTCTAACAAAACGATATCCAAGGAGATACGGCGCAATCTTGATCGCGTTTATTGCGCAAAAACTGCGCTTGTGATGTGACTCAATAAAGCCGATCAAAAAACACACAAATTATTTAACCTCAATTAGTGCCTTCTATATAGGTTCACAACAGCAATGTTACGGCAATAAGCAATAACTAACTTTTACAGCTATCAGAGCTCGAATTCGGGCTTTGCTACAAGTTTTTAAGTGACCTCATAATCAAGGTTTAAATACGCCGTGTGGCAACTCCTAACAATTCAGAACGGGAATTCCAGTTGTGGATAATTTGGTTGATAGTGACAGGTCACAGTTCGAATGCTAGCGAAGAATCTTGCGGTAGCATTCTGCATATTTAGAAAAGCAGATCTTCGGAGTTAAAACAAATTACCGAAGTGTAGTAGTAGTACTTAAATGTAGTAGCTCGTACTTTATCCAACACTTTGCAAGATGAGCTTAGATCAAGCCGTAGAATAGGTAACTGCTAACACTGTAAACCTCAACATTATTTACGTGTCAGCGTCTGGAGTTGACACAAAGCGGAGTTTTTAGATCAGTCATTAACGCCAAAATAACGGGCAAAAAAAATAGCTAGCAAAAATTAGCGAGGCATGAGCAAAAGCCAACTGTTTTGTCCGTTTAGGTAAATTGTAAATACCTACTAAACAATGCTTTCAGGTATTTTTTCAAAGCTTACAATACCATCATAAGGCACGCACCATTTTGCTTTTGATTCTAGGTTTGCGTATGTGGAGGCTTTAAATCAATTTGTGAATCTAAAGTTAATAGGGTAATACTAAAATACATATTTTTATCTAGTGCGTAATTCATTAACCGTGTACCGCAATTAGACTTACCCAGTAAGCTGTCGACAATATAAAGTATTGATCGCTCGGCACCAAAAACCTGTTACGCAAATTCTAATCGAAACTCTGGAAAATAATTAGATCTTGTTCGTTTTTTCATATTAGTAGCTGTTTAGTTAAGATGAATTGGTCGCCTCCAATCAGGTTCCAAAATTCATTGTACGATTACAGTTGGTTGTTGTGGGAATCTAGGATCAATACTTCGCGTTTAGTTTTGTTCCGTTACTTAAAAACAGGAAACTAAAAAATTTAGTATTAACAATAACCAATTTCTTAAAGTAGTCAGTATCGGCTTTTTTATTTTTTTGAACAAATCGCAAACCTAAACTATGCTGATTGAACCGACATTAAATTGGATTTGTTAGTTCATGATATTCAAACAGCCTTCAATTAAATTTAGCATAACCGATTGGACTGTCATTAAAATGAACGAACAAATAGCAAGTTTATACGTCTAGTTCTATGCAGTTTAGATGTGTGAAAGATATTACTATAAAAACCTCTTTCGAGGTTATTGCGCTACCAATCGCGTCAATATTGCTTTTATTAATGTGATGCCAATATATTTAACCCTAAATACTAAATATTTATGAGCCTTTACTGACAAGTTTGAGGCGAAATAGTATTCGAAATTCATTGTTATAAATTGTTGAGAGGCCGTTGATGTATAAAGTTAAATTATTGAGTTTTACACTACAGGTGTTACTAATTTCAAGTGTAAATATAGCGATAGCCGAAACGCTTCCACAAATAGAAAAGGCTGGTACATTTAAGGTGATAAGTGGATCTGTAAAAACATTGCGCGATAGCACAATTCACAATGTAGATATTGGTGATTCTGTATTGGTAGGGGATCTGATTATTACTGCTGCGTCGAGCTTCGCTGGCATCACCCTCTACGATAATACTCGACTTACTGCAGGGCCGAATTCGAGCATTGTTATCAATGCTTTCTCATTTAATACAACCACACATGATGGCGAATTGAATGCTCACATAAACAAGGGCAGCCTTGCGGTTATCTCTGGACAGCTTGCCAAAGCCAACCCTGAAAAGGTTGTTTTTAATACTAATACAATGACCGTGGGTGTACGGGGCACTGAATTTATTATTGAGGCGCATGGAGAATAATGGTGAAAATAAAAAGATATAGTTTAACGGTGTGTATTGCTCTTTTTGCAGTATCACCTTGGTTCGCCAGCGCAGGTTCGTATTGGCAGAGTTCAGGAACACCTATTCGAGACTCCAACGGCGCTTGCGTTGTCGCCAGTTTAGCGAAACATAAGGTCACAGCGTGTAATCCACCCGATAGAGTTATCCTGTTGCCGGGCGCTAATGGAAAAGCGGGGGCTGTGCTGATATCTGCTCAAGGTATTACACATCGTTTGGATCAAGCATATAAAACGCTATCCACTGCACCAGATGGGTTCTCAGAGCAGTCTTTGTCAGCCGATCAAGTAAACAGAGAGTTTGGTCAGCTTTTGGGGGCACTTCCCCAACCGGTAGTGACTTTTACCATTAAGTTTGTTTCTGGATCAGCAACTCAGTTAACGCCTGCAGCCTCTACTGTGATTGAACAATTGAAAGCTGAAGTTCAGAATCGTGATGCTCCAGAAATAAGATTAATTGGACACACTGACAGTGTCGGGAAGCTGTTGCAAAATGATCTGCTTTCGCAACAACGCGCGCAGACAGTTGTTGATATATTAAAAAGCTACGGCATAGCGCCAGAAGTTATGGAAGCGACTGGACGAGGCGAACGAGAACCGGCCGTCGCGACGGCTGATAATATCAGTGAAGCTGCTAATCGACGGGTAGAGGTAAGAGTAAGATAGTTATTTGTAAACGCCCTCAAACCAAGGAGTCTTTAGCATTTTGACGCATAATAGAGGTCAAGCTACTTTTCTTGGCCGTTTTTTGACAGTGACTCAAGGTCGCAAAATTTCGTCAATGGTGCTTGCGCTCATCATCGTCATTGAAATCTTGGCGACATTACCGAAAGTGCCTGAAATGCATTTAGTTCAAGCGGTGAGTGATGTCGCCAAAATAGTAAGACAACCCGTTATCTCGGCACGCCAGGCGCTTTTTGATAGCTACCAAAAAATACACCCACGTATCCCTCAAAGCCAGCCTCTAACAATCATAGCGATTGACGAAAAAAGCATCCGCCAAATTGGGCAGTGGCCGTGGCCGCGAAATGTACTGGCCGATCTTATCAATACGATCAATGCGCATAATCCTGCAGTCATTGGATTAGATTTTTATATGCCGGAACCTGACAGTCAATCAGTCGAGAATATTATTCATTTATTACCCGATGAACATCGGGCAATTCGCGATCAGCTACTCGCTCTGCCTTCCAATGACCTTCAACTTGCGATGGCCTTGAGCAGTAGCCCTTCAGTCGTCGCCGCTGTGGGGTTCAATGTTAAGACGTATACAACCAGCGATCAACTCTCAGCCACTCCAACTGAAATACTAGGTAGCGATCCGACCCCTTTTGTTGCCAACTATCCTCAGGTTTTGGCAAACCTGCCTATCTTGACGCAATCCGCCGCAGGACAATCTTTGGCCAGTATACCGGCTCAATCTGGCGCTATTAGGCGTTTCCCTTTGATTGCTGCTGTTAATGATCAACTCATCGCATCTATGCCTATTGAAATGTATCGTGTAGCGACAGGGGCGGGCACTTTAAAAATTCAGACAACAGAGTTAGGAATTCAACGTATTCAAGTGGCAGACCTTAATGTACTCACTCAAGGCAATAGCGATGTCAGGCCGTATTACGCAAGTATCGAGCATACGCGTGGACGCTATTTATCTGCCGTTGATGTCCTAAACGGTGACTTTGATCCAAAGATGCTTGAGCGCAAATTATTGATGATAGGCCTAACGGGTTCGGGACTATCGGATATGCGTTTTACCTCATTGGGCGAGCTAGTACCTGGTGTTGAAATCCAAGCGCAGGTTGCCGAGGGACTCTTTGAGAATAACTTGCTCAAAAGGACGGGCTGGCTATCGTTGCTAGAATTGATGCTAGTGGCTGTTCTAGGTGGTACTTTTATTGCTGCTGCGCCTAAGTTTCAGTCGTTTCTGGAAAAATCTTTTACCTATAACCCATTTTGGATAATCCTATCCATGATGACCTTCATTGTATTGATAGCCGGTGCTGGGTTGTTACTATTTATTTTTACGGGTGTGCTGTTTTCTTCAATTTCTGTACTCGCTGGAACCTTGATGGTATGCGGTGTATTTTTTGTAAATTCTATCCTTATCAACCTTCGCAACACTCAAATCAAACTCGCTGGACTAATGGAAAGCGGCATCGTCTTTGCCAGACAACGCCAACAAAGCGAGCTCCTTGAGATGATTCAAGACTACCTTTATAAGATAGCCCCTCATCAGTGCTCCATAATATTTTTGATGAATGATCATCGAGAACTAGAAGTGATTGCGAAAAGAGGGGTCGAATCAAACTGGTCTCTTCCCATTGCTCTAAAGGCGCATGACAATGCAGGACTTTACCAAGAATGGTTATCCCTGGCGCTGAAAAAAGGTGAGACGCAACAGTTAACTGGCACTGAAATATCAGAGCTGCTGCCTGAGCTAAGCGCCTATTTGCAAAAAGCACTGGCAGAGTCATTACGCTCTCTTATTATCATGCCGATGCTGGCTGCGGACCAATCTATAAAAGGTTTAACGATTTTAGCTAATGCCAAAACAACCGCCAGTACTCCTCTAGCTCGGTGTAACCACAATACAATGCGTTTACTTTATGCGCTTATTAGACAAGCAACGGTAGCGCTGGAAAATCAGCAACTGGTAAAAGCACAGCAGAATATGATGGATGCGATGGTGAAAATTTTAGCGGGTGCAATTGATGAAAAAAGCCCTTACACGGGCGGTCACTGTGAGCGAGTGCCTCTTTTGGCAGAAATGCTTTGCGAAGCGGCGTGTGAGAGCCAAGAGAGGGATTTAGCTCAGTTTTCATTTGCTAGTGAAGACGAGTGGCGAGAGTTTAAGACGGCTGCTTGGATGCATGATTGTGGCAAGATTACGACACCAGAGAGTGTTGTTGATAAAGCAACTAAATTGGAAATGATTTTCAACCGTATCCATGAAATTCGCACGCGTTTCGAGGTGCTACTGCGCGATGCAGAAATCACACGTTTAGAGGCTATTTATGAGCAGGGAGCGGATAGACACCAAGCTGATGTGCAATTAGCGCAACGTAAGCAACAATTGCTGGAAGACTTTGCCTTTATCGCACAGTGCAATACAGGAGGAGAATTTCAAAGTTCCGAAAATGCCGATCAAATACAAAAGATTGGCCAGCAGACATGGCAACGTCACTTTGACGATCGTTTGGGACTTTCACATTTAGAGCTCAATCGCTACCCCCAGAGCGAACAGACCACATTGCCGATTACCGAGCAGCTGTTGAGTGATCGCCCAGAGCATTTGATTGAAAGGCCCTATAGCAAGTCACAGGACCCAAGCTACGGCTTCAAAATGGAACCTCCGCAGTATCTGAGCAATCATGGCGAACTGTACAATCTGCTGGTAAGTAGAGGGACTTTAACGCAAGAAGAACGCTTTACTATTAACGATCATATTATTCAAACGATTGTTATTCTCGATCAAATACCTTTCCCACCTAACTTGCAGCGCGTCTGTGAAATAGCTGGCGCTCACCACGAAACACTTATCGGTACAGGCTACCCTCGAAAACTTAACAAGGATGAACTTTCAATTCCCGCGCGAGTTTTGGCTATTGCTGATATTTTTGAAGCCTTAACGGCAGCAGATCGTCCTTACAAAAAAGCTAAAACGTTGTCAGAAGCTATTCATATATTGCATACTTTCAAACGAAAACAACATATAGACCCCTTATTATTTGATCTTTTTTTGAGTGAAGAGATTCATATAAAGTATGCTAAACGTTTCCTCTCACCTGAACAAATCGACGAGGTAGATATCAATCGCTATTTGGGGTGATAAATTCCTATCTTCAAAACACCGCTTTGTGACATCAGCAAACGCTTTAATAAACACAAACGGAATCTATCTAATGTGAGACTTTATCGAGTGAAAGACCTCTGGTTTCATAGGGACATATTTGGTTCTCAAAGTGCCTATTATCAGGTCCGTTATCCTCAGTTACAAGAATGGTATCAGCTTTACCTACCCTTTGTTTCATAGCAAACAAATATCTTGCACTACTTCCTAGATTCCCACAACATCTAGCAATAAAATCAAATAAAAAATTTATTGTTTTTTTAAACAGTCTTAAAAAATTCATTCACAATCGCCTTTGTAATAACACAATAAATTTGTGCCATCCATAAAGAGCGATAACTAGTCGCTGTTGAGCAATTTTAATAGCGACTGATGCAATTGCGAAGTTGCGGCCGACAGCACATCTCCTTTTGAGTGCATATCAAGTTTATCACCCTTCCAGTCAGTGATAATTCCCCCTGCAGATTGAATGACCATAGATAGGGCGAGATAGTCATAAGGTTTTAGGTCGTAATCGATGACCGCGTCAATATGGCCTGCTGCAAGTAGCGCATGGGGATAGCAATCATAGCCAAATCGCCTCACTTTTCCCGCTGTCAGTAATCGGCTAAGCTTCTGTGGGTGTTCGCTGAATAATTTTTCACCCTCATTGATGGAGAGCAGGCAAGCATCGATATTAGCTTGGTCTGAGACTTTGATGGGCTGGCCATTGCAGGTAGCAGGCAAACCTACACCGCCACTGTAAACTTCGTTTAGCATTGGCATTGAAATAACCCCAACAGCGGGCACACCGGCTTGTACATAAGCGAGCAACATACCAAACAGTGGATTTCCCGATACGAAGGATCGGGTACCATCAATAGGATCGATTACCCAGAGGTTATCGTTAGTCGCCGCGTCGGTGCCACTCTCTTCTCCCAGTATGCCATCCCCTGGGTATTTTGCCGCTATGGCTTTTTTTAGTTCACTTTCTATCAGTTGATCAATGACAGTGACAGGGCTTTCATCCGTTTTGAAGTTGACCTGGGTTGGCTGTCGAAAATATTGGCGAGCCAGCACTGCCGCTTCATCTGCCCACTGTTGGCAATCGGCAAGAATCTCTAAATAGTTACTATCATTGGTGCTTGTCATTTTTAACTCCAATTATCGGTATTCAAACTGGGGGCGGTATATTCACTGTTGTTTATTTTTCGGTAACTATTTCAATACCGGCCCTGGTAAATGGCTCTATCTGCTCAGGTTCTGCTAAATTATCGGTTACCATATAGTTGATATCACGGGTTTTAGCAAAACAAACACGGCTGGTCGTGCCGAATTTAGTTCGATCACATAAGAGCACGCTTTGACGCGCTTGAGAGATCATTGTGCTGGCAATTTCGGCCTCTTTTAAGGCAAAGGAAAACATCCCCTCTTCTGCATGTACCGCTACCGGGCCGATAAATGCTAGGTCGACATTAAAGCGCCTGATTTCGGATAAAGTGAGCTCGCCATAGGTTGCCGGTACATCTGAAACTAATTGCCCACCCAGTAATATAAGCTCTATATCACTGCCGCTGGATTTGATGGTTTGCGCAATCTCGATTGAGTTAGTGATCACCATGACTCCAGATAGCTTCGCCAGTGACTGGCCGAAAATTGTAGTCGTGGTACCCGCATCAACATATATGGACGCTCTGGTAAATGCAATGCGCAACTATCCCATGCACTCTATTTTCGTCGTTGTTTTGCTGATTTTTCAATGTGGCAGGCTCTCCAAAGATAAGCCTAAAAAGTCTCAGTACTAACATATATTCAGGCTCTACTAGCAGGCTTTTGTGCACCCCTGGCCTCTAATGAATTCCGTACCTAATCACCTTAAACATTTTTTGCGAATTATTAATTCCTGTTCTGATCGAGCTTAAATTAGGTAGGTTAGACTTTTTCTTCATCTGTCCTGACTAACATTGAGTGGAAACTATGGGTGTCAGCCCGAACTCTTCCATCCACTACATTTTGGCAGGCTAGTAGCCTTTGTTCCCTTCTGGCTTAAGCAAAGTGGGGCTAACATAGAAACGAATAGGTTATGCATTTTTCAGCTCCAGTGTGGCTGGTTGGGGACGAAACAGCTCTTGGCGTTGCAGTAAAATCCATATCAAACACGCTAGTCGATGCGCTGTCGCAACAGCGGTTTGATTATAACTTTTCCGCTCTCGCAAACTCCTGATCCAAGTGCTTAACGGGTCTGTTTTATCTCGAATATTATTCACCACTGATCGAGCACCGTGAATCAGCTGTTTACGTAAATATCGGTCGCCGCGTTTAGTGATACCCCCCATTTTACAGACATTCCCTGATGCATATTGCAGTGGGATTAAACCTAACCACACGGCAAACTCTCTGGAGTTATTGAATGCCTGCCCTTTATCAATAGCTGATAAGATGGCCGAGGCTACAATCACTCCAATTCCGGGAATATTCATTAATACTTTGCCACTGGGCGTGCTGTTTATGAATGTCGTTAACTCTTTCTCGATAATAGATATTTTCGCCAGCAAATGATTATATTCTTCGAACTGAGCCTTCATCATTGTTCGTAATCGAGAACTGAACCGATCATCCTGAATGAACAGTTTTATGCCCTTGGAAAGGCAGAGGGCCCAGTGTCAAATACAACACCAAATTCGCTCAGTAAACCACGACTTTGGTTACTCACTGCCGTTTTACATTTTATAAGCCTTTCTCTGATTCGATGAAGGCAGGCAATTTCTTGTTGATCTCCGACTTAATGGGAACAAATTTTATATGCGGCCTCTGGCTTGCTTCAATGATTGCGAGTGCATCATTACGATCATTTTTATTACCTCGAACAAAAGGCGTAACATGCTGTGCAGGCATGAGTTTTATTGTGTGACCTAGGCCTTGTCGCTTTCTAGCCCAATAGTTAGAGGAATAACAAGCTTCTAGATAAACCGTTGTTGAATGAAAACCGGCCATAACAGATACTAAATTTTTACGTTTAACGGCTTTGTTCTTTCATTCACACCGCAAACCTGAAAAATATTTTTTGCTAAATCGATACTAATTTCATGATAAATAAATTGTAAAAGTGGAAAAGACTTCTATTATTATTTTGATATAATTTTAACTTTAATTGGAGCTAAGGATGGAAAACAAAATAACAATTAAAGATAATTATTTAAAGATAAAATTATTTGGAAGCACCACGCTAGAGCAACGACTGCTTCAAATAAGTAACATAATGTCTATTGTATCAAAAACAAGAAGTAGATATTTACTAGTAGAAATGAACCCAGAATCTAGTTTAACTTCAATAGAAGACCTCTGAAGCATTTAATTCATAATTCGATGAATTAAATATAATAGCAACAGGTTAAACAGCAACACACAAAGCAACAAAACACCAAAATTTTTTTAAAACAACAAGATACAGAAAAAACACTCTTTCCCTCTGTTATTCTTTATGGTAGCCGCAAAGAGAGATTTCCTCAGCAGAAGAAACATTGGCACCAAAAATAAATAGAATATTGGCTGTCATTTTAGATATATTCTTTTAATTCCCAAGTGAATACTGTTGCACTGTCTTAGTGAAGAGTACGCGGGGTTTACGCATAAAATTCTGTATTATTGAATACTGTAAATCTACACGGGCGGATTATCTTACCCGTGAATTGATTTATACATGGATGGGACTACATTTTAAATTGATTTACATGTTCAGTCAGACCAGCTGACATTTCTGTTAAACGCTCGGTTGAGCTGTTGATCTGATCAGAGCCTTTACCTGTTTTCTCAGTTAAGTCACGGACCTCAGAGGCACGTGAATTTACCTCCTTTACCGCTGCACTTTGCTCTTTCGCTGCAATAGCGATTTGCGAGGCCATATCTGTAATATTGTGGACCGAGCTTGAGATTTCAATTAATACGCCTTTCATCTCATTGGTTTGCAATACAATATTTTCAGCCTGTTTTTTTCCGCTTAACATCGCTTGTACTGAAGCTTGTGTACCTTTTTGAACTCTGACAACCATTTCTTCAATCTCTGTTGTAGAGTTCTGGGTGTTTTTTGCCAGTACTCTCACTTCATCCGCTACGACGGCAAAACCTTTTCCCTGCGATCCAGCGCGGGCAGCTTCGATTGCAGCGTTTAAGGCTAAAAGATTGGTTTGATCTGCGATGCCATTAATAACCGCTAATATATTGGATATCATAGCAACGCTCTGCTCTAAATCTTCAATAACATTTGAGACGTCGTTCAAGTTGCTGGATAGATTCATGATGTTTTCAGACACTATCTCTGATTTTTTAGTGCCATCGTCTACTAATTGTTTAGCTTCATCTGCTGAGCTAGCGACTTTGTCGGTTTGATTAGCCATCTCGTTAGAATTAGTGCCCACCCCCTCGATGGCCTCGGATATTTCATCCATCAGCACATATTGTTGCTTAACAATGCGGCCTGCTCTCTTTGCGACAATTGATAACTCACTCGCTTCTACACTTTGTGAATTTGCCGAGGTTGCTATATCACTGACCATCAACCGTAATCGCTCACTCATGACAAGCATCGATAAATAAATACCGCTCTCTTTACCTGTGCTGCTACTACCTTCAGTCCTTAGATCGCCTTTTGCTATCCGTCTCACACTTTTAGCAATTTCTATAGGTTCGCCACCGACATCTTTTCTTATGCTCTTGATGATCAAATTGGCGACAATCGTGACAAGTAGTGCTGAAACTAATGCACTAATAAGTGTCATTAAAATAGTGGTAGTGCCGATATTATTTGCATTGGCAATACGAACTATATTCAGTGATTTTTCTTCGTGGATAAATTTTGCAACCACCACTCTTAACTGATCCATACTCTGTTTGCCAATGCCTTTATCAATGAATTTAGTTATATCATTCATTGAGATTGTGACATGATTCATAACTCGTCGCGCTTCAATTTCCGGTATTGCTGCTTCCCGCTGCCAATCTGCAGCCATTATCACCGCGTGATTTAACGCGGCTTGGATGTTTGATTTACTATATTTAACGTCATGCAAATGTTTACGAAAAAGATCTAGATGGCGTTCAAAAGAAATAATACCCTCTTTGAATGGATCAAGTGAAGCTTCTTGCCCTGAGAGTAAAAAACCACGCTGCCCTGTTTCCTGATTAATCATATCCAGCAGCATCCCCTGCAATATAAATTGCCCTTGTAAATCATCATGATTTTTTAATTCCAGGTCAATTTTTGCCAACTCCCCGCGTAAAGCATCAAACTTTTCTTTACCAACAGTACGAGCAGATATACGTTGAAATTCCTCTACTGCTAAATGGCTCTTCTCAACTTCTTTGCGCATGTCAATTTGAACCTTGGCAGCTTGATTCAGCCAGTTATTACTTAATTTTTCAACTTCTAGCAAACGTTGTACTTGTTTGTTGTTGTCACTTACGGTTTGTTTTAACTTACTGATATTTATTGTAAATGAATTTTTACCAGAGACATAAGGCTCCAGGTATTCTTCTTTTCCTGCAACCAGATAACCTCGCATTCCCGTTTCCATATCAATCATGCTGCCAAGCAAGCCTCTACCTTCTGCTATCACTTCGTGAGTATGGTTTACCCAAAAATTTGCCTTCATTAATGAATTGATATTTGTGAAAATTACTGCCGCGATCACAAAAGACAAAGCGATAGGAACTGCAAAACCGATGAGTAACTTGGTTCTTAATGTTTTTTTCTTAAGAAGTTGCATGGTATTTTCCTTTGCCGGCGAACTTGTATTCTGTGAAGTCACAAAACATCCATGTATATAACCTTTGTTTATCTTCTAAATATTACCGATGTGCAATCACCATTATTGGTGCCAAACAGAGACAAACAGCCTTTCTAAAAACTATTTTTATCTAGCAAAACTAAAGTCAAAGTAGGTTGACGTTAAATCTGGGAACATAGTCATTATTGTTAATAAAGCCTTTTTTACACAGCCTAATAATCCTAGTTCACAAGACCAAGAATATCTAGGATCAATGCTGATAAATAGCTTCCTACATAATAGACACTTCATTCGCATGTTAAAATGTTGGGTAATACTCTTGAATCATCCCTTTAGGGAAGCAGCGAACCAGTCAAAGACGCCCAGGACTCGCCATTGGCGTCCATTCTTGTGCGGATCAGTGTTCCCCTCTTTAGAGGCTGTCGTAAAAGGCATATATTTTATAGAAAGTGCCTTTTAATCACATAGAAAGCTTTGATAAAACGGGTATTAGTATTTTCTCCGATAAGCAGAGAAAGTACATTTTAAGTATTCCCTCTAGAAGCAACTGCTTAGATGACCTGAATAATCGTTTTACAGTGTGCATAGCAAAGCAAATGTACGCCACTGGCCGTCCAATATTATAAGCTAAAACGTGTAAACTGAACTCAAGCTTCACGGCCTCCAAACCCTTTCGCCGAAATCGGTTTAGCTGTTGATTACCCCTTAACATTGAAAATATAGGCTCTACCCATGCTTTTCGATAGCTGAACCTTTTTTTGGCCTGATACTGCTGCATCACGAGCCGCAGTGCTTCCTTATGCTCATCCTGTGGGTAACGGTTAATCTTGCGCCCTGCTGTAGCCTTTGTGCACTTATCATGTTGTAAGCAACCCGCACAGTCCTTAGTACCATAGCGTCGGTATATCCCCTCTTTGTTAACCGATGCAATTGTTAATAGGCTGCCCGCTGGGCAAGTATAGGTATCGGTCGATTCGTCATATTTAAACTCTCCTTTTGTATACTTTTTCTTTGAATGTTTACCATTACCTAGCACATGTCCTTCTGGGCAGAGTAAGCTAATTTCCTGTTCTATTGGGTCTTTTAAAATACTTGCACAACAATACCCAGCATCGAGTAATAACTCGTCAACACTATCACCGCTGACCCGATGACTTTGAGCAAGCATTTCTGGTATCACAGCCGTTTCTGAGGAGGGGTCTACAGCAAAAACTGTGATGATTCTTTGCTCATTTGACAAAACCGAAGGCTTATAACTTGGCGCACTACCTCGGCCTCTTTTTTGTTTTTGCATCATAGCATCAGGTTCATGACCACTGATGCGTAGGGTTTCGACGTTACGTCCTTTCGCTCTATTTTTAGCCATTCGCTCATGCATAATGCCGGCTGTTTTAGTCGCTAAATCTAACATTTTTTGCGCGGCCTTATTATCGGGTGCTTTTTCAGCCGCTCGTATTGATGCTTCCAACGCTTCTTGTACTGCTTCTTGTTTCAACAAGTTGTCATGCGAGCAAGCTGCTTCTATCACTGTCCCATCACCCGCGACAGCAGAACTACTGCTCTGCGTTTTCTGGAGCACTGATGCTGTTAACGATTCAAATAATGAAGTGGGAAGCTGTTCTTAATGACGAAAAACAAACTTACCGATCACAGAGTGATCTGGGGTTATTCCTCCGGTAACCCACATGCATCCTAAGTCTGTACGTGCGAACTCTTCAAGCTTACGTAGTGATGTGATGCCTTTGTATATGCCATAAAAAACAAACCCCTCATCGACATTGGGCTATAAGGAGGACGCCCAGTCAGTGCATAAACAGATTCTAGTTCCTTCCAATCTAGCTGCTCTAGCAAGTCGCGAAAGACAAAAGGCGCTTTAATTTAGCAAGCCTTAAGGTGCTGCTCCAAGCCAATCTGCCCAATAAAAATAGTTTCAGGTTTTGGTTGTTCAAAGATGCGCTTCTGTGATTTAGGCACATTCATTGGCTTTGGTTTATGATGATCAACATCGTCCAGAAAGGATAATTGTGGATCTCTGTTAATGCTAATAATGGGCCGTTTAGTCATGATAGAGTTGCTAATAAAATGAGAATGAAATTTTACTCCCATTTTAAATAGAAAGAGACCTTTTGCGACAGCCTCTTTATGGCTATTGACCGCTTAGTTATCCATCTCATCATCTGGGGACTTATTCGCTACTCACTTAAATACCGACAAAGTTAAGGTAAATAAAATAATGAGAGGCTTTTTTGCATGATAATACAGCATTGAATGGGCATGGCTTTGTTTTCAAAAAAGCGTTACATTTTGCTAGATCTGAAAGATGAAGGTGAAACTTGCGATAAAAACGGGTTTATAATTTGATGAAAGATGCGGAGCATTTTGACAAATATGCCCGTTAGTATTCGGCTACTAAGGGATATTTTCCCTCACGTTTATGGGCGCTCTAAAGCAAATCCCGCTGTGGTGTTGCAATAGTGATCTCCTCCCATTTTCCCGACGGCTTTCAGGGCATTGGTCATTATACTGTGATCCTTAGTACAGTGATCGGCACTGTGAATCGCCACCACTTGCAACAGCATTAAACTGCCTCCCATAGGCTCATCGGAAAGTTTAATGACACGCTGCAATTTACATTCAAAGCGCACCGGGGAAATCGCCACACCCGGCGGAGCCACTCTAACACTGGCAACTTGCTCTATACCTAACTCACTAAATTCATCCACATCCGGGGCAAATCCTTGACAGCTTGCATTCATGCGCCCGACCGATGACTCATCAACAACGTTGACCACACATTCTCCCGTTTGCTTGAGGTTATTCAGAGTATCTTTATCTTGCCGGTTCCTAGGGGTTATTTGAGTGACGCTTAGAATCAGTGGCTGACAACTCGCTACGCTAAAAAAGGAGTAAGGCGCTAAGTTAAGCACCCCCTCACGACTCTTGGTACTAATCCAAGCAATCGGCCTTGGTACGACAGCGGCAACGGCCGCTTGATAGCACTCTCTCGCTGTCATCGTTTCTACATCGCGATACATATATTGATAATACCTTGTGTTAAATCAACACAGTGTAGCTAAGCTTTAACAAAAGCCCAAGGCCTTAGTGATCAATCACTACTACATTACCTCGCTAATTTTTATAAATGCTACAACTCTGCCTCTGCAATCACCGCTTGCTCTTTAAGCGCTGCTGCTTGCCATGTTTTATAAGCCGG
>Ga0105357_10001013_pt1 | contig 15127 bp, 14 predicted proteins | sample GOMGulsemesocosm_4_FD_83660 | JGI IMG/M metagenome (GOLD analysis project Ga0105357, IMG submission 83660) | Methane-oxidizing microbial communities from mesocosms in the Gulf of Mexico - GOM15B Gulf of Mexico | ecosystem: Environmental > Aquatic > Marine > Cold seeps | place: USA: Gulf of...
GAAATATTATTCTCCGAAAAGGCGGATAGTGTTTTAAACACGATACTGCTGGAAAATGGTTCTTGGGGCATGGCTGTGAAACCAAAGGTTGGCTGGGTTACTAATTATCAGGGTCAAGGCGTCACTCGAATAACGTTCGTGGCGATATTTATTGTCTTTGCCATTTTCTGGTTTTTCGCGGTTGCATACGTCAAAGGCCGGATTGATACGCGAAGTCAAAGAATGCATGTTCTGCGCGAGAAAACAGAATTTTTAGAAATTCTAAGTCATGAAATTCGCTCCCCTCTACAGGGAGTATTAGCTGCGCAGAAATATTTGTTGGATAATGGGATTGAAGAGCCCATGCGATCCATTGTGAAAACAGCTCAACAATCTGGAGATTATATCATTAGCTTAATTAATGATTATCTGGATTTACAACGTGCAGAAAGTAATAGTTTGAGCGTGTATGACACTCCCGTAAATATACGTGCTGTTCTCGGTAATGTTCTGAATATTGTAGCTGCTGGAAAGAGAGTGCAAGCGGTTTCTCTCAACCATAATGTTCGTGACACTGTGCCCAAATTACTGATGCTTGATGAGAAAAAAATCACTCAGGCGTTGGTAAATATAGTAGGAAATGCGGTCAAATTCACACCTCATGGGTATATCCGTATCACAGTTACCTACGATGAGCTCTCTGTTCCACCTGTGGTACAGATCTCAGTTGAAGATACTGGGATAGGCATTGAAGACGCAGAATTGGCGACACTTTTTGATCGATTTACCAGAAGCGCAAGTGGTGAATCTCACTCGGGGTCGGGTCTCGGATTAGCAATTGCAAAAACGCTGATTGACCTGTTGAGTGGCACTCTTTCTGTGAAAAGTAAACTGGGGGAAGGAACCATTTTTACTCTTTCAATTCCAACAAAAGAGGTGATTGAAAACGATACATTGAAGGAGAAATCAGCAGCAGATCAATCTCCGGGCTCGCATGCGGTTGATTTTCTAAAAGATGCTAATGTATTGGTAGCAGATGATGTGATTGTAAATCGTATTCTATTAAATGCCATGTTATCTCCGCTCGTCGCATCTGTGATTACGGTTGATGATGGTCAACAAGTATTGGACGCTCTTGACGAGCGGACCTTTGATCTCATTATTATTGATCTACAAATGCCAAAGATGAACGGGATTGAAGCGACTAAACTAATTCGTCAGAACCCCAAAACACGGAATATTCCAATAATCGGTTTGACGGGTGAGGACGCGTCGGAAGCGAAAGATAATCTTGCAGCTACTGGAATGAATGCACTGCTTACTAAGCCTATAAATATAGAACCACTCACTGCAGAAATGATCAAGGTGTTAGAAGTGTCGCGTTTGCATCGGACTAAGTAGGTTTAGAGTCAAGAAATGCCATTTTGATATTGCTGTAGGCAGCATCAGAGGTGACTTCTTCCCCAATCCACTTTGGTAAAATGATTCTGTCATCCGCATTGTTGAGTTCTATCTCGGCAAGAACAAGACCGGCTTTGGGACTTTCAAAGACATCAACTTCCCATACAAGATTGCCGGGACCTGAGACATGATGGCGCGTCTTTTGGATTACTTGTCCTTTCGCAGATTTTTGTTGAGCGAGTACATCTTTTACTGGGATTTCATATTCAAATTCTTCGCGGATCAATATGGATGAGGAGGTGGAGGGGTATTTGATAGTCAAGATACCAGTTGCCTCCTTCAAACGGAGCCGCAGTGTCGGAATTTGGTTCTCATCTGTCAGATAGAATTGAAGTATTCTCTCGGACTTTAGAATTTCTGATTTCCAGCTATCGTCTTTTACGAGGAATTTTCGTTCGATTTCCATTAAGGCTACTTTCCTGTTTTAGCTGATAGTCGCACCATATTTTGACATTCACCTGAAGGCAATCTATCACTGACCCAATTCAGAACGCTATCTCCCTTAAAAGGATACATGTAATGTCGCTTCCTCATATAGGGCTGGCGTTGATCGTCAATATTATCTGGGGCTTTTCTTTTGTTGCGGCAAAAGTAGCCATGGAACAATATTCACCGCTGTTGTTTACTGCCATGCGGTTTCTTTTGGTGGCGTTGCTTTTGGCTTGGTTTTTAAGGCCTGTCAAAGGAAGCATGCGGATGATTCTCGCTATTTCGCTTCTGGTGGGAGTTGTACATTTCACATTGCTATATTTGGGGCTGAGCATTGCTGGCGGTGTTTCAGCTGTTGCCATTACTATTCAGCTGGTTGCGCCTTTCTCGTTGGTTATGGCTGTGGTGTTTCTTGGTGAAACAATTCGTTGGCGCCGCGTCATGGGCTTACTTCTGGCGTTTGGTGGGATAATGATTCTGGGATTTGATCCGATTGTGTTTAATCACTTGAACGGTGTTTTACTTGTTGCCGGTGCCGCGTTTTGTATGGCCGGCGGGATAATTCTTATGCGAAAGTTGAGTGGCGTCGGTGCTATGGCGTTGCAGGCTTGGATCGGTCTTATCTCTTTTCCCATATTGCTGGTGTTCTCATTTATGTTTGAGCAAGGTCAGATCGAAGCCGTTATGACATTGAACTGGCGCCCGCTACTCGCACTCATCTTTACTGTTGTCATTACGACCATTGTTGCCCATGGCAGTTGGTATTACCTCGTTCAGCGTTATCCAGTTTCAGTTTTGACCCCATATGGTTTGTTGGCTCCGCTGTTCGGTGTTGGATTCGGCGTCTTTCTTTTTGACGAACCCATAAGTTGGAAATTTATTATAGGCGGTGTTGTCACATTGATCGGCGTGCTTATTATTAATCTCAGAACTGCGGGGAAGCTGGAAACCAAGTCATAACATCCGGTTTCTAGCGATTGTTATCAAAATAAACTTTTAGTCGGTCAAGATACTGAAACAATTCCTGTTTTTCAGCTTCTTGCCAGCCATCAAACGTGCCTTTTATACCTTGGATAAGACACTCTTTAGCTGTTTGATGGGCGGCGATACCTTCATTGGTTAGAAAAAGGATCTTTGAGCGGCCATCCTCTGGATTTGCCTCTTCTCTCAAATGATTTTTTTGCACCATTTTGGCCACGGTTTTGGTGATTCCGGGTTGCGGCTGCTGCATGGCAGCCGCAATCTGGGTAATTTTTTTCCCCTCATCAGGTCGGTGGCTAAAATGATTGAGCAGTTTAAATTGAGGGGGCGGGACGTCCGTTCCTTCCAGCAATTGTCTGGATTTTTCCGATGTAAGTTGCTCAATAATACCAATCCAGTTGATTATCCGGAAATCTAGAGGAGGCACGGATACAGTTTTATTTTTCATGCTTTCACTATATCAGCGAGGCGCCGTCTTGGGGAAGGGGCTACCTGATCTTGATACCCAATTCGGAAAAACATTTGCACGCGCTGCTGTTCCTTTACGCCAACATTCTGGTTAAACGTTTTTTGAAGCTCAGTCATTTCAGGGTATTCTTGTAAAACCTGACTAACAGGGTGAATAGAAACACCTAGTTTTGTGGCTAACAGATTGAGCCGGACATAACTGCGCCCAGCATTAACCTGTTCGGAGCGACTGTTACTCTCTGTGATCAGCCACCCCATATTGTATGTATCTTTTGCCCACCCAAGTGCGTAGTCAATACCACCTTGATGGGCCATTGTGCCTGGGGTCATTGCTTGTTTTTCATCCATAGCGCCAAATTTTTTCAGCCAATAGAACATCGGGCCATGTAAATCAATGCCGTCACGATGTTTGGCTATCTCGTCAGCTCCAATGCGAGTTCGGATCACACTTTCGCGGAGAGTCCTCGGCGTGTTCATCTCTAGAAGCATAGCTTCAGCTGCAATTTTTCGGTAAGGGCCAACCTGTAGTTCTCCAAGGGCGAACCCAAGTTTCTGTCCGGAGACCAACTCCATGCTAGAAAACGTCTCGTGGTGACTTTTTTCAAGAGTCTTTGGAAGATACCCTTGCTTGTTTGAGCGTCTCAGCCGAATCTGAGAAAACAATTGATCTTTGCTGGAAGCCGTTGGGGTTAGTTTGATATGAGCTATGGGTTTCTTAGAAACATCTAGTTGATCTGTAGCAGGCTCGCCTTCTGGAAACAGATCAATATTTGTATCAAACCCTCTTTCCTTCGCCGCAATAGAGAGAAGCTCTAGAAATGTACCTTGACCGATGATGATCTGTCTTGCGTATGGGTCGGTATCTGGAAGAAGACGTGCGCCATCCACAAACAGAGTAATGGCATTGTCTTCGGTTAGATCAGCTATCCATGCTTGCATATTGTGAGGATTAGGAGCGAGTAGGGCATGCGACAAGATCCATTCACGATCTTCTAGTTGATTGTTGGGGCCCTGCCACGCAGAGATGGCTTCTTTAGGCATTTGATCGCATTGGGTTAGGCCAACTGCACTGGCTGCAAAAATAATTCCTGTTCCGCCAACTGTTCTTAGAAATGCTCTTCTGTTCATAGCTTCCTCCATAGTGTATTCCTAGGAATATAAATACATTCTTTGGAATGTAAATAGTTTTCTTCAAATCAGTTTTGACAATTGACTCGTGAGGTGGTTGTTTCCCGTTTATTATCGGGAACCTGCCGAAAGATATTTAATGACTTTACCCTCGTATACAAAGCAAGCCGCTGGGCTTAGGCTCACAGGTTACTACACTGCTTTTTTTGCGGTCTACGGTATTGCCATACCTTTGTGGCCTCGATGGCTGGAAGCGCAGATATCACTTGAGCATGTGGGGTTAGTGCTTGGCGCTTCTTATTGGCTAAAATTGATCATTGTACCGCTTACTTCGTGGATAGCTGACGCAGTTGGGGATCGGCGCCGTGTTATGATTACGCTGGCTATATCCGTTGTAATAGGACTTGCCTTGTTACCCTTCTTGGAGGGCTGGATTTTATATGCGGCTGTTTGGGGTGTTGCCGGTGCCGCGCTATCAACGGGAATTCCTCTGTCGGACGGTTTAACTATGCGCCTTGGTCAATTACTAGGTGTCGAATTTGGTAAAGTCAGGCGCTGGGGATCAGTCAGTTTTATTGTCGTAACATTATGTGTTGGCTGGGCCGCGGACTATTATGGATTATCCGCTATTTATATCGCGATGCTGATAACATCGACGCTGCTCATCGTGGCGGCGTTTTCTGTGCCGCAAATTCATACCAAGCCAGCTTCAAGTAAAGTGCCGATTTTTAAACCACTGGCACTCCCGCATTTTCCGTTGTTTCTGGTGACAGTTGCCTTACTCCTGTCCTCTCACGCGGCACTTTATGGCTTTAGTGCCATCTACTGGAAGTCTCTTGGATATACTAACACCACCATCACATTGCTTTGGATCGTTGGTGTCGTTGCGGAAATTGGTATGTTTAGTGCCTCAAAAGGCCTTATTGATCGCTTTGGTGCTATGCCAATGATAATCATAGCCGCAGTGGGCGGAATTGTTCGCTGGACGTTGCTGGCTTATGGGACAAGCTTACCCCTGCTGGTATTGGGGCAGAGCCTGCACGCGCTTACTTTTGCACTCCTGTACATGTCCCTCATTGCGTACATGAGCAAGCGAGTGCCCCCTGACATTTCAGCATCTGCGCAAGGCTTGTATGACAGTTTAGCTATGGGGATTTTCTTTGGAATACTGACCATGGCCGCCGGGTACTTGTTTGAAATATCTCCGTCTTATAGTTTTTTGCTAATGGCGGCTTGCTCGTTCATTGGGCTGATCTTGGCGTTGATATTACTTCGGGCTGTACGATCATCTGAAAGTAAATTTTAAGAGAAGATTGTTTGCACAAATCCTTTTCTGGTTCCGTTGCTTAAAAACTGGACATGATTTTTTTCGAAAATCGCCGCTGTAATGCTACCTTTTTCTTTATAGCTACCTGTATCAATACCAACGCGGTGGCTAAATATTTCTGGCTTCATTTTATTTGTGATGCTGTGCCCATGTACGATCAGATAGTCCTTCGGCTCCCCCGACCAATGTAGAAAGGGATCTCGGATCCAATGCATATCATCAGTGCTTTGATCTTTAAGATCTTGGTCCATGCGTAATCCGGCATGTACGAAAATCAACGGGCCAATTTGTACATAGTCACTCAGGGTCTGCATAAATGCGGCGTGTTTTTCTGGATAGTTTTCACGAAATAGACGGAGAAGTTCTTCGTTTGAAGCGTCCGGAGATGTCTGCACATTTCGAAAATTCAGATAGCTGGAAACCGTCGATAATCCACCGTTTCGCCACCATAGGTCTTGCCGAGTACCTAAATCGGCCAAGGCCTCCTGAACCAAGTCTTCATGGTTACCTTGGATAAATATTTCCCGGCGCTTTGTTTTTAAAGCGGCTAACTGTCGATTGGTTAAATACTCGACCACTTCCGCAGACCGGGGGCCGCGATCTGTGTAATCGCCCAGAAAAACGATGTGCTCATTTTTTATGGGATTTTTTTCAACATACTGATCAACTAATTCCATCACTTTGGTCAAACGATCAAGTTGGCCGTGGATATCACCGATGGCTATAACCCGTGTATCATCAGGCAAGGTGACCTGGATTTTCTTCTTGGGGAATAGTCCAAACATAGTGTTTTTTGTCTCGTGTTACTGGAACAAAGTCAAGGAAGCGGCGCACTGTTCTACTGTTGCCTCACGACATCATTGCAGCGCAAGATGTTAATACCTATGTGTTTCTTCTGTGTCGGCGGCAGATTGCGTGTTACCAGTTGCAAACATGTTCAGGAGGCGATAGTGGTTTCCGAACGGAGAAGTAGAGTGACCAAAGCGCCAATAGTGAATAAAAACATAGCACAAACATCGCACCGCGAGAAAACATCAGTCCTTTATGGCCGATTACTGCGGGAGTATGTTTTTAAATATAAAGCACGTTTGGTTGCAGCCGTGTTCTTCATGATTATAGGGGCCATCACAACTGCGGCAACGGCTTTCATCATGAAGCCGATTGTTGATGAAGTGTTTTTTGATAAAAACCCTGAAATAATTTTGTATACAACCTTGGCCGTTGTGGTGATTTTCACGCTTCGTGGTATAGCCTCGTATGGGCAAGCTGTTCTGATGAACTGGGTTGGCACACGCGTAATTGCAAATATCCAATCGGATTTGTTTAAGAAGCTGGTGATGGCAGATCTTGCCTGGTTTCATGAAAACTCGACGGGGCAACTTATCTCACGATTTGTGTTCGATACCAATTTGCTACGGCAAGGCTCTACTCAGACACTTGTTGTTCTTACAAAAGATTCTCTTACCGCCATTTTCTTGATCGGATCGCTTTTCTATTATGATTGGAAAATGGCTTTATTCATTTTCATCGCTCTGCCTCCCGGCGCAATTGCTATTCGTCAGCTCGGAAAGCGTGCCAGAAAAGCATCTGCCAAGGTGTTAGAACAGACAGCCACATTTAGTACGTTTTTGGAAGAAGCCTTCCAAGGTATTCGAGTGATCAAAGCCTATGGGACAGAAAAGAAAACAGGAGATGATGGCGATACAGAAATTGAATATCGTTTCAAATATCAATTTAAAGCGATGCGTATTCAGGCAACCAGTAACCCAATTGTGGAGAGTTTGTCTGGGATAATGATCGCGGGTATTATTTTCTACGGAGCAAGTAGTGTTACTGCAGGAGAAACGACACCGGGTACGTTTTTCGCCTTTATCACTGCTGTGATGCTGGCCTACCAGCCTATCAAAAGTGTTGCTAAAGTTGCCCCGCAAATTCAAAATTCATTGGCTGCCGCTCAGAGAATATTCGATCTTCTTGATATCGTGGATGAGATCACCGAAAAGCCGGATGCAACACCACTTGAGCTGCATAACGGCGAGTTAGTATTTGATAAAGTGGCGTTCTCCTACAACAAGGGAGAGCCAGTTCTCAAAGAGATGTCTTTGACAATAAGCGCCGGAAAAAGGATCGCTCTAGTCGGTCCCTCTGGCGGTGGGAAATCAACTATCCTTAACTTGATGCCGCGGTTTTATGATGTGACCGGGGGTCGCATTTTGATTGATGGGCAGGACGTTCGGGATGTTACTGTTCAGTCTTTAAGAGAAAAATTCGCGCTGGTTAGTCAGGATATTTTCTTGTTCGATGATACTATCGCGGCCAATATTTCTTATGGTCGTGTGGATGTAAGCGAAGAAGAAATTATTCAAGCAGCCAAATCGGCGGCTGTTCATGATTTTGTAGAAACATTACCTGATGGCTATAATACACGTGTAGGATCAGATGGCGTTCGTCTATCAGGGGGGCAAAAACAGCGCATTGCCATCGCTAGGGCCATGCTCAAAGATGCTCCGATTTTATTGCTTGATGAAGCAACCTCTGCCTTGGATACAGAATCAGAACGTAAAGTTCAAATTGCATTGTCTCACTTGATGAAGGGACGTACGTCCGTTGTCATTGCCCATCGGTTGTCCACTATTTTGGATGCTGATTTGATTTACGTCATTGTAGATGGAGAAGTCACTGAAAGCGGGTCGCACACGGAACTGCTCGCCAAAAGCGGTACGTACGCTGAACTTTATAATAACCAGTTTAGCACAGATCAAAAGTAATGCGGTTTGCGGGGAAACATTCTGAATAAAATTGCACCGTGTAATAAGTAGGCGTTCAATGGAAAGCAAAATCTCAAACTGGTGGCTTGTTCGGCATGCGCCCGTTCTGCAAAAGACTTTGTATGGGCAGCTCAATGTTGTCGCGGATTACAGTGATGAGAGAGCTTTTATTTGGCTAGCTGGGCAATTGCCGAAAGAGGCGCGTTGGATAACAAGCGATTTGGATCGTTGTGTTGAGACGGCGACCAAGATACTGGATGTTGCGAATTTATCAGATGTCTCCGCCATTTCGTGTGCGGCATTGAGAGAGCAGAATTTCGGGAAATGGCAAGGTTTCAGCTACGCTGAAATTGAACAACAAGATCCGGACTTTTACCGCGACTTTTGGAAGGACCCTGCCTGCAATCAGCCCCCTGAGGGGGAGAGTTTTGACGACGTGATGACCCGCGTGCGATCAGTTCCTGCTGACTTTCAAAAACAAGAACATAGTCAGAATAATGTGGTCGTAGCGCATGCAGGGTCTATTCGCGCGCTAACTGCGTGGGCGCTGGATCTGTCGCCTAACGCAGCGTTACGGCTGGAAATTGCTCCGCTCTCATATACAAAACTCACCTTGTACGAAAAGAACGGAGAACAAAGTTGGCAGGTCTCTTGTATGAACCGGATTTGTACTGCTTAATCTTTGTCGCTAACGCCTGCTTCTGCGAAAGTTGCCATTCCGCTGTGCGTCGCGATTGCACCCTTTAAAATGCCAAGGGCCAGTGCTGCACCAGATCCTTCTCCTAACCTCATGCCAAGGTCTAGAAGCGGCTTTTTCTCCAATTTTTGAAGTAAATGAACGTGACCGGGTTCAGCAGATACATGCCCTGCAACGCAGTGATCTAAGGCCGCAGGGTTTGCTTTTGCAAGTACGCCCGCGGCCGCACAAGTGACGAAACCGTCTAATATTACAGGTATTGATTTGTGACGTGCCGACAGCACAGCGCCTGCCATTGCAGCGAGTTCTCTACCACCTAGGCATCGAAGAATTTCAATTGGATCGTTTAATATTCCGCGGTGCAAATCAAGGCCCTGATCGATCACTATCGCCTTTTTTGAAATACCTTCTTCTGTTACGCCGGTTCCGGGGCCTGCCCAATCTTTGCCTTTTCCGCCGAACAGGGCTGCGCATAGAGCCGCTGCAACCGTTGTGTTGCCAATACCCATCTCCCCGACAACTAAAAAATCGGCATCTTCACAAACAGAATTCCAGCCAACGTTCAACGCTGTTAGGAGCTCTTCCTCGGACAAGGCTGGTGCAGTCGTAAAATCAGCGGTTGGCGTTTCAAGTTGAAGTGGATGTACAGAGAAACGCGCGCCGAAAGCCTTTGCGAGTTGGTTTATGGCCGCGCCGCCATGTTCGAAGTTGGCAACCATCTGTACTGTTACTTCAGGAGGAAAAGCCGAGACGCCTTGTCCGCAAACCCCATGGTTGCCAGCAAATATGACGATTTGGGGAGAATTAAATGAAGCGGGGTGTTGCCCTTGCCATGCGGCCGCCCAAATGGCCAAGTCCTCAAGCGTGCCGAGCGAGCCTGCTGGCTTGGTAAGTTGTGCATTCCTCTCAACCGCTGCTTGCTCAGAAGAGGAATTTAAAAGCGGAAGCTGGCTTAATTTTTCGCGAAAGTCTTGAAGGTTTTTGATAGACATGAAGGATCCTGACAGCGGCTGAACAAACACAATTGGGCATTCTAATGCGGCAGAGTGGAAACGCAATACATACAGTTGTTGTAGATTTTGGTCGATTGCCCAGAAGGTATTAATACTTGTGATCTTTTGCGGTTACTGTATTTATATGGAACGATCGTTCCATATACAATTTAGCAGCAGCCCATTGCTTGCAGGAGTAGTTCATGACATCAGAAAAAATGCTGGCGGGAGCCAAATTTCCAGAGTTTTCAATTCCATTGGTCTCTGGCGGAGAGAAAAAATTAGGTGGCATCAGTGGCAATGATAGATGGCAGCTTGTTGTTGTGTATAGAGGACTGCACTGCCCTTTATGTGCCAAATACCTAGTTGAGTTGGATAGTCTCGCAGGTGAATATGGTCAACTGGGGGCGGATGTTATCGCGATCTCTGGAGATGGAAAAGAGAAGGCACTGTCGCAAGTGGCGAAAGGGGATTTAAATATTCCCATCGGATATGGCCTTGAAATTGAGCAAATGAAAGCGTTGGGGCTTTACATCTCGCATCCTCGATCACCCGAGGAGACCGATCAGCCATTTCCAGAGCCTGGTCTTTTTGTATTGCGTTCAGATGGTACTGTGCAGATAATTGATATATCCAACGCACCTTTTTCGCGTCCAGACTTGAAAGCAATCCTGCGGGGCATCGAATTTGGTAAGAAAAAGAACTACCCAATTCGTGGTACATTCTAAATTCCAAAAATGTGATATATTTGTTACGTATTGTTACGAAACAATGCAAACGAATAGTTAAGCGGAAGAAAACAATTTCTCGTTGTGGTACCAGCTCTATACGTAAAGTTTTAAGACACGGATGGCGAGAAATTTTTTTCTATTACCTGATTGTATTTTTGTATTAAGCCAGCAATTCACTGAGTTTGTGTTTGTAATCGGTTGAAAAGGATTGGGCGGAGAAGCTCTTTTAGGTGAAGCACTTGAGTTGAAGTGCTTTTTTAGATTAGTTGAGAATTATGTGTGTTTCACGAACGATAATTGGTGAACACTTTATTGTGAGTTGTGAATAAAATTGAGGATATTACGATTTTATTCTGGCTAATTGATTAACCAAGTGGAAAAATCGCTCTTGTGTGTGGATGTGTGTGTGAATGGAAGTTTTGAGGGCTGGGCATAATGCAGGAAAATAGTACCGTGCAGTCGACTGTAGAAATACGCGACGGTATAGAATGCAAAGTAAAGTGGTTTAATACTGCCAAAGGTTTTGGGTTTGTTGAGCCGCTTGATGGAACTGGAGATGCGTTTGTTCATATCTCTGTTTTGCAGAGTAAAGGGTTGCAAGGCCTGCCTGAAGGGGCACCTATCATTTGTGATTTGACAGCTGGCGCGCGCGGTCAGCAAGTTCAGAGAATTCATGATTTGGGGCCTGCGCCTGTCTTAGATCAACGCGAAGGTGATACAGAACTTATCGAAGGTATCGTAAAGTTTTTCGATACTGAAAAAGGGTTTGGTTTTGTTACTCCGGATGACGAAAGCCGTGATATTTTTGTGCATATGAAAGCACTTGAAAAGTCAGGTCTAGGCATTCTGGAAGCGACGCAACGGGTAAGGTTAAATGTTACAGATGGCGACAAAGGGCCTTTGGCTGAAGGCGTTGAGCTTCTTTAATTGGTCCTTGTTACGTTGAAGATATAAAATACCCTGTCTTGTGAAATCACGGGCAGGGTATTTTTTTGAAAAAATTCCGCTGTGGTGTTTAAGACTTGCCTTAGACGCATCTTACAGGCACCCTCTGTTTGGGCTTGAAAAGCACCTGAAAAACCAATAAAAATATCAGGAGAAAACTAATGCCAGGCATTCTAGACGGCATACGTGTGCTCGATTTTGGTCGCTATATTGCTGGACCTTATTGCGCAACTATACTGGCGCAATTAGGCGCCGAAGTCATTCGCATTGAAAAGCTAAGCGGTAGTGAAGATCGGTTTATGACACCGGTTAGCGCAAATGGGGATGGCGGCATTCTCATGCAGATGGGGCACAGCAAAAAAGGCATGACCTTGAACCCCATGAAGCCTGAGGGCAAAGAAATTGTCGAACGGCTGGTCAAATCAGCGGACGTTGTTGTCGCAAATCTGCCGATAGATACATTGAATGCCATGGGGCTTGATTACGATAGTTTGACGGCTATTAAAGGGGATATAATTCTAACCCATCAGTCAGCATTTGGCGACAGCGGACCCTATAAAGACCGCGTCGGATTTGATGGCATTGGTCAGGCGATGTCCGGCGCAATGTATATGTCAGGGGAGAATGATATTCCCCGGAAACTTAACAGCCCCTATGTGGATTATATGACAGCCTTAAACGGTTGTATCGGAACTTTGGCTGCCATCATGCATCACCGTCAAACCGGTGAAGGGCAACTGGTTATGGGCTCGCTTTTTGGATCATCCATTTTGGCGTCTGCAGTGACGTTACTAGAACAGGCAATGTTAGATGAAAATAGAGTAGGCATTGGTAATCGCGGATATAACGGCGGGCCTGCAGATACGTTTCAGACCAAAGATGGCTGGGTTCTCGTGCAATCCATAGGCCAACCCTTGTTTGAACGCTGGTGTAAATTGATCGGCGAAGATCACTGGCTTGAGGATCCTCGTTTTGAAAAGGATCAAGATCGTGGTGATAATGGTCATATTCTTTCAGAACGTATGGCTCAATGGTGTCTGGAACGCACCACAGAAGAAGCTTTGACGCAAATGGGTGAAGTGCGCCTGCCGTGTGGCCCGGTTCTGTCCCCTGAACAGGTTCTCAATGATCCTCAGTTAAAAGCGATGGGGATTATGCAGGATGTTGACTACCCAGGGCTTGCAAAGCCAGCGCCAGTAACAAGTTTCCCGATCAAGATGTCGAAATCTGACATCTCTATTAAACATCGAGCTCCAACACTCGGAGAACATACAGATGAGCTAATGGTTGGACTTGGTTATTCGGAAGCCGAGATTGCAGATTTTAAATCCAAACGGGTAGTCTGACATATTGTGGGAGGGAGCTAAGCTTCCTCTCCGTCTTTCCCAAGGTTTGTCCAATGGCGTAAGAAACGCCATGTCCAGTCGTTCATTTCGGTATCGTAAAGAGTGCGGGAATGAAGTTGATCTTCGGCGCTCTGCGCGCCGGGCTCTACCAACATATGGGATGCTTTTCGCAACCATTTCCGGTTCATGGCTTCTGTAACTTCCGGGTGGAACTGAATGCCGTAGGCATATTTTCCATGACGGTACGCCTGATTTGGGAAATAATTTCCACTCGCAAGCAAAGTACTTCCGCTTGGTAGGTCAAACCCTTCTTTGTGCCATTGATAGGCGTGTAAATGTTTATCAAAATAGGCCGCTCCAGCATCAGTTGGCTCAACCCGATAATATCCAATTTCCATATAACCTTCTGGATGCCGCTTCACATCTGCGCCTAGCGTTCGGGCCATGATTTGAGCGCCAAGACAAATTCCCAGATATGGAATTTCTGCAGACAAAGCTCTTTCCACGTATTTTGTTTCACTAAGGATATAGTCTTCATGATCGTCGTTCGCACTCATGGGGCCGCCAAATATCACTGCCCCATGATGTTCCGTCGGATTCTCAGGCAATTCATGTCCAATAGCTGGGATACGCATATCCAGCTCGAAACCCAAGCTGCGTAGAACTTCTCCCACCCGCCCAGAGTCGGAGCGGGCTTGATGCATAATCAACAGAATTTTTTTACCGGACATATTAATCAAACCACCTGCTTGTTTTTTAGAGGAAAGTTTTGTGCGTATTGGACTACATTGCGCTAATACCGCCATCCAGAATTAGTTCGGCGCCAGTCATGAAACGGGATTCGTCAGATGCGAGGTAGAGGACACCATATGCAATATCATCAGGCTCACCGATATGACCGATTGGAACCTGCCGCGCCAATTTCGCATATCCCTCTGTCGCGCCGTGACGAGAAAACATAGCTTGCAAGATCGGGGTGTTTACAAACGTCGGATGAACCGAATTGCTGCGAATGCCATTCTTCTTTCGTGCACAATGAAGTGCTACAGATTTGCTCAAGTGACGCACCGCCGCTTTTGCAGAGTTGTAGGCGGCCATGTTATGGCCTGCGATAATCCCGGCAATGGAAGAAATATTAACGATAGAACCAAGACCCTCGGTTTCCTCGATGTATGAAATAGCATACTTACATCCGAGAAAGACAGAATCCAAATCTACTGAATGCACTCTTTTCCATGTTTCAAATTCGGTGCTTTCAACATCTGATCCATCACCAATACCGGCATTATTGACAAGAATGTTTAGGCCGCCAAAAGTTGATTTTGTTTCTGCAAGCACTTCTTGCCAGCGTGCTTCGCTCGTTACATCATGCTGCAGAGCAATCGCATTTTCGCCAATGAGCTTAGCTGTCTCTACAGCACTTTCTTCATTGATATCAGTTACGGCGACTTTAGCGCCTTCTTTTGCCAACATTATGGATATTGCACGGCCCAGTCCGCTACCGGCGCCTGTTACTAAAGCAATTTTTCCCTGTACTCGACCCATAGGATACTCCCCATCTGTTGTTATTGAGGGCAAAATCGTGGTTTTTTGGTTGCGCCTCGTATTTTTTTATTCCGCCCTAGTGTTGTGATTGTTGGAAACAAGTCAACAAGCGTATAATAGATTGGCGAAAGAAATTGTTTTGGAAATATTGTATGAACGTCTCGCCTTCAAATGACACCCCAACCTCTCATGAACTTCCGACATGGCTGTGGTTATGGCTGGTCCCCTCCATTCTCGCTGCTCAATTGATCATTCGCGCTGTTTCGCCAGAGTTTGCAACAGAACATTTAAGCGGAGAGCTCGGGGTAATTGAGAATTTGACAGTTGTGA
>Ga0105357_10001014_pt1 | contig 15123 bp, 14 predicted proteins | sample GOMGulsemesocosm_4_FD_83660 | JGI IMG/M metagenome (GOLD analysis project Ga0105357, IMG submission 83660) | Methane-oxidizing microbial communities from mesocosms in the Gulf of Mexico - GOM15B Gulf of Mexico | ecosystem: Environmental > Aquatic > Marine > Cold seeps | place: USA: Gulf of...
AAGGTTATGGCATAGCTACACCCATGCCAGCCAGTGATATTCCAGCGTGGATTAGAGACTGGAAGCATGACGATAGTTGAAAGGTTTGAATTATAATTATTTTTGATCGATGTTAGCTGTTAATAAATATCACCAAACTGCTCTATTTGGGTTAGATAAATTCGTAAATCTAGCTCGACTTGATGGTAGTCTCTCATCATATATTGACATAATTTGTAAAAAGCTTTGTTATGGTTTTTTTCTTTTAAGTGAGCCAATTCATGCACTGTAATCATGGATAAAAAAGGTTCGGGCCCCTTTTTAAATAAACTGCCAATGCGAATTTCATTTTTACTTTTTAATTTATTACCTTGCACGCGAGATACATAAGTATGTAAACCCAATGCATTGTTAATCACATGAATTCTATCATCAAACTTTATTTGACTTAATGGAGATGATTTTTTTAAATATTTATTTTTAATGTCCATAACATAATAACGCAAGCTTTTATCGTTAGTTACGTTATGACCGCTTGGATATTTATGTAGTAAATATTTTTCTAAGGTGTTTTTATCAACCATTTGCTGTACTTGCTTTTGCACTGTAGATGAATAAGTGGATAGATATTTTAAAGGTATTGACATAAAAAAAGTAAAATTCAGGGGATCATTAATATTAATGTCATTATACGTCACTTTTACAATACTGCTAATTTGTTAAAAACGCTTCTACGAGAGAGCAACTAACGATGTAAATTCATCTTTTTTTAACGAGTAAAAAGTATTGCTTTAAGGAATATAAATGAAAGCGCTTATTTCAACACTCATGGTTACGATCATTACTGGTATGATCGTATTCAAGTTTTTTTAATAAGTTTATTAACATTTTTTGGCTATGCCGTTTTACCTATTAAAGGCTTAAAGAGCTTAATACATTGTAAAAAAATTGTACAAAAAATGCAGGACAGAAACAAAGTTAAAAGTGCGAATGTATCGAAGCGTTTTATTAAGCGTTCAGGTAAAAAAGTGGCCATAATTACTGTTTCTGCGGCAACTGTAGGTTCTTTAGCGGTAATAGGCACATTAACTTATTTAGAAATAAGTTAATACTGTGATGATAAACAGGGTCTTAATGAAGAAGTAAATATCTTATTTGATACCAACAAGCAGTCTGATATGAATGCGTGTCTTGAGCAAGGTAACCAAGACTCAATACATTTTGCCAATGAGGCTTGGTATAGTATTGAGCAAACAAGTGATGAATTACTAGATCCTAGCCGTAGAGCAACAGTTGAGTTATTCGAATCTATTGATGAATGGTTTAATCAAATGTTTAGTAGTAAATAATTGGCTCTGTTGTAGTTTATTGTTGTCGCTTAGGTTAACGTTAACCTAAGTGTTGTGTAGCGTGTGAATTGAGCTAAAAAACTAAATTCCCTCACAGTCCTTTAAAAATAGAGTGATCACAGAACGACAAAAGTGTTCTACAACAGAGCCAAATAATTACTTAGATTCAAATAATAAGTGTGTAGGTATGTAATTAGAAGTTAAGTTTTAATTGTTTCTGTCGATAACCTCTTTACTAGCGTAATTTTGCGAGAGAAGAGAGTAATTCATTGGCTGTTAATACTGCTATCAACATACCTGACAATTCTGACAATAATATAGCGCTGACTTCAGATATATTATTGCATGAACTGCAACTAGGTGAACAGCTAAATGAAAGTGTTCATCAAGCAAGGCGTGCAGACTTTTCTTTAATGTTAGCAATGCTTTGTGATGATGTTAGAGAGCAAAGTCAATTTACTTTGCCGCAAACCGATGTTAGTTCAAATGAACAATCAAAACAGACAACTCAAACATTAAGAAAGCATTTTGACATACCTGAACAAGCGCCGTTAGCATTAAAAAATATTGAACAAATTAGTCAATTTAACCAAAGTCAATTAATTACTGATAACGATCTTGTGTCTTTTAAATTAAGTAATGTTTTGTCACCAAAGCCGTTAACTTTTCGAGATGATTATCAACACATTCCCAGTAATGTTCTTGGTAACACTAGCTTAACTTGCCAAGAAAAACACTCATATCACCAGTCATCAAACGTGCTTAATAAACGCGTAAACATGGATGTTGGAGGTTGGCTTAAAGCTGTACAAACGACATTAGTAAAGTCGAGCCTTGTTGACGCTATTGCTGTTTAATGCTTTCATTTTAGTGATGGATACTGGGCAGTGATTCAAATTTCATGGCGAATTGTGGATCAATGAGCATCACACGAAAATGCAAAAATTAACATCTGCAGCCATAGTCGCTTCCGTAATAGAAGCAATAAAATAGTGGAGACAAAAGCACTTATTTGATGGGAACTAAGAGGATCTAAATTAAAGTTAAAGTTAAAGGAAACAACAAATAAACGCAAGAGAAGCACAGAAGTTATTGTATGAATAGCAATTAACTGATATCTCATCGCCTTTAATGGTAAATAGTTTTGAAAAAAGCATTTATTTGTTTAGATTTTAACCTTAATCAAATGTTATAATTTTTGCATATCCTAATTACGCATAAATCAGTTTTATTAATTAGGTGATCTATTTCAATAAGGAAAATGGAAAATTACAAGATGTTTATTTCATTAACTCGTTGTTCAGGACAAAAAGCTCAGGATACTTACTCCTGTATTTTCTTATAAGTAACTTAACAATACTTATAAAGGGGTGGGCGCAGCTGCCATTTTACTAATAAATGGCATCCAAACAGTGATAGTTATTAAATAAATAACGAAGTGGTTGGCTGTTTTTCTAGTAGAAATGATTACATAATTAATTTGGTTGGTATTATCTACGTTTATGCCTTAAGTTTTAGAGGTTTCTTGTGACAGATTCAATGTCAAAACATGTTCAGGTTGGAGAATGGATTTTCGAAGTGAAAATGGTTCGTGCACTTAAAGTTTCAGAGTACGGGAAACCTTATACGGCCATAGCAAATTGTAATATTAATGGCGACACCATGTATATAGATGGTTTGATGACAAAAAACGATCAAACTTTCACTAAAAATGATTTAAAAAGTTTTAATGAGTTTTGTCATAAAATGGGCCTTAAACGGTGCTCATATCATCGCTTTCAAAACGGTCAGACAATCACGAGAGATGTTATAGTTAACCCTGAATAAAGTTTATACTTGATAATAAGGTAGAAAAAATACTTATTAAGTAAGCTTTTTAATCGCACCGCTAGAAAAAAAACAACTAAAAAGTTTGTCTCGATGCTGATTATTGTTAGAAATGCTGTTTATTGTTAGAATAGTATATCAATTATTTTCGATTAAAAACTTTTATGGCATCACTTCAAGAACAACTACTTAAAACGGGTTTAACAACCAAGCAAAAAACACGTCAAGCCAACGTAGATAAACGTAAGAAAAACAAGCAAAAGCGCAGCGGTGTACAACATGGTGCTAGTTTACAAGAACAAATTCAGCAGGATCTAGCTAAGGCTAAAACAGATAAAAAAACAAAAGATAATGTGTTAAATAAACTGAAGCAGCAGGAGCTCGCAGACAAAGAGCAAATATTACGTATTAAACAAATTCTAACGCATCACCAGATTAAAAACGTTGCAGGTGATAATGATTACAACTACACCTTCAATACTATAATAAAAAAACTACCATTAGATGCGGTCACCCATAAAGCATTGGTAAATGGACGTTTAGCATTATGCGGTTTAGATGAAGTCTCTTATTTAGTTACGCGAGAAACAGCAGAAAAATTAAGTGAGCTAGATAAAAGTGTTGTGTTGGTACAAAATGATCAAGCGCTTGATGAACAAATTGACGAAGATGACCCTTACGCTGACTATCAAATTCCAGATGATATGATGTGGTAAATTAATTAATCTATAATCATTTCTATAAGTCTTTATGTCAGGGATAATGATACAGGTATAGCAACATAAAATTGTCAGGATATTAGGGTAGGTGCGCTTTTTAAATTAGAAATAATATGTCAAATAATACTGAGTTAAATGTTAATACATGTAGTAATACCAGTTTCATTAATTAAGTGATTTATTTTATTCATAAAAAATACCCTTTACGACGCTTTTATTTAATCATTAATGCTTCATGTAGTTTATTGGAAAGTGCAGAAATAATTGTCCTAAGCATATTTTCCAGAGCATATTGTCCTTAATATTCACATGACAAAGGCTCTGCCTAGTCTATTTACCGAATGAATAGCTGAAAAAACAACCTCGAAAAATCAACATATCCTAATGTAAGCAATTACAATAGGATGTTATAAACATTTAATTTAAGGAGTTCCCCATGCCAAAGGCTAGCGACATAAAGAAAAATGCTGCGATAGAGCATAACGGTAAAGTTTTAATTGTTAGAGATATTACTCGTTCTGTCCCTCAAGGTAGAGCAGGAGGTAGTTTATATCGCATGCGTTTATATGATGTGGTTACGGGTGCAAAAGTTGATGAAACTTTTAAGGCCGATGATATGCTTAGTTTTGCAGACCTAAGTCGACGCCCATCAATGTTTTCGTATATTGACGGTGATGAGTATGTCTTTATGGATAATGAAAACTATACCCCATACAACTTGAGTAAAGAAAGTATCAGTGAGCAGTTGTTGTTTATTAACGAAGATACTCAGGGTTTGTCGGTGATCATTGTCGATGATGTACCTGTTGCGGTTGATCTTCCAGCTTCTGTTGATTTAGTTATTACGGAAACAGATCCCTCTATAAAAGGAGCTTCAGCCAGTGCTCGTACTAAACCTGCAACCCTTTCAACTGGGTTGATTGTACAGGTGCCAGAGCATATTTCTTTGGGTGATAGAATTAAAGTTAACACCAGTGAGCATAAATTTATGGGTCGCACAGACTCTAAATAATAGGTAAAGTAAAATTATGCTTAGAGTAGTGATCGAACAATGAAGTTTCTAGCGAGGCGTAGTCTAATTCATTTAGCTGCCTCTTAGTAATACCAGTATTAAATGGTCGGTGTTCACTTTTATTACGGGTGAAGCTTAAAGTTATGCCATGCTTCATCTTTTTTCTCAAAACATACTCTATCATGTAAACGGCTTGCGCGGCCCTGCCAAAATTCGATATAGGTGGGTTTCACACGCCAACCACCCCAAAATTTAGGATGCGGCACTTCACCTTGCGCAAACTTTTCATTAAAATGCTCAATGCGTTCTTTTAGTTCATTATCGTGGGTTAGTTTTTTGCTTTGTTTTGATGCCCAAGCGCCAACTTGACTTCCTCTATCTCTACTATGAAAATAATCAGCTGATTCTTGCGCTGTTACTTTTTCAACCGTACCTTCTATGCGTATCTGTCTTTGTAGAACATTCCAATGAAATAACAATGCTACTTTATTATTTTCCTCGAGTTCGTTACTTTTTCGGCTACCGTAGTTAGTAAAAAATATAAAACCTTGTTCATTGAAATCTTTAAGCAATACCATGCGAGAGCTAGGTTGGCTATCACTATTACAACTGCTAACGGACATTGCTTCAGGTAATAAAACTCCTGATTTATTAGCATCGTTAAACCATTGAGTAAAGAGTGCTAAAGGAGAAGAGTCAGAGGTGATTTCGGGTAAAGGTAAAATGACTCCTTGTCCAAAGGTAAAAAGACATCGAAGTTTTTCTAATAAAGTCATAAGTTAATTCATAATAAACGGGTTAATACTCGTTATTATTTTATCAGAGTTTACTCAAAGAAAACTAATCTTATATTTATAATATTTGACTAAATGCCTGAATTGTAGAGCGATAAGCCTAAGCAGACTCCGGCTTTTTTCACAAAGCGTTGTTTATTGGTCTTGAAGTTAATTATCTAGCTTGTATTAGCTCAAATCAAAAATAGACACTTTACTGTCATAAAGCTGTTTAAACTTTTTATCATTCGATAAAAATAGGCGCAATAACTTTGGATCAAATTGCTCTGGCCAAGTACGGCCATCACCGTGACGCATAATTTGTATGACCTTATCATGCTCGAAGGCAGGTTTATAGGGACGACGAGACCTTAAGGCATCATAGACATCGCAAATTGCAACAATTCTTCCACTAAGTGGAATCGCTTCTCCTTTTAAAGCATGGGGATAACCACTGCCATCCCAACATTCGTGATGTGACACAGCAACCTCTGCACCTAGGTTCAAATAGGGTGAAATGCTAGCCGACGATAAAATTCGCTGACCAATCAATGTGTGTTGCTTTATCTGAGTGAACTCGTCCTCGGTGAGTGGTCCTGTTTTTTGTAATATAGCATCAGGGATAGCTAGCTTGCCGATATCATGAAGAGCACTTCCATAAAATAAGGCATTAATATATTCTTTCTTTAGGCTGGCTAGTATGCCTAAGGTCTTTGCATAATGCCCAATTCTCCCAACATGCTGCCCCGTTTCATCATCACGATATTCGGATGCAATAATTAAAGTTCGAATGGTTTCAATGTGACTTAATTCAATATTCTCTTCATCTTGCACAACCGTGTGTTCGAGCAGGCGTTTTTCATGAATTAATTGATCTTGATAAGCTTTGACCTTCAATGTATTTCGAACGCGAAGCCATAGTTCTTCTCGATCTATAGGTTTGTTTAAAAAATCATCTATTTCTAGAGATAGAGCTTTTAGCCTTGTCTCCCTGTCTGTTAATGCACTAATAATGACAATTGGAATATATTCGTCTTTAAAGTCATTTCTTAATTTAGCGGTGACATCATAACCAGTTAGTCCTGGCATCATTAAATCAAGCAAGACTATGTCTACACGATCATGTTCTAAGTAATTTAAAAAGTCGCCTCCCGAGTTAAAACACCTAGTTGTATACCCCTCATGTTCTAATAACATGCTAAGCAATGCGGTGACATTAGGCTCATCATCAACTATGGCAATAATGGGTGGTGCTTTGATGTTAAAGGTCATTACTAAGCATCCGTTCAATGAGACTTAAAAATTCGCGATAATTAAACGGTTTTGCCATGTAGTCATCAAAACCGCTCGCCATGATCCTTTCTTTATCACCTGACATTGCAAAAGCAGTAAGGGCGATGATCGGGGTACGAGACAAAGCTATTTCAGTTCTCATTATTCGGCATGCTTCCATCCCATCCATTTCGGGTAATTGAATATCCAACAAAATCAAATCTGGCTTGATTGATTTTGCCTGTTTAATTCCTGCTTCTGCATCCACATCTATCGATACTTTATAACCGCGTTGCTCAAGTAACATTACCATTAATTTCATGTTATTAGGGTTATCTTCTATTATTAATATATGCGCGGGTTTAGTTGGCATCATGTTGTCTCAGCAGTTTATTAATGTAGTCAACAAATCCGTGTTGATCGATGTCGAATTTCTCAATAACATTACTTACTAAACCAGAAAGACGTTTCAAATCGTCAGGCGTAATAATTTTAGCGGTCACTATCACCACAGGAACTTCATGCAACTGATGTGATTGCATATACGCCAGTACGTCAAATCCTGTCATATTGGGCATCATCAAGTCTAGAATAATTAAATCGGGCGTAAATTCTTTTAGTTGTGTAATCGCTTGCTCTCCTGAATAGGCTTTTTGAAGGTCAATTTGATTATGTTGGAGATAGGTGCTTATTAGATTAATTGAGTTAGGGTCATCATCAACGATTAGTACGGTATAGTCTTTTGTAAATTGGGCAATATCGACAGGAATACCTGCAGATACTACTGATCTCAACAGCATGTTTTTACTAATGGGCTTATTAATAATTCCTCGTGGTTTTATTGCGATGCCTGTTATATCAAAATCAGACACTTGTATCAATATTAATGGCAATGGGTGGTCGGGATCAGACAAACAAGGAATCCCTTGCAATCTCTCTAACTCAGGCTCAGTAACTTCAGCAATAATAGCGTCAATTTTGTGTTTTGCAACTTGATTTTCCAATGCAGATGTTTCAGAATTAGAACTGCGCAGAACCTCTATTTCAGACGCCTCTAAAATGCTCCTTATCATCGCCGCGTCAGCATCATTATGGTTAAACAGTAAGACTCTTTTTCTTTTTACTAAAAATTGATTAACATTATCTTCAATGGAAGTTGGGGTGCTATTAGAGGGTAGCCACACGGTAAATGTACTGCCTTTTCCGTCTTCAGATTGCACATCAACGCAACCTCCATGCAACTCAACTAAACGTTTGACCAACGCTAACCCTAATCCTGTGCCTTGATATTTCTTAGCGAAAGAACCATCAAGCTGTTCAAAAGGTGTAAATAACCTTTCTATGTCAGTCGGCTTTATCCCAATACCAGTATCTTTAATGGTGATGGAGGCATAATCTGACCGCTTTTTATTTTTTAGATTATAAGTTGGCACAGTATTAATGTGCAATTGAGTTGAAATAGTAATACTGCCGCTATCAGGGGTAAATTTAGTAGCGTTCGATAATAAATTAAATAAAATTTGTTTAACTTTTCGCTCGTCAGCATAAATTTTTGACAGTTGAGGATCTAAGCTAATATTAAGGTGAATATTATGCTTATTCGCCTTTTCTTTGATTATTGAAAGAGAGCGTTCAACTACCCCATTTATATCTAAATCAGTACAATATAACTCCATTTTTCCAGCTTCAATTTTTGATAGATCTAAAATATCATTAATCAAACTGAGAAGATGTTGGCCGCTTTCATAGATAATATTTAAGCCTTCCTCTTGCTTTTTATTCACCTCACCAATCATTTTGTCTTTCATGGCTTCAGAAAAACCCAATATTGCATTTAGTGGTGTACGAAGTTCATGAGACATATTAGCGAGAAACTCTGACTTCATTTTACTTGCTTCAGCAAGTTGTTTATTTTTAAGCTCGATCTCATTGTTTCGATCGCGTAGTTTTTCCGTTATTATCTTCATATCGTCATATTGTTTGAGGTTGTGCAAAGCAACCCCCGTCTGCACACACAATCGTTCGATAAAGATTAATTCACCTGTTGATGCAGTATCACGAGATACCATTAAAAAAACACCTAAGCGTTTTTCTTGATAAATTACTGGGGTGATAATAACGGTTTTTGGTTTAATTTTGGTGAAACCAACATCAATTACATAGTCATCATCATTTATATCGTTTAATACAATTTTTTTATTATTTTTAGCACATTGGCCAATTAAACCTTCGCCTAATTGATAACTATGCTTAACACTTTCATTAAGCCCGTACCTTGCCTCACAGGTTAGTAAGCCTGACCATTCATCAAAGCCATAAAAAGCACTCATAATATAATTATGACTTTCAGCCAAAATATTCAGCAATTGCGTCAGCACGGTTTTGCGGTCTTGAGATGAGTTGAACTCGGTTAATACTTTACTATGTGTAGATTCATAACGTGCAATTTTGGCTACACGTTCTTCTGCTTTTTTTTGCTCAGTAATATCGCGTGCAGCAGCAAAAACCCCTTGGGGTACCCCCATCTCATCGCGATAAACTGATGCGTTATATAGTACATGAGTAACGACACCATCTTTGCGACGTATGGAAAGTGGATAATCAGTTACGTAGCCTTCAGTAAATACTTTCTGATAGCCAGCTCTGGCTTTATCTGGCTCAGTAAAATAATTTGAAAAATCACTGCCAATCAAACTCACTCTATCGATGCCAGTGACCTTTTCTGTAGCATTATTGACATCCATGATTTTACCCTCAGCACTTATTGTTACTAGGGGGTCGAGACTTGCCTCAATCAAACTTCGTGTATATTCACCAACTTGTTTAAGTTGTTGCTCCGCCGATCTTTGCTGACTAATATCGCGAGAAACTGCAAATACTCCCGCCACTTTACCCAACATGTCTTTATAGACCGAAGCGTTATAAAGTACTGGTGTTATATGTCCATTTATATGACGCAGTTCTAACGGATAATCTCTAACAGAGCCTTTTTCATAAACTTGCAAATATCCAGCACGTGCTAGTTTGGGGTTAGTAAAGTAACTCGAAAAATCCGTTCCGATTAATTTTGTTCGAGATAAGCCGATAACTTGTTCAGCTGCTTGATTGACATCTGAAATCACACCATCAGGGGCTATAGTTACTAGTGGGTCAAAGCTCAATTCAATTAAACTTCGTGTATATTCAGGCGAGTTAACCGTTGATTTCGACATAAAGTAACCTAGGTTTACAGTGGACTTACTCTGATGCTAGCCTCAAATGCACAAAAATTCAAGAAGAAATAAACCAGCTCAATTCGTAACTTCAACCCGTTACATTTCAAGCCAAAACGATGGTATATCAATTAGCGCTCAATAGTATTCGCTTGCCAGCTTCTAAACAAAAAGAGTTCACCTCGGTAAAAAAGTAAAAGCATAAGCAAGGAAATTGGTCAGGGAATAAGTAAGAAAAAAGGTAGGGAGGTAGTCAAGGAAGAAAATAGTTTCAAAAACTTTATGTTTTCTTTTATTGATATACTGAGTATTAAGGTAATATTAGTTTATACAGCATTAATTATTTGAATTAAGTTATTATGCCAAATACTGGCTTCTATAGATGGTTTTATCACTTTAGCCAACAAGCAAAGGCGTTGTCTGAACGACGTTTAATCGTGCTTGTTGGTAAAAATGAGTGGGCACACTCCTTATTGCAAACTATTCCTTCCTTTAATCATGGTAGACATGATACAGATGAAAAATTATGGTTAATCTATGGCAATAATGAGCAGATTAAAGCGAATGTTTCATCGCAACGTTTTCGAGACCGGCTAGGTACTGAAAGTGACTTTGTTGTTTTTACTCAGCCACAATTGCCTGTAGATGCTTTCGCTGCTCTATCAGGTACGCTTGTTTCTGGTGGCATAATGTTTTTAATTATTAATGAGTTGACATTAATTAAACAAAGCAACTTTTTTAAGCGATTTTTTACCTTACTTCAAGGTTACTCTGAGCATGTAATACTTGAGCAATCAGCACTTATTTTTCCGACGTCGAAGCCAATAAGCCAAGTAAGAGATGAACACGTAATAAATTCGCAAATTGCCTTTAGGCCCCAAGCGTTAACTTATGGTTGTATTACTCAAGAACAAGTCAGTGCAGTAAAAGCTATCATTAAGGTTGTCAAAGGGAAAAGTAAGCGGCCGTTAGTATTAACCGCTGATAGAGGAAGAGGTAAGTCATCGGCGTTAGCTATTGCCTGTGCTCAGTTGTTAGCAGTGGCCAAAAATGACAATAAACTACATATTATTATAACAGCAGCAGAGATAAATTCGGTGCGAATTTTTTTCAGTCAGTTAGTGGTTAGTTTACCGCAAGGTCAACGAGAGGGTCAAAAATTTACTGTTCTTAATGGCTTGGTTGAGTTTGTTGCAGTTGATAAATTAATTAAGTTACAACCTAAGGTTAGTTTGGTCTTAGTAGATGAAGCAGCAGCGATACCCGTGTACTTACTTGATCAGTTATTATTTCATCACTCCCGCCTGGTTTTTGCTAGTACTATTCATGGTTATGAAGGTGCTGGACGCGGCTTTACTTTAAAATTTCAACAAACCTTAATCGCTTCCTTTCCACAATGGCGCAGCTTACATATAAATGAGCCTATTAGGTGGCGTTCGGGTGATCCACTAGAGCAATTAGTGTTTGATGCTTGCTTATTAAACGCCGAATTACCGCATTTAGGCAAAGAGTTTCAAAATATTAACCTTAACCATAACCTTAACGTTAATGAGAAGTGTGCTCAATTTACATTTAATCATTTTACAGCAACAGAATTAATTGCTGATGAAAACTTACTTAGGCAAATTTTTTCAGTCCTTGTTACTGCGCATTATCAAACTAAACCCAGTGATGTACAGATGCTACTGGACAATGAACATGTACATCTTGTCTGTTTGATGTCGACAGATGAAGGGCAGCAACGAGTTATTGCTGTCGCTTTATTGATGCAGGAAGGTAAGTACAATAGTCAGGGCATTTCTGAAACAGAATTAACTGCAGTTACCCAAGCAAAAAGTCGTGTAAGAAATAATTTCATTCCACAATCTTTACTGACACAATGTGGTGTTGAGCACGCATTTGATTATCATTATTTACGCGTGATGAGAATAGCTGTTCATCCGCAAGCTCAGCGTCAAGGGTTAGGTTTATTGTTCTTAAATGACATAATTAGATTTGCAAAAGCGCAAGGTGCTGATTTTTTAGCATCAAGTTTTGGTGCCACACAACCTTTACTTTCATTTTGGTTAACGGCAGGCTTTAAGTTAGGCCGTATCGGTTTTAGTAAAGACAAAGCTAGTGGTGAGCAGTCGGCATTAGTCATCAAGTCACTTTCCAAAAATTCTGTACGGGTACTGGCCTCTATTAATGCTGAATTTTACCGGTGTTTTGATTATTTATTAGTAGATGAATACAAAAACTTAATGCCAAGTTTAGTGGCATTAATTCAACAGTATTGTCCGCAATCTTCTTTAACGGTGTTGAGTAAACTTGATTACGCGAATGTTAAAGCCTTTGCTCACGGGTACCGGCAATATTCTAATTGTGTTTTTAGTTTGCATTTATGGTTAAAACAACAACTTTGTAGTCAGCGACTTAATGATGAGATGCTTTGTGTTTTGATCAGTAGAATTATGCAAAAACACAGTATTAATGATATTTGTAGTACCTATCATTTTACCGGAAAAAAAGCGTTAGAACAGTTTTTAAAAGCTAGTGTTATGAGCAATTTAAAGTAAATTATTAACTTGCTAATAGCAATACCATTATTTTTTTAATAAATAATCAATTTATTTTAACTTATTAAGTACAAATGACAATTGTTATTATTTGTAAAAATGTAATGTTATTTACCCTAAGTTCAGTACAATAAATTTTAGAATAAATTCATGGAGATATTAATGCATGAGTGTTGCTATTTGTGTTCAAAATTTAACGAAACAATATAAAGATGTCACTGCTGTTGATAATATTAGTTTTACCGTTGAGCAAGGCCACTGTTTTGGTTTATTAGGCCCCAATGGTGCGGGTAAAACGACGACGATAGAAATAATGGAAGGTATAATTTCTCAAACCGCGGGTCAGGTTATTTACAAAGGTAAAGAGTTTCAAGGTAAAAAAGTTGATGGAAATATTTCCCAACTGATAGGTATTCAATTTCAACATACTGCTTTACAGGATTTTTTAACGGTAAAAGAAACGTTAATCTTGTTTTCATCTTTTTATCGACATACGTTAGCACAAGAACAAGTCATTGAACTTTGCGATTTAAGTGATTTTTTAAACCGTGACAATCGCTTACTTTCTGGTGGACAAAGACAGCGGTTATTACTAGCCTTAGCGCTAATTAATGATCCTGATATTATTTTTCTGGATGAACCAACCACAGGTTTAGATCCTCATGCTAGGCGAAATTTTTGGCAGTTAATTAAGAACATTAAAGCGCAAAATAAAACGATTATTTTAACCACCCATTATATGGATGAGGCGGAGCAACTTTGTGATGATATTGTAATCATGAATCAAGGTAAAATTATTGAATCAGGAATACCGCACCAATTATTGAATAAATATTTTAGTGACGTTTTTATTTATTTGCCCGCAGAGCAAGTACCTTCAATTTTAGTTGAGAAAAATCAATGGCAAAAACTTGCAGGTCGAATTGAAATAACTACCCGTGATGTTGAGAAAACGCTTACCTTATTGATGAACAGTAAAGTGTCTTTATCTGGTTTATATGTGAAGTCAGCAAACCTTGATGATTTGTTTTTACACTTAACAGGGCACTCTCTTATAGGATCAAAATGAATATAAAACGTTTTTTTGCGGTTTTTAAAGCGCGTAACATTGAATTTTTTCGTGATAAATCATCATTGGGTTGGAACTTGTTTTTCCCTGTATTACTATTAGTGGGTTTCTCATTTATTTTTTCTGGTGATGGTCGCCCTGCTTATAAAGTTGGTTGGGTAGAAGAATCAAAGAGTAGTCAAAGTAAAGCACAACATAACTCATTTAAAGACACTCGATTTATCAGTTTTATTCACTATAAAGATATTGACGTAGCCAAAGTTAAGCTTAGTCATCATACCATTGACTTAGTCATTGCCAATCAAAGCAAACGCTATTGGGTTAATGATGAATCGGCTAAAAGCTATTTAGTAGAAAAAATATTTAGTGAAAAACTTAAAAGCTATACTCGCTTGCAAATAAGGGGGGGAGAAATTCGTTATATTGATTGGGTACTGCCAGGTATATTAGGTATGAATATGATGTTCAGTTGCCTATTTGGTGTGGGTTATGTCATTGTACGATATAGAAAAAATGCCGTTTTAAAACGTTTGAAAGCAACACCGTTAACAGCTTTTGAGTTTGTTTCTGCACAATTGTTATCACGTTTATTTATTGTTATGTTTACGTCTATTATTGTTTATAGCGGCTGTAATTTACTGTTTGATTTTTTTATGTTGGGTCGTTATTTTGATTTATTTATCATTGGCATGCTAGGCGCTTTTTGTTTAATCAGTTTAGGGTTGTTGGTGGCGAGTCGTAGTAAAAGTGAAGAGTTAATTGGTGGTTTATTAAATGTAACATCTTGGCCAATGATGATGCTTTCAGGTGTGTGGTTTAGTTTAGAAGGGGCACCGCCAGCATTAAAGGTGTTTGCGGACTTTTTGCCGTTAACACACCTAGTTGCCGGGGCAAGAGAAGTGATTATAGAAGGTGCTACCTTGGTTGATATTAGTTATCACGTAAACTGTTTGTTATTGATGAGTGCAGTATTTTTGTCTCTGGGTGCTTATTTTTTTAGTTGGAATGCTGAGCGTTAATCGATAACTGATAATAATACCAATACTATTAAGCCTGTGAACTTTTGTTTTGGGTATAAATATTGCTATCGATCACTCATCATTAGTTGTAGGTGTTTTTATTCAAAAAATTGTGCAAAAAACAATTTGATATAATCAATTATTTTAGAAAAAAAGCTGCCTTCATTTATTTCTTGTAACGTAACTAATGGGTATTGCGCAATATCTTCACCATCAAGTTGTAAAAATAATTTACCTACTACCGTACCTTTTGCTAATGGCGCGGTAAGCTGTTGAGTTAATTCAAAGTTCGCTTTTAGGTTTTTACGCTGTCCACGTGGAATAGTGATAGGTG
>Ga0105357_10001017_pt1 | contig 15112 bp, 13 predicted proteins | sample GOMGulsemesocosm_4_FD_83660 | JGI IMG/M metagenome (GOLD analysis project Ga0105357, IMG submission 83660) | Methane-oxidizing microbial communities from mesocosms in the Gulf of Mexico - GOM15B Gulf of Mexico | ecosystem: Environmental > Aquatic > Marine > Cold seeps | place: USA: Gulf of...
CCTCGAAAATAACGCTGGGGTACAAACGGCGTCTTAGCGACGGTTATAGCGCGCTCTTTACCACGAACGATGGCGGTCAACTCAGTACCAATTTTGGCATGTTCAATAGACACATAACCCATTGCCACTGGTGCGTTTAAAGTTGGCCCGAAACCACCGCTGGTAATCTCACCAATGATGTTACCCTGGGCATCAACGATTTCGGCACCTTCACGAATTGGCGCTCGACCCTCGATCGAAAATCCTACACGCTTACGCTGCACACCTTCTGCAATATCTGCGAATATTTTTCCTGCACCCAAAAATCCACCTGGATTACTGCCGTCTACACGGCGCGTCTTACTGATACTCCAAATAATGCCAGCTTCCACAGGTGATGTGGTCGGATTCATATCATGCCCGTACAGACATAAACCGGCTTCTAAGCGGAGAGAATCACGAGCGCCTAAGCCAATAGCTTCTACTGAATCGAATGACAGTAAACGGCGTGCCAATGCTTCAGCGTCTTGTTCACTTACCGAAATTTCAAAACCATCTTCGCCGGTGTAGCCCGAGCGAGTGATAAAACAGTTAGCACCATCGATATTGACATCGCAGCCGTTCATAAACGTTAGCAAATTTGCTTCTGGCGCCAACTCAGCCATAACATCTTTAGCGGCAGGGCCCTGTAGAGCCATGAGGCCGCGACCATCGAGATAGGTAAATTCAAAACCTGTGAGATGTTGCTTTAAATGCGCTATGTCTTGTTCTTTACAAGCCGCATTAACAACTAAGAAAAAGGTATCTGCACTCCAACGACAGACGATCAAATCATCTAGAATACCGCCCTCCTCGTTAGTTAGTACTGCGTAAGTTTGTTGATTATCTTTCAGTACTTGCAAATCAACCGGGATAAGTTTTTCTAAAGCAGCGGCAACACCGTCACCTTTGATAATAAGCTGGCCCATATGCGAAACATCAAACAAGCCGGCTTTTTCACGACAATGTAAATGTTCAGTCTTGATTCCTGCTGGGTATTGCACTGGCATTTCATAACCGGCAAAGGGCACCATTTTGCCGCCAAGCTCTAGGTGCAAGTCATAGAGCGGGGTTTTTAACGTTTCAGTATTTGACATGATAGGCCTACCTCAATTTTCTGATTCTTATTATCTTAACAAGTGAAGTTATTCGATAAACGTTCTATACAACGTTTATCTTTCAATTCAACGTTTATCTTTAAATTTAAAAAATTAACATTCAACAATATTGACGGGGACTTCGACGACATTAATCGCCAAGCCGCCTCTTGATGTTTCTTTATACTTAGCTTGCATGTCCCGGCCGGTATCACGCATCGTTTTAATCACTTTATCAAGTGATACAAAATGCGAACCATCACCTTGGATTGCCATGCGTGCAGCGTTAATCGCTTTAACAGAGGCCATCGCATTACGCTCTATACAGGGTACTTGAACTAAGCCGCCAATCGGATCACACGTTAAGCCAAGATTGTGTTCCATCGCAATTTCTGCTGCGTTCTCAACCTGTTCAGGGGTTCCGCCAAGAACTTCAGCGAGAGCACCGGCGGCCATTGAGCATGCAGAACCTACTTCGCCTTGGCAACCAACTTCTGCGCCGCTTATCGATGCATTTTTTTTGTATAAAGTACCAATAGCTGCTGCGGTTAATAAAAATCGCTGCACGCCATTATCGTTGGCGCCGGGAACAAAACGATAATAATAATTAAGTACTGCGGGAATTATTCCTGCCGCTCCATTCGTTGGCGCGGTTACCACTCGGCCTCCGGCTGCATTTTCTTCATTTACCGCCAAGGCATAAAGCGTCACCCAATCAAGCACGGTTAATGGGTCAGAAAGCGCCGCTTCAGGTTTACTTAACAATTGCTGGTATAAGTTAGCAGCACGTCGCTTTACCTTTAAGCCACCAGGCAAGATACCGGTTTGCTCAATACCGCGAGTCATGCACTCTTGCATTACTCGCCAAATGTTTTGCAACTGCTCGGCAGTTTCTTCCCTCGGACGCCAAGCAAGTTCATTGGCCCACATGACATCCGATATGGATAAATTGTTCTCGCTGCAAATTTTCAACAACTCAACGCCACTGGAAAACCCAAACGTTAACTCCCGAGTGTCCTCGACGAGAACATCGTTGCCGGCGGCATCTTCATCAACCACAAAGCCGCCACCTACGGAATAAAAACAACGGTCTTCAATGACCGCACCGCCATATCCATAGGCGGTGAATTTCATACCATTAGAATGAAATGGCAGTTCTTCTCGACGATTCAGAATCAAATCTGTTTCGTCGACAAACTTAACGATGTGGTGGCCGGCCAGGTTTAACTGGCCAGATTCCCTGATACCCGCTACTCGGGCCCCAATGTTCGATACATCGATTGTTTCGGGCGCCTCGCCCTCCAAGCCAAGTAATACCGCCTTGGGTGTACCATGGCCGATTCCCGTCGCACCTAAAGAGCCGTACATCTGTGACTGTATACGTGCAACTGAGTCTAGCTTGCCATCAGCCTCAAGCTTTTCGACAAACTGTTTAGCGGCTTTCATGGGGCCTACAGTATGTGAACTTGAAGGCCCAATGCCAATTTTAAACAAATCAAAAGTACTGATCGTCATGATATTTCCCGAGTAGATCTAAACGAATAATTACTTAACGTAAACTGGAAAATCGCGACACAGTTTCAATGCTTTGTCTTTAACAAGGTTGATAACATCTTCGTTTTCAACATCATCTAACACATCGCACATCCAATTCGCCAAAATAACCACTTCGGTTTCTTTGAAGCCACGGCTGGTCACTGCAGGAGTACCAACACGGATACCACTGGTCACAAATGGCGACTGAGGATCATTCGGTACGGTGTTCATATTCACCGTGATGTTGGCTCGGCCCAAGGCGGCGTCAGCGGCTTTACCGGTGATACCCTTGTCGATCAAATCAACCAAAAACAAGTGGTTCTCGGTACCATTGGATACAACTTTATAACAGCGAGTTTGAAAAGCTGAAGCCATAGCCTTAGCGTTAGCGACTACCTGCTTTTGATAAACGGTAAATTCTGGCGCCAGTGCTTCTTTGAAAGCTACCGCTTTAGCAGCAATAACATGCATCAATGGGCCGCCCTGAATACCAGGGAAAATCATCGAGTTAAGTTTTTTCTCAAGCACAGGGTTAGCTTTAGCGACGATCAATCCACCGCGTGGGCCACGCAAAGTTTTATGTGTCGTGGTTGTCACAACGTCTGCAACTGGAACTGGATTTGGATACAAGCCCGTCGCAACAAGACCTGCGACGTGAGCCATGTCGACAAACAAATAAGCACCCACTTTATCGGCGATATCTCTAAAACGCTGCCAATCCATAATCAATGAATAAGCTGAAAAACCTGCGACGATCATTTTTGGTTTGTGCTCTAACGCTAGTGCTTCAACTTGATCGTAATCGACTTCGCCGGTTTCGGCGTTCAAACCATATTGAATAGCGTTGTAGATCTTGCCGGAGAAGTTAGGCTTGGCGCCATGGGTTAAGTGACCACCGTGATCCAAAGACAAACCGAGGATAGTGTCACCAGGCTGAAGCAAGGCCATATAAACCGCAGCGTTGGCTTGGGAGCCTGAGTGTGGCTGTACATTCGCGAAGTCGGCACCAAACAATGCTTTAGCGCGATCGATAGCCAATTGCTCGACCACATCAGCGTGCTCACAACCGCCATAGTAGCGTTTGCCTGGATAACCTTCGGCGTATTTGTTGGTCAGCTGGGCGCCCTGGGCTTCCATCACACGAGTACTGGTGTAGTTCTCTGATGCGATCAATTCAATGTGTTCTTCTTGACGGCGATCTTCACCTTGAAGTGCTGCCCATAAATCAGGATCAAAACTTTCAATTTTATCGTTATAATCAAACATCGCTTTTCCTCAATACTTAACGGTTATGTTAGTTTGAGTTGATACTAAACATGGCAATGTGATTTGTTAAATTAATAGTTATAATGTGTTCATAAGTATTTCTTATGACCTAGAGGTAACAAAACTCCATGAAAAACCTACCGATCGAGGTACTACGGGCGTTTGTGACAATTGTCGAACTAGGTAGCTTTACGCAAGCTGGGGACCTACTGGGCCGCTCTCAGCCGGCAATAAGTTTACAAATTAAACGTTTAGAGGAGATGCTTGATCAAACATTGATATCTCGAAGCGGTCAAAACATAGAATTAACGAAACCCGGCGAGCTACTTTTCTCTTATGCTAAGCGAATTCTGTCGATCAATGACGAAGCAGTCGCTAGCTTTAATGCAACCAAAATCACAGGGCAATTGAAGCTAGGTATACCCAGCGAATTTGCCACCACCTTACTCCCGAAAATACTCAGCCGCTTCGCCCATACCTACCCTAATGTTAACTTAGAAATTGTTAGCGATTTGAGCCGCAATCTTTTGGCTAGCGCCAGCCAAAACAGCTTTGATTTATTAATGACATTACATGATGACCCTAATAAAGCAGGTTCTACGCTTATAAAAGAAGATGAGTTAGTTTGGGTCACCAGTAATAACCACGACACCCATATGCGCGCTGTGCTGCCTTTAATCGTCGCGCCCGAGGGCTGCATTTATCGCAACCGCGCTACCGCAAAACTGGGCAACGCCGCCCTGCCCTGGAAAATATGCTACACCAACCCAAGCTTATCCGGCATACAGGCCGCTATTGAAGAAGGCTTGGGCGTTACTGTTTTAGCGAAATCTACCGTGCCCGACTCCCTAAAAATTGTGCAAAACTCTACCCGCTTACCCAAGCTTGGTAAAATAGGCATTAGCTTAATATCCCAAGCAGACGAACAGAGCGAGGCCATTATTCGCTTATCTGAGTACTTAACGACAAGTTTGTCCTAAAATATTAAGTAGCGGTAATGACAATAATATTCCCTATGAATGCAGTTTCTATACGTTGTTTTTACTTATAGTTTTTATGTAAGGCTTTCTTATAATGACTGGGGTTTTAAAGAAGGGGTTAGGGTTTTAAAGAGAGAACTGGGGTTTTAAAAATGGCTTGGGGAGTGATGAATAAATGATACGTTCCTTTACCCAATATTCATTGAGTCCGCGAAGTTTGAGTCTGCACGATTTAAATCTAAGCCACATAAAACTCGCCGAGCGTAGCCTAGTGACGCTGCTCGTTGCTATTCCCCTTTGATAGGAATACAGCAGGGTTTAAATTGAAACGGTCAGAGAGCGCGTTAATGTGATCCAGCGTAAGGTTTCGACTGCCGCTCAGAATCAAAGAAACGAGACTTTTCCCGCCAATTTCGTTTTTCAAATCAGCCGCTGTCAACTCATGCTGATCCATCAAAGTCCTAAGAACTGCCACACCCGTTTCGAGCTTAGCGATCCTTTGATTAAACTCAGAAAAATATTCAGCCTCATTTTCCCAGCGCTCAACGCTAAGCGACAAAACGTCTATTAGCGGCCGATAGGTCTCATAGTTGTCTATGACCTCATCCATTAGTTTTAAAGCGTTCGCGTAATCTTCGTCGCTCTCTATATGACTAATAAACTTAGCCTCGTTAAAGAAATCAACGGCTTTGGATTTGATAGCGTTGAAATTCATCCTTTATTCTCCTTAGCATATTTTTTACAAAGCTTGTCGTACTCTGCATGGTTAACGATGTGGCGGATATACATTCGTTGATCCCTAAACTCTATAAAGGCTATTAGCCTAAGATCATTTCCGCCGATATCGATAATCCACCACTTATCTTTGTACTTGAAGTTGTCGAGGCTTGGAAACATGGCTTTAAGGTCTTCAGGGGTGTCAAAGCTGTTGTTCTTTAAAGCCTTATTGAGCGCATCGATAGCCGTCGAATTATTTGGGTATTCCTTTGCGGCATCGTTAAATGGTTTTCTAGATATGATGTGCACTGGCAGCCCTAGCGTTTACATTTAGTAAACTGTAGCATCTCAAGCACATATTTACAAATTGTAAACATGTGCTTGATCGACACTATTGACACAATGTGGCCGAAACTATCAATATTTATCCGAAGCTGCCCTTCCAAAGACACTGATAGCTTGTCAAAGTGGTCCTCATAATAAAGACATCTAGAGCCGAGGAAGTATGAACATGACGTTAGTGATAGAGAAAACCTCCCAAGCTTGTGGCGCCAGCGTCACAGGGTTAGATTTAAGCAAAGTACTTTCAGAAGACACCATCGCTGAGCTCAGAGCCGCTTGGCTCGAGCATCACGTATTAGTCTTTCCAGAGCAAAAACTAAGTAACCAAGAACTGGAACGCTTCACAACCTACTTTGGAGACTTTGGTTTCGACCCCTATATAGCATCCATCCCAGGCCACGAGCATATTATTGCCCTAGCTCGCACAGCCGACGAGACGACCTCTATCTTTGCTGATTCTTGGCATACCGATTGGAGCTTCCAAGTAACTCCACCAGCAGGCACCTGTCTGTATGGCATTACCGTTCCGCCTATAGGCGGTAATACTTTTTTTATCAATCAACATGAAGCGCTGGCGCAAATGCCTGCCGAGTTACGGGCCCGCCTTGAGGGTAAAATTGCGATTCATTCTGCCGCTGCAGGTTACGCTCCCGATGGCCTTTATGGAGACCAGGACCAAGATAGCGAAAGAACCATGGAGATTAAGTTTTCAGAGGAAGCCTGGGAAACACAAGAGCACCCCATTATTCGAGCCCACCCCGAAACCGGCGAAGAAATGATTTACGGCTGCCTTGGCTATATCCAAAGATTCAAAGATATGACGGTCGAAGATAGTAACGCCCTATTATTTGATTTGTATAACTGGCAAACCAGTGAAGATTTTCAATATAGCCACCAATGGTCCCCAAACATGCTTATATTGTGGGATAACCGTTCCGTTCTACATAAAGCAAGCGGCGGCTATGAAGGCCATGCACGACTCATGCACCGCACCACCATTGCTGATCAAAGCCCTAGCAAGCAGGCCTCTAAATGACACAGATAGACAATTATAAAACCTTGGTTCAACAACTTGATCACGCTGTTGCCAATCGAGAAAAGCTTCCTAAGTTCCCTCAATTGAACATGGATGAAGCCTACAAAGTACAGACTGCATTTACTCAAATGGCTGACGGCGGCCTCGCTGGATTTAAAGCAGGATTAACCACACCTCAGCTGCAAGAAATTTTTGGCTTAGAAGAACCTTTGTTAGGCCGCCTATTTAACCGCGGGCGATTATCAATGGGCTGTGAATTACCTTACGCTGCGGGTGTAGGCTTAGAGTGTGAGATGGCTGTTGTTATCGATAAAAACGGCGCAGCAAAAGCAATGGCACCCGCCATAGAAATTGTTTACCTAGAACTCACTGACCCAGCCGACATGAGCGCCGCGAATTTAGTGGCAGGCAATATTGGCGCTGATAGATTTATTATCGGCGACTTGATGCCGTGGAATGATGACTTTGAACAGGCCCAAGTACAATTAAGCAGAGATGGCGAAGCCGTGAATCAAGCGGCATTGATCGAGGCCATTGGCGGTCCAGCCCCCGCAAGCAAATGGATGACAGACAAAGCTCTATCGCTGGGTATTTCGCTCGAAGAAGACATGGTGTTAATGACAGGAACCTGCGGCGGTGCCGTAGCTGCAGAGCGTGGGCACTATGTTGCCGACTACGGCGTTTTGGGCAGTATTTGTTTTACGGTTTCTTAAATTAAATGACACATTAAGTATGGCGGTGGGGCATTGAATGTTTTGATGCCTTGTCGCTAGGTGCAAGCAATCCGCCCGCTATAATTCGATACGATTAATCTAAATATTCGTCAACCATATTATTATGTTGACCTACTGCCATCATAGCGACTAAGCCAATGATGGAAACCACAATAATAGCAATCATTGGAGCTGCAAAATTTTCACCCCAATAATGATACTCAAAACATAAATCAACCAAATAGACGACAAGACATTGTACAGTCACGTAAATAAACCTGTTACTTCGAAGCTTCAAATAGTTTGGTTTCAACCGGAAGCACTCTAGTTTATAGAAAAGCATGCCTGAAACTAGTGTTGCAAGAAAACAAAAATACAGGTTGTTTTTGGTATAGAAGAATACGAAACCTACAGTTATGAGCCCCAAAAAATAACTGCTTGAATATGCCACGTTATATTTCATCCCAATCATCCGCCTTGTGTAGTGGCCGACTAAAACTGGCCAACCCGTTATAAGTTTCTTGTATTCTGCTTCGGTAGCGAGTGGTGACAGCCCAGCGTTATGCTGATGCAGCCGGTAGGAAAGTAATTTAAATTGACAGCCATCTTCAAGAACTTAATTTAGCTACCCGCTACGACACTACCCTGTCGTTTACGACCACCACAGACACAAGCAACTACGACTACGTTTAGGAGCTATGCACGATTGGATATGAGTGCATTACAAAGGATCATTACAGGTCCGGCGAGAAAATCAATAAAAATAAGAATACTGACTATAGGTTTTTTTTCCAAATCGAGTCAATAGACATTTTATTTGAATGAGTATTTTTCGACTTCGAGAGAAATTTTCTACATCGGGTTAGACGCGTTTCAGTGCGTATCCGTATCAGCTTGGGGAAAGAAGAACCTGATCAGAATAGGGCCGCCACCTTAATAGACGCTAATGACTAGGACATGTTGCTCAATCGCCGACGAAACCAAAGGCTACTTGATAGCAAAAGAAACCCCCAACAACGGAAAAGGGAGCTTGAAATGATGAATTATCTGACATTTATTTTTCTACAGGCTCGTTAATACATTAAACGATATACCCCAATACAGAGTCTTCGAATCAATAAGGCCGGTCGAGACTGTTTAGACGCCAAGCTTTGATACAGATTTACTGCAGTGTGTTTCACTGTTGAGCATTTTACGCGCCCAGCTGTTTGAGTTTTAGAGCTTATAGTTCCTTCGGTCTGAGTGTTTTAATTACTTGGGCATCTACCCAGAAGATATTGGATGTGCCGCTTTCTAAATATCGGTGGAAGAATAAATATTTTCCATCTGATGTAATGCTGCCATAGGTTTCCTCAAGGTCAGTGTTGATGTGTTTACCCATATTGATAGCTGGCCCCCACAAACCATTTTCCTTACGAAAGCTAATGTACAAATCAGTACCACCGTAACCTTCTTCACGTTCACTGTCCCAAATCAAGTAGCTCTCATCCGGGGCAATAAATGGATGAGCAGTCCACTTCCCTGCATTGATCTCCTTACTAACAGGCTCTGGCTGTTCATGTATACCATCTTTTAATTGCGAGTAGCGGATAGTGCCTTTTTCGTCTCTTTCATCAAAAAAATATGTCCCTGACGCAGAAGCGGTAAGACGCATGATTGGGATATCTTCGAAAGGTTTTCCAAGAGATTTAATTTCTGACCAACCAGGGCCCTCACGGTGCATGTATTTATTGCCCAAGTACATAGTGCTCCCGTCTGTTGATATAAATGGCTCCCCGACCGCGAGCGAAACTACAGACTTCCGCCAGAGACCATTCTCATTGCGAAATACAAGTAAGGTAGGTTTTGGGTATTCCCCGCCACCTCGTATGAAATAAAATTCTTTCAGCTTAGGGGAAAAAACTCCAAAAGCCTCATATAAGTCAGTAGAAACAATACCTGGGGCGAAAACTATAGGAGTCAAACCTGGTGGTTTTTGGCCAAGATAAGGGCCTTTAAGAACTGAAGAATCACTATGACTTTTGTTAATTATTAGAATTGAGAATAACAGAACAAATATAACGTCGCTGAGCTTCATTTTGGATCCTAATTAGGCTGTAAATAATTATCAACATTTTTAACGGAAGGGTCTTAGCGCATCCGATCACAACACCTGCGCTTATGGCTACAATTAAAAATATTGGCTTTCTATTTGTTGGCAGGCAAAATAAGCAAAGAAGGGATCAGGTGCTTTGTCCAAAGAACCTTGTGACTCACATTCCACTCCAGCTACGCCACCTTCCATTTTACAACATTCGCTGTGGCACTATACATACATCAACCCAAACCACAGCGCGCTTCTATTGAAAGCCCTTGCAAACTCGAAGCAGCACTAACTACGAAAACTCCCACGAACTTCACTCGGGCTAACCCCGAAGTGCTTTTTAAAACTTCGTGAAAAGTGCGCGGGGCTTGAATAGCCGAGCCCATAAGCAAGTTGCTCTATAGTGAGCTTTTCATAGGCAACGTCTGTTAATGTCATTTTTGCTTTATTCAAGCGCTTTGATAAAATTAATTGGTGTACACTGGTCGGCTCGTCTTGAAATAATTTATTAAGGTATCTAAGCGATATACCCTGAGCGTCAGCTATTGTTTGATTATTTAAGGTTGGGTCGTTCATATTGTTATCGATGTAGCGGCAGATTCGATGTCGCAAGGAATCACTAACGACACAGCTCTCCCTTAACTGATCGAGTTGGATGCTTGAACTAAAAGCAATCGCGATCATATTTAATAGGTTTTCAATTAGGTTATCTGGCGTATTTTTAAGACAATGGACTTCTTGAGCCATCGAGAATATAAAGTTGCTTAACACCGCACCCAAACCGCTCTTACCACAAACTGCAACGGCGGTGTATTGCTCTGGATTAGACAGGTGTTGTGACAAAACAGTTTTAGGCATTTGGACGATGAGTTGATGGAATGGCTGTTCGAAACTCAAAGAATAAGGCTCTGAACTATCGTATAAAACAAAACAACCTGGATCTAAGATAGCTTCGCGGCCCGATTGACGCACCAAACCTCGCTCTCTCAGCTGAAAGCTAATTAAAAAATCGTCCCGCTGGGATTTCGCAATTTGAGATTTTGAACGGACAACATGTTGGTTATCTGCTTGAAGCTCTGAAAATTGCAGCTTGGATACATTAACACCACCGCGCATTACACCGCTAAATTGTTCTTTATTTTGGCTATCACAATCTAGCTGTACATATTCATCGCAAATTGTTTCTCGCCAATAGTCGAAGCGATTGCTTGTAGCTTGTGTGGCTGTCGATTTTTCATAACCTTCACTGAGTAAAAATCCCATATCAACTCCGTCAAACTTTCACATTCATCAATATGCCGGTATCCGGGTGGCAATTTATATACTCACATTCGCTACCTTCGCCATTACAGACTGCAACCTCGTGCCATAACTGTAAACTGAGAGCCTCACCATAACGTTGCACCATGGACATAAAGCCGCCGAATATATCCAAGTGCGTGGGGTGACTTTTAGCCCATTGTTCAAAAACATAGACATCTCGAGCATAACCTAAGCCGAACGTCTCTTCTATAGGCTGCCAATTCGAGTCTGTTTTAGAAATTAAGCGCATACTCAGGCAGCCACATTCATCACCCTTATCTCTCAAATAATCCATTCCTATGTGCAACACCGGGTGAAGGCTTTGCAAATAATCGGCCTTTTGTGGTGTGTCGCATTCGGACCAATCTTGCCCCGAACGGATCATGCAAATGTTTTTCGGCAAACGAAATAATAATCGCCTCCCGCCATCTGCGACCTCGGCTCCTAAAGCCCCGACTTCGCCCCTAAGCTCATCGGCTTCACTGGCGACTATTCGATCTCGCATTGACCCAGCATAACCATGCTCAGCTACTGGGCCTTCTAGACCCTCACTAAGTGCTGCGGCTCCATGCACTGTGGCTGTCGACAGTAACGATTCAAAAAAATCTTGGGGCATGGTGAAAACCTCGCGCCACAGGCCAATCCCCTTATCGACTCGCTCATGGGATTGCCACCAGGACTTGTGGTGGCCCCACCATTTTTGATAATCAGCTTCTCGCCAATAACTCACATATAGGTGATTGGTAACACCGGCGGTATCAACAAAAACACCCTGCTCTACTGCGCCGGGGCTATGTTCACCTTCGAACGCCGAGTTTACCCACGCGGCTAATAGATCGGGGGCTGCCTGCACCCCAAAATAAGCGACGACAATAGCGCCCTCATACCCATACCAGGCGGGCCTCCAGCCAGGGGCTGGGGGGATCCAATTGGTCGGCATATTTTTAGCTTTTAAACTTTTCATCGCTAACACTCTTCTTGATGTCTGGGTAAATTATTGAACGATATGCCATTAAATAGTGGATGATTTATTCGGTACTAAGACCAAGACCAGCCGTTTATATTTAGCGGTAGCTATCGAAAATTTACTATCCCTCATTAGAACTATTTACGTTCTCCGTTGGTCCGAAACCATTCAGAAAACTTTGTGAATCCATGCTCTCCACGATCGATGATTCTACATTACTCGTGGCCTGCGGGAGGTTATTCACTCTATTTTGAACCTGCCTATTTAACAATAAACGAGTCACATCGGGACGAGAATAATGGCCAACCGGATCGGCAAAGCTTTTTGCTACAGTGATTGCGCCCAAGTCAATTTCAGCAAAGAGTAGCCCTTCTTTATCTTGAGGTAATGGATCACACATCGGGCTGCCATCTGGTGCATAGATCTGAGCTGCGCCGCCGCCAACAGAAATCAATTCTGCTTGCTCTGGTGTTGTTACTAATTCATCGTACATTTCTTGCGAAACCACGCCGCAAGGTGCCAACACATAGCACTGACCTTCAGCTGCATACACTTGAGACAATGCATTATTCAACTCTGCCCCCAGTGAAAAAGCCTGAGGGTAACAACTAAAGCTAGGCCAGGCTGCGATATGAACCTGTTCATGCATAGCAAACATAGCGTATTTACTTAAGGGTTGCATATGCTCCCAGCAACATAGCTGGCCAATACGCCCCAGGTCAGTATCAAACACGCCGAAGTGGCTGCCATCACCATCACCAAAAACTGTGCGCTCCATATGTGTAGCTTTGAGCTTTCGGCGGGCTTGAATAAGTTCGCCTTGATCATCAAATAAAAACTGGGCTATATACAAACTACCGTAATCTCGTTCACTGGCGCCGACAGACAAGAAAATTGAATATTTTTTTGCCGCATCAGCCAGACGCTTAAAGTTATCATCGCCAACCACAATACTGTTTTCATGGTAGCGTTGAAAATATTGAATATTGTGAGCCGCTGGCGATAGCCACAGCCACCACGGGTAACCTGGAAACCAACATTCAGAAAAGGCTACTAACTTAGCGCCGTCTTTGGACGCTCGCTCTATCAGGCCTATCGCTTTATCAACACAAGCTTTAACATCCATAAAAACAGGGGCGGCTTGCACAACCGCTACTTTATAGCTTTCCATAAATTTCTCCGAAAAAACAGCCGGCACCGCCGGCAAAAGTGACCTTGCAAGAAATAATTTAAAACTTGTACTTCATTGAGGCTCCAAACATTCTTGGCTGACTGTAAACAACCGAATGAAACCCCAAGCCAAAGTTTGAATTCCCACTGACTATATATCGTTTATCCGAAAGGTTTTCGGCGAACAACTTCCATTCCATTGTTTCAGAGGGTTGGTATCTGGCAGACAAATTCCATAAACCAATGGCTTTTTGAGCTAGGAAGGGTGAATTTTGTGAGTCATTTTGAATATCATCGGTGTATGAATAATCGACTCGAAAATCTAGCGGTGCCTCGAACAAGTCAAAGCTAAGTTCAAATCCAAGGTTAAAGCTATTTTCGGGGGTATTAACAAGCTTATCTTTTAGGCTTATCGCCGATGATAGTCCCTCTAATTTATTTAGGCTCGTATAAACCGCATCGGTATAGCCATACCCAAGGTCCATTAATATATTGTCAGCGAGTATCGCCGTTAACTCCAGTTCGAAGCCTTTGATATTTGCAGTACCGGCATTCGCAGTTACGGGGCCGCCAAGTCGATCGAAAAATGTAACCTGTATTTCTTCGTAGTCAGAATAAAAGAAGGCGCTGTTCATTCTCAGCTTGTCGTCCCAACCCTGCCACTTTACACCGAACTCGTGGCTATCCAAGGTTTCTGGTTCAAAGCCTAGTGGCTCATCTTGTGCTTCCACGTAACGTAAAACAAAGCCACCACTCTTAAAGCCTTGGGAGAAGCTGTAGTACAGCAAGGTGCCGTTTTCCAAAGTGGCATTGAGCCCGAATTTGAACGTTGTTTGTTTAAATTCATCGTTAACTTGCCCACTACCATTCCCTACCAAAGGGTTTAAACCCGCCCTAAAAACTCCAAACTCATCCACGGCGCCTGGGAAAAAAGGTAAAGGATTTCCTTGTATGTCAGCACCAATGTATTGAGTATATTTGTAATATTTTTTATCTTTAGTGCGCCTTACTCCCGCCGTTAAACCAAAGGTATCGTTGAGCTGGTAATCAAGCTGCAAAAATAAAGCAGCGCTGCTGTTATCAACTTCTGCGAAATTACTTAAACCCGCTTTAAAACCCAATGACAAATCCGGTGCCGGTAAATGAAGGGGCACAAATACATTATCAACACCCTCTTCTTCGAAATAAAACATTCCACCCACATATCTCAGTTTTTGCTCGAATAGGTCGCCGTTTATCTGAAGCTCATGGCTTACTTGTTCGTGATGATAATCGGGATTGTAAACTTCAGTGATGCTAAAAGGTGTATTATCCGGGTCGGAGTAAAACTCCGCATCGGTTTCTCGCGCTGAAGTGGTATATTTCAAGTCAAACAGATCCCAGTGGTGGGTCACCGTAAACGAAACACCGCTTATTTGAATTTTGGAGCCAGATAAACCTGTACCAAATGTTTTATCATCCCCAGCCGAAACGATGTATTGCTGTAAATTCTCTAAGCCTTTATTGATATCTCCAAACTCACCTAAGGCATAGCCGAGGACACCCGCTCCACCTGGGGTACCGTCTGGGAACGCGATAGTGAAGCCACCTCCCGCTGATGGAGCGCTAGCTTCATTAATGTCACTGTAGTCTGCGCTAAACCGAAAATCCCACTGCTCATTAAGTTCCCATAACGCCTGCACCCTTGCTGATAACCGCTCTTCATCTCCAAGTTTATCTCCACCACCAATAACCCGGTCGACATATCCATCGTGACTTTTACTGGACAGCGAAACATTACTAAAAAAACTATCGCCAATAGGAACGTCAATGGAAGCCCTTACGTCTTTACGGTTGAAATTCCCAAGACTCAGTTCCAGAGCGCCGCTCAATTCGTCAGCTGGCC
>Ga0105357_10001018_pt1 | contig 15112 bp, 16 predicted proteins | sample GOMGulsemesocosm_4_FD_83660 | JGI IMG/M metagenome (GOLD analysis project Ga0105357, IMG submission 83660) | Methane-oxidizing microbial communities from mesocosms in the Gulf of Mexico - GOM15B Gulf of Mexico | ecosystem: Environmental > Aquatic > Marine > Cold seeps | place: USA: Gulf of...
AGCTCGACGTCGCCGATGATTACCGCGGTGGGGTCGACGAATACCGCGCGGCCCATGATCGGCTGTTTGCCGCGGAAGGAACGAATATGCATGGTCTGTACTCCATTGGGGAAAGCTCTTGATACCATTAATTAAAATCACTGGCCGTGCGCTTGGGACGGATGTCTCATATCATGATAGCCATTGACCTTGAACGAACCCAACAGGAAATCCAGACCCATGTCCAACCCCTTGCTGCAACCCTACGACCTGCCGCCCTTCAGCAGCATCCGTGCCGAGCACGTGAAGCCTGCCATCGAGCAGGTGTTGGCTGACAGCCGGGCCCGGCTGCAGGACCTGCTGAATAATCCGCCTGCCAAATGGACCTGGGCAACACTGATCGAGCCATTGGACGAGATGGGCGAGCAATTGACCCGCGCATGGTCTCCGGTGAGCCACTTGAACGCCGTGATGAACACGCCGGAGCTACGCGAGGCTTACAACAGCTGCCTGCCGTTGCTGAGCGAGTTCAGCACCGAGCTGGGGCAGAACCAGAAGTTGTTCGAGGCGTATCGCCAGCTTGCCGACAGTGACGATTTTGCCAGCCTCGACGAAGCGCAACAGACGATCGTCAGCCATGCCCTGCGTGACTTCCGCCTGTCCGGCATTGCACTGGAACCCGCCAGCCAGAAACGCTACGGCGAACTACAGCTGCGCCTGTCCGACCTGCAAAGCCGTTTCTCCAATCAGGTGATGGATGCGACGCAGGCCTGGAGCCGGCACATCACCGATGCCAGCCTCCTCGACGGCCTCCCCGAATCGGCACTGGCGCAGGCCAGTCAAGCCGCCGAAGCCAAGGAGCTGGAAGGCTGGCTGATCAATCTGGAGTTTCCCAGCTACTACGCAGTCATGACTTATGCCCACGACCGGGCCCTGCGCGAAGAGGTCTACACCGCCTACTGCACACGCGCCTCCGATCAGGGCCCCAATGCCGGCGAGCATGACAACGGCCCATTGATCGTCGAGATCCTCGAGTTGCGCCAGGAGCTGGCAGAGCTTCTGGGCTACGCCAACTATGCTGAACTATCGCTGGCTACCAAGATGGCCGAGAGTACCGACCAGGTCGTGAGCTTCCTCCGCGATCTGGGCCAGCGCAGCAAGCCGTTTGCCGAACAGGATCTGCAGGCCCTGAAAGAGTTCGCCGCGCAGCACGGCTGCGCCGACCTGCAAAGCTGGGACGTGGGGTATTACAGCGAGCTGTTACGGCAGCACCGCTACGCCATCTCCCAGGAGGAGCTCAAACCCTACTTCCCGATCGACCGCGTGCTGCAAGGCATGTTTGGCGTGGTGGAAAAGCTGTACGGCATACAGCTGCGCGAAACCTCGGACTTTGATCGCTGGCATCCGGACGCCCGATTGTTCGAGGTGATCGAACAGGGCGAAGTGACCGGCCAGTTTTTCCTCGATCTATACGCCCGCAGCCACAAGCGCGGCGGTGCCTGGATGGACGGCTGCCGCGATCGTCGCCGTCTGCCGGGCGGCAACCTGCAACGCCCGATCGCCTACCTGGTGTGCAACTTCACTCCAGCTGTGGGCGGCAAACCGGCATTGCTGACCCATGATGAGGTCACTACGCTGTTTCACGAGTTCGGCCACGGTCTGCATCATCTGCTCACCCAGGTCGACTATCCGGCGGCCTCGGGCATCAACGGCGTTGCCTGGGATGCGGTCGAACTGCCCAGTCAGTTCATGGAAAACTGGTGCTGGGAGCCCGAGGGCCTGGCGCTTATCTCGGGCCACTATGAAAGCGGCCAACCGCTGCCGCGGGATCTGCTCGACAAGATGCTGGCGGCGCGCAACTTCCAGTCCGGCCTGGGCATGCTCCGTCAGATCGAATTTTCCCTGTTCGACTTCCTGTTGCATCGCCGCGAGAATCCGCAACTGAGCGCCCAACAGGTGCTGGACCAGGTACGCGACGAGGTGGCGGTATTCCGTCCGCCTGCGTTCAACCGGTTCCAGAATGGCTTCAGCCATATCTTTGCCGGCGGCTATGCGGCGGGCTATTACAGCTACAAATGGGCGGAGGTGCTGTCGGCGGATGCGTTTTCGCGTTTCGAAGAAGAGGGCGTGCTCAATACCGATACCGGGCGGGCGTTCCGCGAACACATTCTTGCCCGCGGCGGCAGCCGTGAGCCGATGGAGCTGTTTGTTGCCTTCCGCGGCCGCGAGCCACAGATCGATGCGCTCCTGCGCCACAGCGGTCTGACCGGTGAAGCTGCATGAGCGATCAGCCGATCATCAAACGCTTCATCGCTGGGGCGGTATGCCCAGCCTGTAGCCAGATGGATACCATCCGTACCTACCAGGACGAAGGCCGACCTGCACGCGAATGCGTCAACTGCGGCTACGCCGATACACTCGATGAGCGCGGCAACGCCGTGCCGCGCGAGGTGCCCACCCGCGTCAGCAAGCCCAAGGCTGCTCCCGAAAAGAAGGTCCAGACGGTTCAGTTTTTTCCGAACCCGAAATTGAAGAAGAAGTAACGGCGATCAGGAGGCGTCCTGCAGGCGGATTTCCATGCCCAACTGCTCGGACATGCATGGCCATTCCTGCCAGAGCGAGCGGCGGCCCTCCACGTTCATGCGTTGTTTGTATTCGCTGAACTCGGAGCTGAGAAATACGCTGTCGGATACCAGGCCATCCACCGTCGCCTGTATCAGGCTGTCCAGTTCGTTGGCAAATGGCTCCTCCAGCAAGTGATGCACAATCAGGCTCGCCCGGGTTGTGTCCAATGGCACCAGTTGGCCACCCCCATGGGAGAGATAGCGGTCATTGACTTCTTCCAGCAGGCGATGGGCCAGATACGCCTCGTCGAGCAAGGCAAGCAGGCCCTGATGATCCGATGGAAGATCGGGCGGCTGCAGGAAAAACGACTCGGCCACCTTCATTACCGGCAATAGCTGGAGGCCGATCCGCGCCTCGGTAGCCACCGCCTGCGCAGCTTCAAGTACATCCGGAACCTGGCCAATATACCCGCGCACAAAACGCATCAGGGTCTCGACGTCGTTGTCGCCGACGGCCGCAATCGCGCGATGCAATGTTGGCGTCCGCTCCTGCAGCCAATCGTGCAAGGTGGACTCTACCGTTTCGTGTTGTTCAGCCATGCTGATGCGCTCGCGCAAAGCGATAATGTTCATCGTGAGCTCCGGTGTGGCCAGCAGCAGCGGGGCTGGCAGGGGAATGCGTATATGACAATCACGCTAGCAGAGCAAAATGATATCGTCAAAGTGACTCGCGTACGAGCCAATAGATTATTTTGGTGGGATGGCAAGCCTCTGCTTGGGGGCCGGTGCGCAGCGCAATTCGTTACCACAAAGATACAATGGCAATATTGACAAACAGCAAAAAAGAGCCCGATGGGGGATTGCCATGAGACCTGTCAGGTCTATACTCGAGCGGTCTGGCAGTTTTTTGGGGGGCCAGTCACTTTCCCCGTTTCCGCACCGCGGAAACGGAAGGTAGCGACATTCGTGTTTATCAAGTCCTGATGACGATATAAATACCCTTCCCCCCGCTCCAGGAACGATAAAAAAAACAAGGCAAGGGGAACCGGGAATGTTGCGACATGCAAGCGCCTGGCTGAGTGGTCTGCTATTGCTGACCCTCAGTGGCACCGTTAGCGCCGGATGGGGATTCAATATGGCCCCAGGCGTGACCGAAATCAGTCGGTCGGTATTCGATCTTCACATGCTGATCTTCTGGATCTGCGTCGTCATCGGCGTGATCGTCTTCGGCGTGATGTTCTGGTCGATGTTCATGCACCGCAAGTCCCGGGGTGCGGTACCCGCGACTTTCCATGAAAACATCTCGGTCGAAGTACTCTGGACCGTTATCCCGCTGCTGATTCTCATCGGTATGGCGGTGCCCGCCACCAAAACCCTGATCGAAATCTACGATGCGGAAGAGTCCGACGTCGATATCATGATCACCGGCTATCAGTGGCGTTGGCAGTACAAGTACATCAACGAAGACGTCAGCTTCCTCAGTAACCTGTCTACGCCCCGTGACCAGATCTCCAACCAGGTCGACAAGGGTGAGAACTATCTACTTGAAGTGGATGAGCCCCTGGTCGTCCCCATCGGGCAGAAGATTCGTTTCCTGATTACTTCCGCAGACGTAATTCACTCATGGTGGGTACCGGCGCTGGCCGTCAAGAAGGATGCCATCCCGGGTTTCGTCAACGAGGCCTGGACCCGCATTGAAGAGCCCGGCATCTACCGCGGCCAGTGCACCGAACTGTGCGGTCGGGACCACGCATTCATGCCCGTTGTGGTAGACGCCAGAACCCAGGAAGACTACGACGCCTGGCTGGCAGAGAAGAAGGCGGCCGCTGCAGCAGAAGCAGAACTGCGCGACAAGGAGTGGTCGCTGGCCGAGCTGATGGAACGCGGCGAACGCGTCTACAACACCAACTGCGCAGCCTGTCACCAACCGGATGGCAGCGGCCTGCCACCCGCGTTCCCGGCGCTGAAGGGCAGCGACATCGCTCTCAACGATATTCCAGGTCATATCGATATTGTCGTCAACGGCAAGCCAGGCACCTCCATGGCTTCCTTCGATGGCCAGCTGTCGGAAGTGGATATCGCTGCGGTAATCACCTACGAGCGCAACGCCTGGGGCAATGACACCGGCGACGTTGTCAGCCCGTTGGATATTCTCAACTTCAAAGACGGCCAATAGGAGACCATCATGAGTGCAGTGATCGATCATCATCACGCCGACCATGCCCATGGTCCGGCCAAGGGCCCAATGCGTTGGGTACTGACCACCAACCACAAAGACATCGGTTCGATGTACCTGTGGTTCAGCTTCGCCATGTTTTTACTTGGCGGTACCATGGCGATGGTTATCCGCGCCGAACTGTTCCAGCCCGGCCTGCAGTTGGTCGTACCGGAATTCTTCAACCAGATGACCACCATGCACGGCCTGATCATGGTCTTCGGCGCGGTTATGCCCGCGTTCGTCGGCCTGGCCAACTGGATGATCCCGATGATGATCGGGGCTCCAGACATGGCTCTGCCACGCATGAACAACTTCAGCTTCTGGCTGCTGCCGGCCGCGTTCGGTCTGCTGGTCTCGACGCTGTTCATGGAAGGCGGCGGCCCCAACTTCGGCTGGACCTTCTACGCGCCGCTGTCCACCACCTACGCGCCACCGAGCGTGACCTTCTTCATCTTCGCCATTCACCTGGCCGGTATCAGCTCGATCATGGGCGCGATCAACATCATCGCTACCATCATCAACCTGCGCGCCCCGGGCATGACGCTGATGAAAATGCCACTGTTCGTCTGGACCTGGCTGATCACCGCGTTTCTGCTGATTGCCGTGATGCCGGTACTGGCGGGTGTGGTGACCATGATGCTGATGGATATAAACTTCGGTACCAGCTTCTTCAGCGCTGCCGGTGGCGGTGACCCGGTCATGTTCCAGCACATCTTCTGGTTCTTCGGGCACCCCGAGGTGTACATCATGATCCTGCCGGCGTTCGGCGCGGTCAGCCAGATCATTCCGGCCTTCGCGCGCAAGCCGCTGTTCGGTTACACCTCCATGGTCTACGCCACCGCCGCGATTGCGTTTCTGTCGTTCGTGGTCTGGGCCCATCACATGTTCACCGTCGGCATTCCGCTAACCGGCGAACTGTTCTTCATGTATGCCACGCTGCTGATTGCCGTGCCCACCGGGGTCAAGGTATTCAACTGGGTGAGCACCATGTTCCGCGGCTCCCTGACCTTCGAAGCGCCGATGCTGTTCGCCATCGCCTTCGTGATCCTGTTCACCATCGGCGGCTTCTCCGGCCTGATGCTGGCCATCGCTCCGGCGGACTTCCAGTACCACGACACCTACTTCGTGGTGGCGCATTTCCACTACGTACTGGTTCCGGGCGCGATCTTCGGCATTTTTGCCTCGGCCTACTACTGGCTACCCAAGTGGACGGGCCACATGTATGACGAAGTGCTGGCCAAGACGCATTTCTGGATGTCGTTCATCGGCATGAACCTGGCGTTCTTCCCGATGCACTTCATCGGCCTGGCCGGCATGCCGCGGCGGATTCCGGACTACAACATGATGTTCGCCAACTTCAATATGGTCTCGTCCATCGGCGCGTTCATGTTTGGCGCCACCCAGTTGCTGTTCCTGTTCATCGTGATCAAGTGCATCAAGGGTGGGCCGAAAGCCGCGGCCAAGCCATGGGATGGTGCTGAAGGTCTGGAGTGGACGGTAGCTTCACCGGCGCCGTACCACACGTTCAGCACTCCGCCGGAAGTGAAGTAAGAGGATGTCCCTGATGCGCGAAGGCATGAGCACAAAAAGTCTGGTCGGCCGCCTGGTGTTGCTGGTGGCCGGCATGTTCGGATTCGGCTTTTTGCTGGTCCCTATCTATGACGTGATGTGCGACGCCTTCGGTATCAACGGCAAGACCAATCGGTCCGCCTACGAGGACACCGGTCAGACCGTGGATGAATCGCGCTCGGTACGGGTGCAATTCCTCTCGACCAATGCCCAGGGCATGGTCTGGAGTTTCGGCCCACAAGGCAACGAGCTGGTCATGCACCCTGGTGAGACCCGGGAGATGATTTTCACCGCACACAACCCGACCGACCGACCCATGGTCGCCCAGGCCGTGCCCAGCGTGTCGCCTTCGAAGGCCGCTGCGTACTTCCACAAGACCGAATGCTTCTGCTTTACCCAGCAGACACTGCAGGCGGGCGAAACCGTGGAAATGCCGGTGCGCTTCATTGTCGATCCGGAGTTGCCGCAGGAGGTCCACCGGCTGACCCTGTCCTACACATTATTTGATATCACTGATCGCATGGCCGGCCCAGAAGTGGCGGCGGTGCACAGCAACTGAATCTGACTGCCTGACAAGGAGAACAACAGATGGCGAGTCATCAAGCACAAGAAACGCACGAAGCCTACTACGTACCGGCACAAAGCAAATGGCCCATAGTCGGCTCGATCGGCATGCTCACCAGCGTTTTTGGTGGCGGCACCATGATGATCAGCGATGGCGAAAGTGGACATCTGATCCTGTTGGCCGGCGTACTGATCCTGACCTGGATGATGTTCGGCTGGTTCGGGGACGTGATCAAGGAAACCCATCAGGGCCTGTACAGCGCCCAGATGGATCGATCTTTCCGCATGGGTATGGGCTGGTTCATTTTTTCCGAGGTCATGTTCTTCGCCGCATTCTTTGGCGCCCTCTTCTACGTTCGTACCTTCGCCGGCCCCTGGCTGGGCGGCGATGGGGACAAGGGCGTAGCCAGCATGCTCTGGCCGAACTTCGAATATGTGTGGCCGTTGATGACCAACCCGGATCCGGCCCTCTTTCCGGGCCCGAAGGAAACCATCAGTCCCTGGCAGCTGCCGCTGATCAACACCATCATCCTGATCACATCCAGCGTGACCGTGACCTTCGCCCACCATGCCCTGCGAGCCAACAAGCGTGGCGCACTGAAGGCCTGGCTGGGCCTGACCGTCGCTCTGGCTGTGGTATTTCTGGGATTACAGATCGCCGAATATGTGCACGCCTACAACGATCTGGGCCTGACCTTGAAGTCCGGCATCTACGGTGCCAGCTTCTTCATGCTTACCGGCTTCCATGGTGCCCACGTTCTTATGGGTACCATCATTCTGTCCGTGATGTTGTTGCGCATATTCAAGGGCCACTTCACACCTGAGAATCATTTCGGCTTCGAAGCTGCGAGCTGGTATTGGCACTTCGTCGATGTCGTCTGGGTAGGTCTGTTCATCTTCGTCTATATCTTCTGATACAGCGGGTTGGCCGGCATGCCGGCCAACCCAGGCACGGAAGGGAGTGTGACGGGGCTCAGTGCAGCCAGGGCGTGTGCCAGGTGAGCTGACCGGACCAGAATCCGAAAGCGATCAGCAGCATGATTGCCACAGTCAGCGTAATGCGTACACTCAGGGCGGTAACCAGGCGGCTCTGCCCGCCGGTATCCTTGACCAGAAAGAACAGGCCGCTGAACAGACTGACGAGTATTGCCAGCAGCAAGGCCAGAATGGCCAATTTTAACCACATAGTCGAAGATCCATGGATGTGAAGGGTTTTGCCAGTATAGACCCTGCAGTTCCTCAAGGTAGCCATGTCTGATAACCCTTTTCGCATACCCCGTTTCGCCCCCGGCTGGCCCTTGATCGCTCTGGTGGCGTTCTTTCTGCCCGTGCTCGTTGTGTTGGGTTTCTGGCAGTTGGACCGCGCCGAGGAAAAGCGCCAGATGCAAGCGCAAATGGATGCAAGCCGCAGCGCAGTGGCGGCGCCTCTGGGCACGCTGATAACCGCTCAGAATCTCGCCTGGCGGCCCGTGCAGATGGAAGGCATATTCGACCCCGAACTGATCTGGCTGCTGGACAATCGCATCCGCAACGGCAAAGCCGGTCTTGAGGTGCTCCAGGTCTTTATCGATGCTGATACGGGCAAGCGTCTGATCGTCAATCGCGGCTGGCTTCCCTGGCCTGATCGTCGGGAGGTTCCTGCAGTCCGGACACCCCGTGGCACGCAGCGTCTGGACGCCGAGGTTCTGCCACCAACCGAAAAGGGCTTTACCCTGGGGACCACCCATACACAGCCTGGCTGGCCAAAACTGATAACCCGGGTTGATCTGGACGCCATGACTGAAGCCAGTGGCGAAGCGCTCCTGCCCTGGATGGCGCGTCTACGCACGGGTAGCGACGCGGCACTGACCCTAGATTGGCCTGCCCTGCCGATGACATCCAGCAAGCACACCGCTTACGCCGTGCAATGGTTTGCATTGGCCCTGGCCTTGCTGGCACTCTTCGTCTGGGCCGGTCTGCGGCCCGAACCCTCGGAGAACAAGAACAATGCATGACCGGGAACAATCTGCAGCAGCTGCGCACAAGCCGCGCGGACAACTCAAATTACTGGCGATTTTTGCCATGGTAATCGGGCCTATTCTGCTCGCTGGGTTGATGGCCAAGCTTGGCGTGGGCATCCCCGACAGCCAGACCAATCGAGCGGACCTGATAGAGCCGGCGATCAGCGTTGAGGACTGGCAAATGGATCTTGAGCCGATTGGCTACGGAGCTCCCTGGCGACTGGTAGTCAGCAGCCCCGGCGCATGCGAGGCTACCTGCCTTGAACTGGTGCACGAAGCGCGTCAGATCAACGTAGCCCTTGGCCGGGAAGCCGGCCGGGTGGAGCACCTGATTGCCCTCGGAGAGCCAGCCTCTGCCGAGTTGCTTGAGCGCTTTGCGGAACAATACCCGCGGCTTGAACAAGCCCGCCTGGATCAGGGTGCCTACCAGCGCAGCCTGGCTGCCCATCCGGAAGCCTGGCGCCAGGGCCCACAGTTGTGGCTGATCGATCCCCTGGGCAGGGTGGTGCTGCACCAGGATCCCGATGCCCCAGGCAAGCGGCTGCTAGACGATCTCAAGCATCTGCTCAAAGTATCCAAGGTAGGATGAATAGCATGCGCAAACCCGGTTATGTATTCGCCCTGTGTGGCCTGGCCCTAGGTCTTGTAGTGGTCATCCTGGGGGCTTACACCCGCCTGGTACATGCCGGGCTGGGCTGTCCGGACTGGCCGGGGTGTTACGGCTTCCTCGGGGTGCCGCGGTCGTCAGAGTCGATTGAGCTTGCCCAGCTGCGCTTTCCCGACGATCCGGTAGAGGCATTCAAGGCCTGGGCCGAAATGATTCATCGCTACGTGGCCGGTCTTCTGGGCCTGATCATTCTGGGCCTGGCGCTGTTCAGTCTGCGCAAGCGCCGCGTACCCGGCTATCCCGTCGGTCTCAGCCTCGGGCTTCTGCTGCTGGTAATCTGCCAGGCCGCTTTTGGCATGTGGACCGTGACCTGGAAACTGTGGCCACAGATCGTTACCGCCCACCTGCTTGGCGGCTTCGCCACCTTGAGCCTGCTTCTGTTATTGGCGCTCCGGCTCTCCGGCAATTACCCACCGCTGTCGCCACGCAAGGTCGTGGTGCGCTTGCGCTATTTCGCGCGTTTTGCGCTGATCGTGGTGATCGCCCAGATCATGCTGGGCGGCTGGACCAGCACCAACTATGCCGCCCTGGCCTGCGTGGACCTGCCCACCTGCCACGGTGTCTGGTGGCCCGAAATGGACTTTGCCGCCGGCTTTCATCTGTTCCACGAGATCGGGCCCAACTACCTCGGCGGGATTCTCGAAGGCGAAGGACGCACCGCGATCCACGTCACCCATCGGATCGGCGCTGTTATTACCAGCGTGGTCCTGCTGCTGCTGGCCTGGCGGATGGTCGAGATCGGCCTGGGTCGTCTGGCCGGCCTGCTGCTGGCGGTCTTGGCCCTGCAAGTCAGCCTGGGTATCAGCAATGTGCTCCTGCACCTGCCGCTTGCGGTCGCCGTGGCACACAATGCAGTGGGGGCGATGTTGTTGTTGACCATGGTGGCAATCAATTACCGCCTGCGAGCACCGGCGAAAAATGCCTTTTTCAGCCCGGATCGGGTATCCGGCCTGCTGGCCACACGTTGAACCCTGGCGCATACTGGCAGACAAACCTATAACTCTAACAATGGTGAACGCCAAGGCGTTCTGGGGAAGCTTGATGACGACCTTGACCAATGCAGCGCAGTCGACCGCCCTGTGGCGCGACTACCTTGAACTGACCAAACCCAAGGTGGTTGCACTGATGATCATCACCTCGGCCATCGGCATGCTGCTGGCGACCGAAGGAATGGTGCCCTGGACCGTGCTGCTTCTTGGCAACCTGGGCATCGCGCTGTGTGCGGGGTCGGCAGCCACAGTCAACCATCTGGTGGATCGCCGTATCGACATCCACATGGCCCGTACCCAGCGCCGGCCAATGGCTCAGGGACGCGTTAATCCAATCAACGCCATGGCTTTCGCACTGGTCATGGGGGTCGCTGGCATGGCGATCCTGCTCACCTGGATCAACGCTGTCACCGCCTGGCTGACCCTTGGTTCGCTCCTGGGCTATGCAGTGGTCTATACCCTGTTTCTCAAGCGCGCCACCCCCCAGAATATCGTGATCGGCGGCATCGCCGGCGCTGCTCCGCCATTGCTCGGCTGGACCGCCGTGACCGGCCAGATCGATGCCGAAGGACTGTTGCTGGTGCTGATCATCTTCGCCTGGACGCCACCGCATTTCTGGGCCCTGGCAATTCACCGCAAGGCCGAGTACGCCAAGGTCGACATTCCCATGTTGCCGGTCACCCACGGCGAGCGTTACACCAAGCTGCACATCCTGCTGTACACCTTCATTCTGTTGGCTGTCAGTATGCTGCCATTTGTCATCCACATGAGTGGCCCGATCTACCTGGCAGCGGCGCTGCTGCTGGGCCTGCGCTTTATCGACTGGGCCTGGGCCATGTGGCGCGACAGCCGGCCTCACGCCGCGATCAAGACATTCAAGTTTTCCCTCTGGTATCTGCTGTGGATTTTCGTAGCGCTACTAGTCGACCACTATGTCGGTGTTGCCGGATGGCTATGAGCGGAGTGCAGAAAACCGTTCTGGTAACGATTGCGGCGATCGCTCTGGTGCTGGGCGCAATAGTAGCCAAGGTGAACCGTCAGGCGCCGCTGGATCGGGATGTGCTGTCGAATTCGGGGATTTTCCTGTTCGACAGCCCGCGCAGCTTGCCCGACGTCGAGCTGCAGTCGTCGACTGAAGATGACTGGAGCACGCAGAATCTTGTTGGCCAGTGGGACCTGCTGTTTTTCGGCTATACCTTCTGCCCTGATATCTGCCCCACTACCATGGCCGACCTGCGCACGGTAGCCGAGGCGCTTCCGCCCACCGCCCGCGAGCGATTAAGCGTGACCATGGTCAGCGTGGATCCAGAGCGCGACACGCCCCAGCAGTTGTCGGAATATCTGGCCTACTTCAAGGCCGGTTTCAAGGGCGTCACCGGGGAGCCGGCCGAACTGGCCAAATTGGCCCAGGCCTTGTCAGTTGCCTACATTCCACCGGACACCAGCGAGGAGAACTACCTGGTCGATCACAGCGGTCAGATAGTCATGGTCAATCCGGAAGGCCAATATGTCGGCTTTATCCGCCCGCCCTTCAAGACCGGCGAGCTAAGCCTCTGGCTGCCGCGCATCATGAATCCCTGACGACCCGCTGCCGGGCAAGCCGAATGGCTTTCCCGGCCTTGCCTCTTACGCCCTCCGCCTGACCGTCCTTCTGTGAGCCCGCGCGAGCCTCGCTGAGCAATACGGGAATCAGCTTGCCCTCGGTCAGTCCTTTCCAGAAGCGTAGCGGCATATGCCCCTGCATTGTCTTGCGATTCAGGCGTGCCGGATTGAAGATGCTGGCGTAATAGGTCTCCCACAAACGATCCGCCCCGCCGCTCAAGGCCTGGGCTCGAGCCCGCCATGCCTCCGGGCAGGGGCGGCGATACTCCAGTTGCGCACCGTCGTACCAGACCGCATCCTGCGGCGTGGCAATCAACCAGCGCTGGCGGCCCAGGCGCTCGGCGAAATGCATGCTGGAACCGGCCAGGATGTCATGGGCTGGCTCATACCAGGCGATATAGTCGAGATCAGGGGCGTCATGTACCGGATGAAGACGGACAAACGCGTGCAGATGATGCGCCTCGCGGCTCGCCGTCTTGATTCGTCGGTGCAGCTCGCTGCCATCGGGATCGCCCGCCAACATCGCCTCCCGCTCGCCCCGCGTCACCCGCCAGAGAATCCGGTACAGCAGGTTCCAGCGGCCAGGCATACGACATTGCGCAGCGCAGCGCAGCTGTTCAACAAGCTCCGCCGGCACCCTTGTTACCGGTGCGTTGGCGCGGCAAGCAGGTGACGCTTGCGCGGCAAACAGCTGCGGACGGTTTTCATCTTCCCAGACCACATCATGGGGCGGCAGGCCCTCGGCGAGCAGCGTCCGCGCCTGGCTGCGCCAGGTTTCGAAATCGTCATCGCAACAGAGCACCCGCATCACCGCCTCACGCCCACAGTGCCATTTGCGCTGGCTGGTCACTCAACTGCATCCGCAGGCTGCTGGACTCGGTCGTATCCTGCTGCGGACGGTAGTCACTGGTGACCACAAAGGGGCGCGCCTTGTCGATGACGCAGCGCATGCGCAGCAAGTCTTCGAAGCGGATCCGCTTGAGCCGGCGCAGACTGACAATCCGCTGCGCAGTGCGGATACCGATGCCCGGTACGCGGGCGATCATCGCCGGCTCAGCGCGATTGAGGTCGACCGGAAACTGGGCCCGGTTGACCAGGGCCCAGGCCAGCTTGGGGTCGATGTCCAGCGGCAGATTCCCGGTGTTACCGATCAACTCATCGGCTTTGAAGCCATAGCTACGCAACAGGAAATCGGCTTGATACAAACGATGCTCACGCAACAGGGGCGGCGCCTGGAATGGTACTGAGGTGGGGCTGTTGGGGATCGGACTGAACGCGGAGTAGTAGACCCGGCGCAATCGGTAATCGCCGTACAAGGCTTCAGCGGTGCGCAGGATACGGCTGTCGTCACTGGCATCAGCACCGACGATCATCTGCGTGCTCTGGCCGCCCGGAGCAAACCTGGGCGCTCGCTTGTCCGCGCGTGATTCATTGGATGCGTTGTCGATGGTCCCCATCGCACCGGTAATGCTGCCGATCTGTTTTTCCGGTGCCAGCCGAATCAGGCTGTCAGGACTGGGAAGCTCTATGTTCACACTGAGTCGGTCGGCATAGCGACCCGCCTCAGCTATCAGTGCGGGGTCCGCTTCGGGGATCGTCTTCAGGTGTATATAGCCGCGGAACTGGTGGTCCTTGCGCAGCACCCTGGCCACCTGGATCAACTGCTCCATCGTGTAGTCGGGTGACTGGATGATCCCGGAGCTGAGAAACAGGCCACTGACATAATTACGCTGGTAGAAATCCAGCGTCAGCTTGATCACTTCCTCCGGCAGGAAACGCGCCCGCGGCACATCGCTGGAACGGCGGTTGACGCAATACTGGCAGTCATACAGACAGAAATTGGTCAGCAGGATCTTCAACAGGGAAACGCAGCGCCCATCAGGCGTATAGCTGTGACAGATGCCCATGCCGTTCGTCGCCCCGATGCCGTCTTTGCCCCGGGAGCTGCGTTTGGGCGCGCCGCTACTGGCGCAGGACGCATCGTATTTCGCCGCGTCGGCCAGAATGGTGAGTTTCTCGATCAGCTCCATGGGACGCCCTTGATACTGTATATAGATACAGCATAAGCGCTATATAAAACGCCCTCAAGCGGTACGCCGATCCAGTTACAAAATCGCAGGGCGCTTTCAGCCAGGACCCCTTTCAGCCAGGACCCTCGAACAGTTCACCCTCTACCACCAGCACCGTCCGCCCCTCGGTACCGCGCGGCAGATCCCAGCCGCCGGTCAGGGCACCAAAGGAAGGCAGTACGCTGACCTGGTCCCGGAACCAGAACACCGGCGCTCGCAGCCGGTCCGCCGCCACCTGCAGCGTCAGCACCGGATGCAAGTGGCCGGCCAGCACATGTCGGCCAGCCACGGGCTCGGGCTCGTGGCGCAAACGAAACGGCCCCATATCGAGAAAGTCATGCCAACGAATCCCCACGTCCGCACCCGCTGCGTGGCGGTCATGGTTGCCCACCACTGCTTCCACGGAAACGGCACGATGCTGCGCAAGCCACTGCGGAAACAACTGTAAAAAGGGCTCGCCGGGCAACGGCCGGTGATGGAAGAAGTCGCCAAGCACGATCAGCCGCCTGGGCTTGAAGTCTTCGATCAGGCCGCTGAGCCGCTGCAGATCATCGCGGCTCTGACCGCTAGGCACAGCCAGACCGCGTCGTCGCATTAGCGCGGCCTTGCCAAAGTGCGTGTCCGCCACCAGCAGGGTGGATTCGGCGGGATAGAACAGAGCCCCCTCACCGTGTAATACCACCTGGGCGCCCGCCACGGTCCAGTCAAGTGTGCGACTCAAGGCGGCTTCCTCCTTTTCTTGCCCGCGGCGTGTTTTTCCAGGCTGGCCAGCATGCGCTCTACCCGTTCGCGCCAACCCTCGGTACTGATGCGATTGCGCTGGCGTTCGACCCAGAGCGGAAACGCCAGGGGCGAGAAACGTTCCAGTGAAACCAGCCTCAATTGCTGACC
>Ga0105357_10001019_pt1 | contig 15112 bp, 10 predicted proteins | sample GOMGulsemesocosm_4_FD_83660 | JGI IMG/M metagenome (GOLD analysis project Ga0105357, IMG submission 83660) | Methane-oxidizing microbial communities from mesocosms in the Gulf of Mexico - GOM15B Gulf of Mexico | ecosystem: Environmental > Aquatic > Marine > Cold seeps | place: USA: Gulf of...
ACCGACACGGCCAAGCTGCTGCGCTTGCGCGGCATCGCAATGCAGGATGCGGTTCCGATCGGCGTCGGCGCGATGGCCGCGCTGCTCGGTGCGGATATCGAAAAGGCCACCGCGCTGGCCGAGGCAGCGGCCCAGGGGCAGGTCTGCGAAGTCGCCAATGACAACGATCCGACGCAGGTCGTTATCTCCGGCCATGCCGAGGCGATCGACCGCGCTATCGAAATGGCCAAGGATCACGGGATCAAGCGCGGCATCAAGCTGCCCGTTTCGGCGCCGTTCCACTGTTCGCTGATGGGCCCTGCTGCGCTGCGCATGAAGAACGCGCTCGAAACGACGCCCCCGCAGGCTTTCACCGTACCGCTGTTCGCCAATGTCACTGCCGCACGCGTCACCGATCCGGCGGAAGAACAGGCGCTGCTGGTCGATCAGATCACCGGCCGCGTCCGCTGGCGCGAAAGCGTGCTGGCGATGCGCGATGCGGGCATCGAACGGTTTGTCGAAGTGGGCGGCAAGGTGCTCGCCCCGATGGTGGGCCGCATCGACAAGGAGGCGACCACGGTCAGCCTCGTCACCATGGAAGACCTCGAAAACTTCGCCAAGGAGAACGCATGATGTTCAGCCTCGAAGGAAAGACCGCGCTCGTGACCGGTGCCAGCGGGGGGATCGGTTCGTCGATCGCCTACGCGCTGGCGAAGCAGGGTGCGCGCCTCGCGCTGTCCGGCTCCAACGGCGACAAGCTGCGCGCCTTCCGCGAACAGCTCAACGACGAATTCGGCCATGACCATGTCGAGATCACCTGCGACCTTTCCAATCCGACGCAGGTCGAGGAACTGATCCCGGCCACCGTCGATACGCTGGGTTCGATGAACATCCTCGTCAACAATGCCGGCATCACCCGTGACAATCTCGCCATGCGGATGAAGGACGACGAGTGGGACCAGGTGATCCGCATCAATCTCGAGGCGAGCTTCCGCCTGATGCGCGCCAGCGCACGGCCGATGATGAAGGCCAAGGGCGGGCGGATCATCTCGATCACCAGCGTGGTCGGGCACACCGGCAATCCCGGCCAGATGAACTATGTCGCCGCCAAGGCGGGCCTGACCGGCATGTCCAAAAGCCTCGCGCAGGAACTGGCGAGCCGGAACATCACCGTGAACTGCGTGGCCCCCGGCTTCATCCGCACAGCGATGACCGACGCGTTGAACGACGAGCAGAAAGCGGCGATCAACGGGCGTATTCCGATGGGCCGCATGGGCGAAGGCGACGAGATCGGCGCTGCGGTTGCCTACCTTGCGAGCGACGAGGCAGCCTATGTCACTGGCCAGACGCTGCACGTGAACGGCGGCATGGCGATGATGGGCTGATTTCACCCACTTTTCCCCAAGGAATTGCGGCGCCGCGGCGTCCGGCCTTGCCCCCCAAGCCCGCCCCGCTAGGGTGACTATCCGTATTCCGGCGCTGGTGGGGCGATTCCGGCCTGCCAAGCGCCCAAGAGGGACGAAAGTAGGACCATGAAGGCCACCATCGAACGCGCGACGCTGCTGCGTTGTCTCAGCCACGTCCAGTCGGTCGTGGAGCGCCGCAATACCATCCCGATCCTCTCCAACGTGCTGATCGAAGCCGAAGGCGACAATTCGCTCAGGGTCATGGCAACCGACCTCGATCTGCAGGTGATCGAGCATATGGAAGCCAATGTCGACAGTGCAGGGGCAATCACCGTTTCGGCGCACCTGCTGTTCGATATCGCACGCAAGCTGCCCGAAGGTTCGCAGGTCAGCCTCGAAGCGGCGGAAAACCGCATGGCGATCAAGGCGGGGCGCAGCCGCTTCTCGCTGCCGACGCTCCCGCGCGACGACTTCCCGGTCATCGTCGAAGGCGATCTGCCGACCAGTTTCGAACTGCCCGCCAAGACCTTCGCCGATCTCATCGACCGGACGCGGTTCGCGATCTCGACCGAGGAAACCCGGTATTATCTGAACGGTATCTTTTTCCACGTGTCGGACGACAACGAACCCGTCCTGCGGGCGGCTGCAACCGACGGTCACCGGCTCGCGCGCTTCACGCTGCCGCGGCCTGATGGGGCAGAAGGCATGCCCGACGTGATCGTACCGCGCAAAGCCGTGGCCGAACTGCGCAAGCTGCTCGACGAGTCGCTCGACGGCAATGTCCAGATCGACCTGTCGGCCAGCAAGGTCCGCTTCACGCTCGGCGGCGAGGGCGGAGTGGTCCTGACCAGCAAGCTGATCGACGGGACCTTCCCCGATTATTCGCGCGTTATTCCAACGGGTAACGACAAGCTCCTTAAGCTCGACCCGAAGAGCTTCCACGAAGGGGTCGACCGCGTGGCGACGATCGCCACCGAGAAGACCCGCGCGGTCAAGATGGGGCTCGATCGGGACAAGGTCACGCTGACCGTAACCAGCCCCGACAATGGCACCGCGACCGAGGAAGTGCCGGCGGAATATTCGTCCGACGGGTTCGAAATCGGCTTCAACGCGGGCTATCTCAAGGACATTCTCAACCAGATCGATGCCGACACGGTGGAAATCCATCTGGCCGATGCTGGCGCCCCGACGCTGATCCGCAAGGACGAGAATTCGCCCGCGCTCTATGTCCTCATGCCGATGCGGGTTTAAGCGCTCGCATTGGCGTAAATCTGCGGTTAGCGTCGCTCTCGAAGGAGAGACGCGAATGCAGCAAGTCCATGTCCGCAAGAATGCAATCGGTGAGGCCCGACTGGTCGATTGCGACCAAGGAAAGCTGGCCGACGATGCGGTGCGCCTGGAAATCGAAAGCTTCTCGGTCACGGCGAACAACGTGACCTATGCGGTCGTCGGCGACGGCTTCGGATACTGGAACTTCTTCCCCGTGCAGGGGGCAGGCACCGACGGCATGGGCATCGTGCCCATGTGGGGCCATGCACGCGTGATCGAAAGCAATGTGTCCGAGATATCCGTGGGCGAGCGGGTCTATGGCTACCTGCCTATGGCGACGCATCTGGACGTCGTGCCCGGAAAACTGTCCGCCAGCGGCTTTACCGACATGGCCGCACATCGCCAGCCGATGAGCCCGGTCTACAACAGCTATTCGCGGCTTGCAGCCGACCCGGAACACGATCCGGCGCGCGAAGGCGAACGGATGATCTTCGGTCCGCTGTTCAAGACCGGTTTCCTGATCGAATACTTCATGCGCTCGCAGGACTGGTTCGGCGCCGAACAGGTACTCCTGACCAGCGCATCGTCCAAGACTGCCATGGGCCTTGCCAGTACGGCCAGGCATCGTTCGCCGGATATCCGGCGGATCGGCCTGACCTCTTCGGGGAATGTCGCTTTCGTGAAGCAGAGCGGTCTCTACGACGAAGTGCTGGCCTATGACGATGTGCAGGCACTGGCCAGCCGACCCGCGGTATCGGTCGATTTTGCCGGCAACGCCCGTCTGCTGGGCGCGATCCATGCGCATCTTGGCGACGCGTTGAAGTACTCCTGCCTGGTGGGTGCAACACATATCGAGGAGCGCGGCGGCGGGGCGGGGGACCTGCCCGGACCGGCGCCGACGCTGTTCTTCGCACCCGACCATGCGGTCGCGCTGTTCAAGGACCTGGGGCCGCAGGAAGCGGGCCGCCAGATGGCCGAGAGCTGGCGTATATTCCTTGCCGATGCCGGCGACAGCGTGACCATTGAACGCCATGCGGGCCTTGCTGCTGCACGCGACGTTTTCGTCAGAATGGCCGGCGGCAGTGTGGATCCCGCCAAGGGAATCATCATCGAACCGTGATGGGCCGCCGGGGGCCGGTGGAGGCCGGCCCCGCGATACTCGGTCAGTGTCCGGTCCCCGCTATGGCAGGTAACCGCGCCCCTAGATCTCGACTGCGATCTTGCCGAAGTGGCTCCCGCTTTCCTGATGGCGGAAGGCATCGGCGAGGTCGGCGAGCGCGAAGGTATCGCTGATGACCGGCTTGATGCCGTTGGCCTCGATCGCAGCGATCATGTCCTGCTGCATCGCGCGGCTGCCGACGGTGAGGCCCTGCACCTTGAGGTTCTTGGAGAACAGCAGCGCGGTCTGCACCGGCCCGGCGAAACCTGCCAGCACACCGATCAGCGCGACATGCCCGCCAACGCGCGTGGCCAGCATCGATTGGTCGAGCGTGCCCGCCCCGCCGATTTCGACCACGCAGTCGACCCCGCGCCCGCCGGTTATCTCCAGCGCCTTCGGGCCCCAGGCTTCGACTTCCTTGTAATTGATCAAATGGTCCGCCCCCAGTTCGCGCACCCGTTCGAGCTTCTCGTTGGAGGAAGAGGTGGCGATGACAGTGGCGCCCGCGGCCTTCGCGAACTGCAGGGCGAAGATCGAGACCCCGCCCGTGCCCTGGACCAGCACGGTGTCGCCCGGCTTGACCGCGTAGTCGACGAACAATGCGCGCCAGGCGGTCAGCCCGGCGCACGTCAACGTTGCAGCCTCGGCATGGCTGAAGCCGGCGGGTGCGCGCGTGAACCAGTGGGTCGGGGCAGTCACTGCCTCGCGCGCATAGCCGTCGATCCCGTCACCGGGAACGCGGGTGAACGCGCTGGACGGCGGGCGGCCGTCGAGCCAGTCGGGGAAGAAGGTGCTGACCACATGGTCGCCCACGGCGAATTCGGTCACCCCGTCGCCAACCGCCGAGACGATGCCAGCGCCATCCGACATGGGGATGCGACCCGGTTCGGTCGGGATCATGCCTTTCACGACGGCGTAATCGTGATAGTTGAGCGAACTGGCCTTCAGATCGACGGTAATCTCGCCCGGACCGGGCGCCGCTGCGGCGTCGATATCGACCCATTCCAGCGCATCGAGGGTGGACGGCTTCGCGCCCGTACGGATTGCTTTCATTCTGCAGCCTCCAGCATTTCGGCCCGCTGCGGGCCGCGGATAAGGCCACCGGGCGCCTCGCCCGTCCATTCGCCTTCGCGGAATGTGACCTTTCCGTTCTTGATCGTCGCGACATAGCCCTCGGCCTTCTGCAGCAAGCGTTTGCCGCCCGCAGGCAGGTCGAAGGCCAGCCAGGGCTTGCCCAGCTTGATCCGGCCCATGTCGATGATGTTGATATCGGCCAGATAGCCGGGCGCCAGCACGCCGCGGTCCTCCAGCCCGTAGAGCCGGGCCGTGTCGTTGCATTGCCGCTTGATCGCATTTTCGAGGCCGATCGTGCCGCGCGCCCGGTCGCGCACCCAGTGCTGCAGCATGAAGGTGGGCGAGGCGGCATCGCAGATCGTCCCGCAATGCGCGCCGCCATCGGACAGCGAATTCACCGTGTCGTCGGCGTGTTGCAGGTCTTTCAGGAAATCGAGATTGCCATCGGCGTAATTGAGGATCGGCAGGTAGATGAAGCCCTTGCCCTCGTCGCGGCACAGCAGCTCGTAGGCATATTCATCGCCCGACATGCCCGCTGCCCTGGCGCGTTCGAGCACGCTTTCCTCGGCGGTGGGTTCGTAATTGAAGTCGGGGTCCATTTCGAACTGCATGTTCCAGCCGCCGCAAACGACCATGATCAGGCCCATGATGTCCTGGTTGACCTCGGAAAAATCGTGCTGTTCGGCGATCAGGCGCGCCTTGAACTCGGGGTCGAACAGCTTGGCCTTCTGCTCTTCCCATGGAAGGTCCTCGATTTCCTTCCAGCTCGGTTTGAGCCGGAAGGGATGCACGGTGCCCTGCCACGCCATGACGATGCCGTTGCCGCGCAGCGCGATCTGCGCGACGATGTTCGCGCCATTGTCGTTCTCGGCGCGCATGCTCTCGATCTGCTCGTCGAGCGGAAGTTCCTTGGCGATCGACTGGAGCGCCGCGAAGGTGACCGGCAGCCCGGTCTCGCGGCTCATCTTGCCCATCCAGCCGAACTCGTCCCATTCGCGCATCATGTCGCTGGCCATTTCGAACACGCCGTGCCCGGCGCGGCCCATTGCGCGGCCGATCTCGACCAGCTCCTCGGCAGTGGCGGTGGTGCCGGGGACGACCTCACCGCCGATATCCCGGTGCAGCACCGTACGCGAAGTGGAGAAGCCCAGCGCGCCCGCGCGCACGCCGTCTTCTACGATGCGGCTCATGGCGGCGATGTCTTCGGCGGTCGGAACGGCACCGGGACGCTCGCGATCGCCCAGCACATAGGCGCGCACCGAACCGTGCGGGACATGGGTGCCGACATCGACGGTACGGGGCAGTTCTTCCAGCGCATCGAGATATTCGGGGAAGGTTTCCCAGTTCCACTTCATGCCCTCCGCCAGCGCGGTCCCGGGAATGTCTTCCACGCCTTCCATCAGACCGATCAGCCATTCGTGCTTGTCGGGACGCGCCGGAGCGAAACCGACACCGCAATTGCCCATGACGACGGTCGTTACGCCGTGCCAGCTCGACGGGGCCATTTCCTGGTCCCAGGTCGCTTGTCCGTCGTAATGCGTGTGAATGTCGACGAACCCGGGGGTGACCAGGTGACCCTCCGCATCGATTTCCTCGGCGGCGTCGCCGCTGACGTGGCCCACTTGAGCGATGAGCCCGTCCTTCACGGCGAGATCCCCGGTAAAGCGGTCCTGTCCGGTACCATCGACAATGGTCCCGTTGCGAATGATCAGATCATATGCGGGCATGTTGGTGCTCCTCTCTCCACCGAGGAAGGTTCCACATTGCAACCCATGAGTCCAGCGCCGAGCTATTCGGCGTGCGTGGGCATGCGGACAGCAAGCAGGACGAGGAAGCCGATCGCGAACAGCAGGTGGATCGAAGTCATGCCAATCCGCTGGTCGCCCGACCACAGGGTGAACTGTTCGACCAGCAGCGGCCCCATCCATACGGTGATGGTGCCGGCAATCGCGTAGAGGCCGAAGAATTCACCGCTACGGCCCGGCGGGGCAAGCGTGACCAGCATCGTGCGGCTCGACGAAATGCTGGCGGTGGCGGTCACCGCGATCACGCTGATGAGACCGAGATAGACGAGGTCCGACAGGGTGCGGAAGACGAGCCCGTCCCACACCACCACATTGTCGACCAGGCCGAGGAACAGGCTTTCGCGGGTGATACTCAGCTGGAGTAGTCCGACACCCACCATGGCGAGGATTTCCAGCGCCAGCGCGCGCTTTACGCCGACCTTTCCTTCGAGCCAGCCGCCGAAAATGCCGCCGCCGAATGCGCAGGCGCTGGCGAAGATCGCGTAGCAGAGCATTTCGAGGAAATTCCAGCCGAGGAAGAGCGCGACATAAACCGCGCCGAGCGCCAGCAGCGCAGCCATCGCGTCGGCGTAGAACATCCGCGCGATGAGGAACCGCATCAATTCGCGGTATCGCGCTGCCTCGCGCAACGTGCGTGCAACGCTGCGTGCGCCTTCCCGGAAGGCGCGCATCCAACTGGCACCGGGGACGCCCGGGTCTCGTGCCCTGGTGAAGAACGGAATCGAGAACAGCACCAGCCACACCGCGCAGATCGGGCCGGCTAGCCGCGCATGTTCGAACGTCGTCAGGTCGATTCCGAATTGCGGCGCCGCGAATGGCCAGGAGATCGCAGCGGGCAGCACGAAGAGCACGGCAATCGCGAGAAAGATCAAGGTCGCAGCGAGGTTGCCGAGACCCAGTCCGAGACCCGATATCATCGCCAGTCGGCGTGGTTCGCCCGACACGCTGAGCATCGCATTGTGCGTCACTTCTGAATAGGTGTAGCCGACATAGGCGACCACCAGCAGGGCCATGATCGCGGGAACCGGCAGGCCTTCGCCCCCCGGCATCGCGAACCACAGCAGCGCCGAACAAACCGCGATGGCCCCGAGGAACAGCGCGAGGATCGGTTTCAGCCGCCCGCCGCGGTCGAGCGCCGCACCCAGGACCGGCGCGGTCAGGGCGGCAATGAAACCGGCCCATTTGGTCACCGAGGCTATGGTTGCCTGCCCTTGCGCATTGGCCGCGGCAAGCGCATCGCCGGGCGGCAGGTCGTCCAGCGCACCGCCGGCAAGCAGGTCCGCACCGATGATGTCGCGCGCAAAATAGGGCGCGAAGATGTAGATCACGATCAGGATGTAATAGGGGTTGCGGGCCCATTCGAAGATCGCCCAGGCAAAGCCGGTTCGACCGAAAGCGCCGCCTTCGCCCGTGGTCTGGCGCGGCGGTTGGCTGGCAAGCGGGTTCGCTAAGAGCGCGGGATCGGCAGTCATGTCATTGTCCTTGCGATCCGCCTGGTCCGGGCTGGACAGCAGTGCTGGGGGGTATCGATTGCGAAGCGGCCGGGCGGGCAAGGGCGGTATCCCCCGGTCAGCTTGGCCGGGGTGTCGGACCTGTGCGATCGAAGGACGATCACGCGCCGCGTGCTGCGATCATGCTTTCGATATCGACGAACTTTTCCCGCGGCGCTCCTTCGCGCGCGGCTGCGATTTCGGCTTCCTCGATTTTCTGCCAATCGCGGAAAGTGACGATCTCGATCCCGCGTTCCTGCGCCAGTTCGTCGAAACCCGCGCGGCCAGCTTTGCCGGAGCTTGCGGCGATGTCTTCATCGACCGTGTCGATGACCCCATATCCATCGGGCCGGTTGGTGCCGATCGTGCCGCTGGGGCCGCGCTTGGCCCAACCGACGCAATAGAGGCCGGGCAGGATCCGGCCCTCGTCATTGGCGAAATGTCCCGCCCGCTGGTCGAACGGCACGCCCTCTATGGCCGAGGTGCGATAGCCGATACAGCTGACGACCAGATCGGCCGGCAGGTTATAGGTTTCGCCGGTACCCACCGCGCGCCCGGTTTCGAGGCGGGTCCGCTCCACTTCTATGGCACTTACCCAGCCGTTTGTGGCGGTGATGGCTCGGGGACTGGCGAAGAAATCGAACTCGATAGAAACCGGTTTGGCATTGCGGTCGGCTGCCGCAGGCTGCGCGAATTCGCGCAGCAGCGTGACCGATTTGCGCACCCCCGGTTCGAGAACGGCATCGTCGGCAACCGGCGGCAAATCTGCCGGATCGACTTGCGGAGCGGCGCGGTCGAGCGTCCCCAACTCGCCCAGTTCCTTGGGCGTCATCATGATCTGGTGCGGACCGCGCCGGCCGAGGATGGTGATTTTCTCGATAGCGCTGCCGCGCAAAGCCTCGAGCGCGTGGGCGACGATGTCCGAGCCGGCAAATTCTCCTTCGGTCTTGGCTAGGATCCGCGCCACGTCGAGCGCGACATTGCCCATCCCGATGACGACAGCATGCTTGCCCGACAGCACGGGGTCCATCCCCGCAAACTCGGGGTGGCCGTTGTACCAGCCGACGAATGCCGCACTGCCAAAGACATTTCCGGTCCGCGCGCCAGGGATTTCCAGCGGGCGATCCTGCGGCGCGCCCGTGGCCAGGATGACCGCATCGTAGAGCGAACCGAGCTCCTCGATGGAAACCGAACCACCGACGTCGACATTGCCGATGAAGCGTACCGATTGGCCGATCGCCGTTTTTTCGTACCGACGCGCAACCGCCTTGATCGACTGGTGATCGGGCGCGACGCCGGTGCGGATCAGGCCGAACGGCACCGGCAATTTGTCGAAGATATCGATCCGGGCGTCATCGCCCCATTTCTTGACGGCGGCTTCGGCCGTGTAATAGCCCGCCGGACCCGATCCCACGATCGCGATATGCCGCATGTCTTTCTCCCCCGAGACATGCCTTCAATGCACATGGTCGGGGCAGCTGGCAAGCAGCGGACTATGTGCGGTACACCGCAGATCACATGGTTATCCGTTTGGAAAGAAGTTGCGTTTATCTACATGGTTCGCTGCGCTGAGAGGGAATTTCGGCGCACAGAGGCTACTCGGGAGCATGAGTTCACATGGCAGGGTTCTTCTCGCGTGCGTCGCGGGCGAAGACGGAACGACGCGAAGGTTCACAGCCTGCGCCGCTGCGTCCGATCGCCATCACCGATGCCGAACGCCGGGTGGAACTGCTCGACAGTTTCGAGGCCGCAGGTCTGGGCTGGTTCTGGGCGACCGATGCCGAAGGCCGGCTCATCTACCTGTCCGACAATGCGGCGAAAGAGCTCGACTGGACGCAGGGCGAAGCGATCGGCAAATCGCTGAGCGAACTCTTCATCCCCGAGAAGGTCGATGATCCCGACCGGCCCGAGCGCCCGCTTGCGTTTCTGCTGCGGGCGCGCAACTCGATCAGCCAGCTCAATGTCCGCCTCGCCATAGAGGGGCGCGAAGTCTGGTGGGAAATCGCGGGCAAACCGCAGTTCGACGAGCAGGAGCGCTTTACCGGCTATCGCGGTAGCGCGAAGGATATCACGGCCAGCCGGGAAAACCGGCGCGATGCCGAACGGTTGGCGCAATACGATCCGGTTACCGGTCTGGCCAACAGCCACCGGATGAACCGGCGTCTGGCCGAATTGCTCAAGGCCTATCGCAATTCCAAACGGACCTGCGCGTTGCTGATGGTCGACCTCGACCGGTTCAAGCAGATCAACGATTCGCTGGGTCATGCTGCGGGCGACGAACTGCTGAAGCAGGTTGCTGCGCGGCTTGAACGGATCATCGGGAGCAAGGGGGAAATCGCACGCCGGAGCGCGGACTCGTTCCAGATCGTGTTGCCCGACATGGATGACCGCGGCGCTCTGGGCGATCTGAGCCAGCGCGTCATCCAGATGCTGTCGCAGGCCTATTCGATCAACGATTCGCGCGCGGTCGTCGGAACGTCGGTCGGGGTCGCCATTGCGCCTTATGACGGGCTCGATCCGGAAGGGCTGATATCGGCCGCCGATCTGGCGCTGCATGCCGCCAAGAGCGGTGGGCGGGGCCAGTACCGCTTCTATTCGGCCGAGCTCAAGGATGGCGCGAAACATCGCCGGCAGATCGAGGAAGACCTGCGCGACGCCATCGAGAACGGGCAGGTGGTCATGCACTACCAGCCACTCGTCTGCGCCAAGACGCATATGGTCCGCGGGTGCGAAGCCTTGATGCGCTGGAATCATCCGGACCGCGGCGCGATTTCGCCCGAGGATTTCATCTCCGTGGCCGAGGAAATCGGGATTGTCGGGGAAATGGGCGAATGGGCGTTGAACGAGGTCTGCCGACAGGCGGCCGAATGGCCGCTCGAACTGCGCGTGGCGGTAAACGTCTCGCCGATGCAGTTCGCGCACGATAATTTTCCGCAGATCGTCGCCAATGCGCTCAAGCAAAGCGGCCTGACACCCGAGCGGCTCGAACTCGAAATTACCGAGAGCGTGTTCCTCGGCGATGCCGGACGCACCCAGCGGATTTTCGAGGAATTGAAGGCGCTCGGCGTAAAGCTGGCGCTCGACGACTTCGGGACCGGATACAGCTCGCTCAGCTACCTGCGCACTGCGCCGTTCGACAAGATCAAGATCGACCAGAGCTTCGTGCGCGGCGCGACCGAGGAAGGCAACAACAACGCGGCCATACTGAGCGCTATCGTCAGCCTTGCAGATGCGCTCGACATGGAAACAGTGGCAGAGGGCGTCGAGGCGAAGGACGAACTCGATCTCGTGACCAAGCGCGGGGCAACACTGGTCCAGGGGTATATCTTCGCCCGCGCCATGCCTCACGCAGAGTTGCTCGAACGGCTGGAAGCGGGCGAGCTCAAATATGAACCGCGCGGCCCGGCGAAATACCGCGCGACCCGCAAGACCGTGTTCCGCCGCATCGGACTGATCCACGAAGATAGCCGCTACCGAGTGGTCATGCGCAATCTCTCGAAGACCGGGGCGCGGATCGAGGGACTTATGGACGTGCCTCTGGGCACCGAAGTCGTGCTCGATCTGGGCAATGGCCAATTGGCCGTCGCAACCGTACGCCGGTCGAAGGGCTCGGTGCAGGGCGTCGAGTTCGAGACCCCGTTGATCAGCGACGGCGCCGACGGCCTGTGCACCCGGCACCGCGTCTCGCCCTATCAGATCGAAGCGGCCGGCAGCCCGCTGACGACCTTGCCGCAGGATCCCTACTCGCTGATCATGGCGGGGCGGGGGGAAGCCGCGTCGAAGCGCAAGTTCGTCGAGGTCGAGGTCGGCACGCCCAAAGCGGGTACCAGCTACTGATTATCGGACCAGCTGCAGGAATCGCGTCGCAGAGGGCGCTTGGCGAGAATGCCTGCCACGGCTAAGGCGCGGGCGAGGCATGTCGTGTGCCATTTTTTTCGTTTAAGCAGTTTGTATGACCGATCTCAGAAAAATCCGCAATTTCAGTATCATTGCCCATATCGATCATGGCAAGTCGACGCTCGCCGATCGGCTGATCCAGCATTGCGGGGGGCTGACCGATCGCGAGATGTCCGAGCAAGTGCTTGATAACATGGACATCGAGAAGGAGCGCGGGATCACGATCAAGGCGCAGACCGTGCGCCTCGACTACACCGCGCGTGACGGCGAGACCTATGAGCTCAACCTCATGGACACGCCCGGCCATGTCGACTTCGCCTATGAAGTCAGCCGCTCCCTCGCCGCGTGCGAGGGCGCGCTGCTGGTGGTCGATGCGGCGCAGGGCGTCGAAGCGCAGACGCTCGCCAATGTCTACCAGTCGATCGAGCACGACCACGAGATCGTCCCCGTCATCAACAAGATCGACCTCCCCGCCGCCGAACCGCAGCGCGTCGCCGAGGAGATCGAGGAGATCGTCGGCATCGAGGCCACCGGCCCGTGGGAAGAGGGCGGCGCGGTGCTCACCAGCGCCAAGTCGGGCATCGGCATCGAGGAAACGCTGGAGGCGCTGGTCAAGCGCATCCCCCCGCCCACCGGCGACCGCGACGCGCCCTTGAAGGCCATGCTGGTCGACTCATGGTACGACCCCTATCTCGGCGTGGTCATCCTCGTCCGCGTGATGGACGGCGCGATCAAGAAGGGCCTGAACGTCCGCTTCATGCAGGGCGGCACGCAGCACCTGATCGACCGCGTCGGCTGCTTCACCCCCAAGCGCACCGATCTGCCCGAACTCGGCCCCGGCGAGATCGGCTTCATCACCGCGCAGATCAAGGAAGTCGAGCAGGCGCGCGTCGGCGACACGATCACCACGGTGAAGGGCGGGGCGGACAAGGCGCTGCCCGGCTACAAGGAAGTCCAGCCGGTGGTGTTCTGCGGGCTGTTCCCCGTCGATGCCGCCGATTTCGAGAAATTGCGCGAAAGCATCGGCAAGCTGCGGCTCAACGATGCCAGCTTCAGCTTCGAGGCCGAAAGCAGCGCCGCGCTGGGCTTCGGCTTCCGCGCGGGCTTCCTCGGCCTGCTGCACCTGGAGATCATCCAGGAACGCCTGACGCGCGAATACGATCTCGACCTGATCACCACCGCTCCCTCGGTGGTCTACCGCATCCAGCTCAACAAGTCGCGGACCGACCCGGCGCAGGAGCTGATGCTGCACAACCCCGCCGACTATCCCGATCCCAGCCGTATCGAGCAGATCGAGGAGCCGTGGATCAAGGCGGTGATCTACACCCCCGACGAATATCTCGGCGCGATCCTCAAGCTGTGCCAGGACCGGCGCGGCATCCAGGTCGACCTGACCTATGTCGGCGGCCGCGCGCAAGTGACCTACGAACTCCCGCTCAACGAAGTGGTGTTCGATTTCTACGACCGGCTCAAGTCGATCAGCCGCGGCTATGCCAGCTTCGACTACGAACAGATCGGCCTGCGCGAAGGCGACCTCGTCAAGATGAGCATCCTGGTGAACAACGAACCGGTCGATGCGCTGTCGATGATCGTCCACCGCGATGTCGCCGAAAGCCGCGGGCGCGGCATGTGCGAACGGCTCAAGGACCTGATCCCGCGGCACCTGTTCAAGGTGCCCATCCAGGCCGCGATCGGCGGCAAGGTGATCGCGCGCGAAACCATCGCCGCGATGCGCAAGGACGTGACCGCCAAATGCTATGGCGGCGACATCAGCCGCAAGAAAAAGCTGCTCGAGAAGCAGAAGAAGGGTAAGGCGCGGATGAGGGAATACGGAAACGTCAGTATTCCTCAGGAAGCGTTCATCGCCGCGCTGCGGATGGGCGAGGAATAGGGCGCGTCCCCAGCGCCAGCGCTGTCCAGCCCCCCCCACACACACAGCCGGCGCCCCCCGCCGGCCAACCAGAAACGAGATTACCGCCTATGTCCGGATATAAGGACCCCGATTTCCAGGATCGCCTCGCGCTTGCGCAGAAGGCGCGCGCCAGGGCGCTCGAGAAACTGGCCGACGCGCCCAAGCTCGACGAGGCGACGATTGCCAAGCGCAAGGCCGCGCAGGAAGCGCGCGAAGCCGCCATCGCCGAAAAGAGCGCCGCCAAGCGCGCCGCGATCGCGCAGGCCAAGGCCGACAAGCAGGCCGCCGCCAAGGCGAAAGCCGAAGCCGATGCGGTCCCCGCACCGACCGAAGCGGAACTGAAAGCCGCACGCGATGCGAAATATGCGGCGCGGAAGAAGCGGAAGAAGGGGTAGGGTCTGGAGTGGAATGACGGCTTCGCGCCCTCATTTCGGTCATTCCCGTTATCGACAGGCAGGTCCGAAAGCTGCCGCGCGAGCAGGATGGGGCAGTTGGCAGTTAGACTATCCTACCAACTCCTCCGGTTGCGAGACGCGCGGAAAAACTTCGCTCGCGAGCTCTTCCATGACTTCGTCCACGGGCCTGTTGGACTCACGGAACGTGAAGGATAGGTGCGTGACGCCAACCGCCTGCAGGCCCCTGATTTCCTCGATAAGCGCGTTTCGTCCGAGGCGGGCGCCGAGCCGCATCTGCTCTTTGGGTGCATCCGGGTCGTCCTGCAGATCCAGATGCATTGCGGTCAGGACAGGGGCGTCTCTAAGGCCCGCTTCACTTCGCGCAGTGCGCCACATATCGAGGCGGCGTTGAGCCTGCTCCGGCGGTCCGGGATAGGTGAACCAGCCGTCGACATTCTCAGCCAGCCAGTTCAGGGATTGCTGCCCCATTCCGGCCATGCCGATTGGCGGGCCGTCTCCGACGAAAGGCCGCACGTTTACCGGACCTTCCGGGCCCTGAAGAGAGCCACCACGCCACAGGTGACGGATCGTCGATAAACTCTCACGCAGACGATCGCCGCGGCTTTCGAAGTCGATGCTCATCAGCGGATATTCGACCGGGCGATCACCCGAGGCGATACCCATGACGAAGCGGTGGTTGCTGAGTTCGTGCACGCTCGCCGCCAT
>Ga0105357_10001020_pt1 | contig 15111 bp, 7 predicted proteins | sample GOMGulsemesocosm_4_FD_83660 | JGI IMG/M metagenome (GOLD analysis project Ga0105357, IMG submission 83660) | Methane-oxidizing microbial communities from mesocosms in the Gulf of Mexico - GOM15B Gulf of Mexico | ecosystem: Environmental > Aquatic > Marine > Cold seeps | place: USA: Gulf of...
ACGTGTCTTTGGTTTACGGTACGCCGCTCGCCCTGATTAACGAACACGCAGGCACTTTACCGCCCAAAACCCAATTACAGTTAATCGATATCCAAACCGGCAAAAGCCTTTGGGACACCGGTGTGTTTCAGGCGAGTAACCTGATCGCCATTCCCATCGCGAGCCATAATCTGGTTCTCTATGCCGCTGATCACTCCGGTGGTACACCGTGGGGGAAGTCTCGTAAAGACTTGAAGCCAGGCTCTTATATCAGCGGCATCAAGATGGACACCGGCGAAATATTATTCGACACTCGGCTGGATTCACTGCGTAAGGCCGTGCGCCATCCTTCCGATGCCAGTGGCGGTTGGATTCCCGACATGGACCTTAATGGTCATCCCGCGCCAGTGATTGAAGGCGACATTATCTATCTGCCTTTTACGGGCTTAACTGCCCTGAATCTACGCACGGGGGAAATTCTGTGGGAGACGAATTTCAAAACGGCTCACAATGGGCTCAAACACACTGCGGCCAGGCCCATAATAGACGGTGATGTGGTTTACACCAGTGGTGCGGGTCGTATTTACGCTGTTGGTAAAGCGGATGGAAAAATTATCTGGGAATATAAAGTAGGGCGCAATTATCTTATTCCGGAGTTGCTGTTAATTGGGGATCAAATTGTTGGTCGCATTGGTGGAACATTTTCCAGTGGCAAAAAAATTGTACAGCAAAAACCCTTTGGAGTTGTAGCGCTGAACCGCAAGGATGGCGGCAAGCGTTGGCTGTGGAAGAAAGGCAAAAAGGGCATGACGAATATGGCGTATCTCGAAAAGAGACAGTGGCTTGTGGTGGCGGATCGCTACAAGCTTTATGCCTTGAACCTTGCTGCCGACAAAAAACCAAAAGTAGATGAAACCGTACAACTCGAATTCAAACGTTCAATGGGGTCTGTAGAAATGGCCGCTAAAGGCGCGAGTGTTGGTGCTGGCTTGTTGAGTGGAGGCTTATTGGGCGGACTTCAGGGAGGACTAAAAGCCTTAAATACATCGGCGCTTGAAGATCCCCCCACGAACATAAGCCAAGTGGGTGATGATTTGATTGTGCGTGCCCAATATCACCTCTTGTCGTTTAGCGGTGAATCCAAAGCGATAGAGTATTCAATAGAATTTAAACCGCCCGGAATAAATGGCTTCGCACTGGCGGCAATGGGTGCATTTACAGCGCTCAATGCGGTAGCCAATGCTGGGCTGCACTCTTCCTGGGGCACTAGAAACATGGCGTTGGATAGTGCGCTGAGTATATCTGGCGCTTTTGAAGGCGCCGTTGCCCAACGATATGCAGCTTCCAAGCAGGCGGACAACCTGGCGTTCTTTTTAACCACTGCGGAGGCGGGCGGCTTGCAATTGCTGGGTATCAACCTGGAAAATGGCGAGAAAGTCGGATCTGTTCCAATGGCCGAAAAAGAGCCCAAGTTCATGATCGACAACACGACCAATGTTGTTTATTACGTTATAGACGGCAAAGAACTCGCAGCCTATCCATTTTAAAAAAGCTCTGCCAAGGGTATTAAAGTAATGAACCATCCCGCCTTCGCTTCTAGCCCGAAGTGTAGCCGCCCCTTGCAGTGTCTCGCATCACTTTGCCAGGCAGTCCTTCCATGCCCAAATTACGGTGCCCGCATTTCTCTGCGAAATTTACCTGGCGGCAAGCCTAGAGATTTTTTAAAACGTTTTGAAAAATTAAATACATCCTGATAGCCAACATATCCTGCTATTTGCTCGATACTCCAATTTGTATTTGCCAGTAGATATTGCGCTCTTTCCATGCGTAAACAGATTAGATGTTGTAGTGGGCTTCTGCCAAAATGTTGTACACACAAGCGGTGAAAATGTGGTGCTGAATAATGCACAATGTCGCACATTTTTTTAATATTCCAGCTGTAGTGTAGTCGCTTTTCTATGTCGCGAAATAGTATTTCTAAGCGCAGATGCTCTACCTTTTCCGTGCCGCAAGTCGCGGTAAGATCCTCCAGATATAGTGCCAGTTGATGCATGGCTAAACTTCGTCGCTCCGTATTTTTTTCATAACAAATTAAATTGAGTGTGTGATACACGCTATATGTATTGGCGTTATATTCGATAAGTGGGCAACCAGTGATATAATCCCGCCACCTGGCGCAGTCAAGCAGTTCAAAAAAGGTTGTTGTCCAGCTAGAAGCCTGCAGCTGCAATAAAAAAGGAGTGCCTGCCGGCAGAGTGATAAGCCTGTTTTTCCCAACACGAAACTCACCTTTTTGAGTGTATAAAACACCTTCGCCTTCTACGCTATAAACCAAGGTATGGCATTCATTGTTCGTTCGGCCTACTTTGTAATTTCCTGCCAGGTCAGACACCCCTGCGCCTTGGATATGAAACCCTTCCAACTCAGCCGAATGAGCTAAATTGACATGTATGTCTCTACATTGTGGGCCTATATCTAAAATTTCTTCTAGATCGATCATTAATATATACCGTTTAATAAGGTGTCATAGGTGTATTTTAACCACGTTTTCTGGCTGAAAGGAAATCTATATCATTGAATGATGATAGTTTTGGCCAAATCAATGATACTTTCAAACATAGCGAAAAACGCTGAGCCTGATTACTATTTGCTCTCCCACATTATCGACGTTTACGATTAAAAACGTAGTAATAACATAGTAATAACAAGAGGTTAATATGGAATTCAATATCCGTAGCGGCGAGCAATACCTTCTAACCAACGATGATATTTCCCAATACGCTGAAAAAGGTTATGTGGTGTTACCGGACGTCATTTCCAATGATGAACTAGAGTTTATCGAGCAGTGGTTTGATCACTTTGTGGCGGGTAACGAACGTCATTGTATGGCGCGCGATCTTTGCGATATGTCTCAATCTTATGGCACCCCAATGGAAGAATTTCAATTAATCAATGCCATGCTGCCTTCAAAATATTGCCCAGTATTAGCCAACAACATATTTCATCGTGTAGCGCAAAACATCACAGATCAGCTTTACACGCAAGGCAAGGCCGCCATGGACTATGAGCAATTTCTCGCCAAAAAAGCGAACAAGAGAGGCGCAGAGTTTGCCATGCATCAAGATTTAGGCTACTGGCCTAAAACCGCCAATACTTGGACCGCGACATTTTCGTTAGCCATTACGCCATCCACATTAGAGAATGGCTGCCTGCAAGTGATTCCAGGCTCCAATAATGAACCTGAATTACGCAAACATATACCAAAACCCTATAGCAACAGTAGGAATAAAGAAGCACTTAAGGCGGTGAGTCGTGACGACTCGCACCTGCTAGTTATTAATAACGAAAGCGGAGATAAAGTTCAGCATTTGCCGGTGGCTCGCGGTAGCGTCACGGTGCACGACGAGCGAATTATTCACGGTTCATCGGGTAACCTTTCAAACGATTGGCGAAAAACCTATGTAATGGCATTTCGAGATGTAGAAACCATAAAGCAAGAACGCGCGGCAGGGTTTACCCATTCTCACAACGACAACGTTAATTGGAATGAATTTATCAGGTAGTCAATAAACCCATTATACGCAGGCTCAAATTCCTATTTTTCAGGCACCGGCAAAACCTTGGTTCTAGAAGTTACTAATTCCCAGCCCAGAAGTTCATGAATCTGCTTAAGTGCAAGATTACGAAACAAGGTCGCTCTTGATGCAACAGGGGCGAATGACTTAGGCAAATTGTTGACATGCGAATGATAATCTATATCATTCGCATTCAGGCAAATGCATGTTCGCTTAAGAAATTGAAAAAGGGTATTACAGATGAAAAATGGGATTTTTGCCATGTCTATGCTGGCAGTGGCTGTGACGAGCCAGGCTCAGGAGACGCAGGAACCACTGGATATAGTGGAGATGATTGTTACCGGTAGCCGCGTACTCGAAAGCATTGATGAGGTGCCAGCATCGGTCAGCATCATCGATCGAGACCAGCTGCTTCAAGACCTGCGGGTTAACTCCGAGCTGCAGTCGATGCTGGCAATACGGGTGCCGGGTATGGGTCCGAATACGGGCACCAACAGCAACTCTGGCCAGACCTTGCGCGGCCGCAGCGCCCTGGTGCTGATTGATGGCGTGCCCCAGTCCACTCCCCTGCGCAATGGCAGGCTTGGTATTCGCTCGCTCGATGCTGGCGCTATCGAGCGCATCGAAGTCATCAAGGGGGCCACCTCAATTTACGGCAACGGCGCCGCCGGTGGTGTGATCAATTACATTACCAAAAATGCGCGCACCGATCGCAGCTTTAACCTCGACGGTGGTATCAGCGGCAACTTCTCCAGCAGTGATCGTGACGATAGTCAGGGCAGGCGCCTGGATACCACAGTAGATGGGGGTATGGGGCGCTTCAGCTATTTGTTTGCTGGCGTCATCGACCAATATGGTGTGCAGCGCGACGCCGACGGCGATGCGATTGGCCTCAAGTACGGGCTGTCCGATTTTGAATCGAAAAACCTGCTGACCAAACTTGGCTATCAGCTCAACGACACCAGCGCCCTGCAGTTGACACACAACTATTACGAGGGTCAGCAGAATTCGAACTATGTCACCGTTAACGGCAGCGTGAACCTAGGCACCAAGACCTACGCGATCAAGAACGGCGAAACAGAGCCCGGCGACCCCCAGGGCCCTCGCGGAAATGAAAACCTGATGATTAAATTCACCAGTGACGACTGGCTTGGTCATACCAACGTCGCCCTTGACGCTTACAGCCAAAGTATTGAAAACGTCTTCTTCTATGACGTCAAATTCGGCGACCCAGCTTTGGGGTTCATCGGCGGCCAGTCAATGATTAAGTCGGAGAAAAAAGGTGCCCGTGCCAACTTCAATACTTTGCTGAACCTAACAGGCAACACGAGCGTGAGTTTGACCTACGGTATAGACGCTCTTAACGATGTTACCTCCCAGCCGCTGATCGACGGCCGAATGTGGAGCCCAGAAGTTGATATGGACAGCGTGTCTCCTTACCTGCAAGCCAAGTTTGTGTTTAATGACAGCTGGGTATTGAAGGCCGGCGTGCGTCAGGACGATATTCATATCGAGGTTGGTGATTACCGCACTCTTATGATCTGTCGTGCCAGTTGCAGTGTTCCTGTCGACGTCACGGGCGGAGACCTGGATTACAATGCCACCACCTACAACATTGGCTTGCGCTACTCTGCCGACTCGCGCTTCAGTCCGTTCATCAGTTATTCAGAGGGTTTTGATATCGCCGACCTCGGCGCCGCCCTGCGCTCAACCTCAGCACCCAATCTGGATCAAGTGGACACTGAGGCATCAATTATCAAGAACTACGAAGTTGGTTTTACCAGCCAGTTGGACCAATGGCATTTTGAGTTTGCCGCCTACCGTAGCACCTCTAAACTGGGCACCTCCTACAAGTACGATTCTGTCAGCAGCCTTTATCTACCGGTCAAGGCACCGCAAAAGATATGGGGCTACGAAGCCAGTGTTGAGTACAACATTAGTGACGCTGTTTCTCTCGGCGCCACCTACAGTTGGGTTGAAGGCAAGAGCACAGACAGTGATGAATACCTCGACGGACGCGCGATTAATCCGCCGAAATTAACGGCCTATCTAGACATTCAGGCAAGTGATAACTGGCAGTTGGGCCTGACTTTGATGGCGCTGGGGGACCGCGACAGATTTGATGCGGATACCAATGGTCACTACGGCGGGGCAGAGGGCCCAGTTAAAGCTTACCAGTTGCTGAACCTGACCACGAGCTACCAGCTTGGCAAGATTCAGCTTCATGCCGGCATTGAAAACCTACTCAATGAGGACTACTACTCTGCACGATCCCAGGCCTACACCTATACCGGTTACAACCTCAAGGGGCGCGGGCGTTGGTTGAATATGGGTTTGAATTACACCTTTTAAGTTCGGTCTAATTTGACGCTAGCATGGACGCCCGTCATCGCCAATTTATAAGCCAGCACCTTGGCCTGCGCACGGGCCAAGGTGCTGGCGTTCCATCGCGTGAGAATATGAAAGTAATACTCAAAAAAGCACATCTGTTATTGACCCTCATGGCAGGGATTTTTTTGCTCAGTTTAAGCCTCAGTGCTTCGCTCTTAGTGTTCGGCAAGGAGTTACAGCACAGCATTGCCCCCCACACATGGACCGTTGACCCGGAGCGAACCGACCAGTCGCTTACCTTGCCCGAGCTGGTGGCAAGCCTGCAGCGGCAGGCACAAAGCAAGCAAACTCGGCTTAAGAGGCTCGACCTTGAAACAGCCTCGCATTTGACTTGGTCCGCAACGCTGACCAACGGAGAGCAATGGAACATCGACCCTCGCGGCGGTGAGGTAATGTCGCAGTTCCAAAGGGGTGAAGATCTCTACAGCTTGGCTCTTCATTTTCATCGCTGGTTGCTCGCGGGTGAAAGTGTCCGCCCTTGGGTGCGCAACTTGCTCTCCATTGCCGCTGCGATTTTGATCTTGCAAGTGATTATTGGTTTGCTGCTTTGGTTAAAGCCGCGCAAGCGAGCCTTAAAGCGTTTGAGATTCAAGCCTGGCCTGGCTGCCAGGCCAACAATTACTCAGCTGCATCTGATCAGCGGCGTTTTTTCCAGTCTGTTGCTGATATTAATTGCCTACAGCGGCATTGGTTTTAATTGGCCGGTGGTAGGCACGGTGGTGGAATGGTTCAGCGCCAGCGAGATTGAGTTGCCCCTACCACCAACCCCGGTGAGCTTGGGTGGTTTACAGCAGCTGTCTCTGTCGATCAGTGAGGGCCTAAGAGCGATGCCAGACGGTGAGTTACACAGAATATATTTTCCGCTTGAAAAGGGTGAACCTTTGAAGCTGCGTTTTAAGCAGCCGGCGGAATTTCACCCCTTCAGCTACGTCTGGCTCGACGGCGGTAGCGGCGAGGTGCTGGGCGTTTACGACGCCTCTCAGGCAACGGCGGCAACTCGAGTATGGAATTTCAAATACAAATTTCACACCGGCGATTTTTTCGGTCTGCCGGTGCGCATACTGTGGTTGCTGCTGAGTTTACTGCCTAGTTTTTTTGTGATTTCTGGATTATGGCTGTACTTTAGTCGCCGTAAAAATCTGCAGCCTAATTGATAGGAGTAAAACTATTTGCCTGTGGTCAGCGTGTGGGTGTCCATTGTTAGGCAAAATGCACTGCGATGCCCACCATACATATTTTTCTACTGTGTGTTTTTCGAGCTTATGGTTTTTCAGGAATTTCGAATTATCTGTGCAGAACAATAAACACAAAATTGAAATCGATCTAAATAATTTATTTATGATAATAATAATTGGCCTAATTCGCTCTGATCTCCTATCGCGGATAAAAGCTCTGGCAGAAATTTTATGAAATATTAAAATGAATAAAAATAGTAATTATATGGATGTTTGTGCGAGCCCACCTAGATCGGCCCGAAAATTACCCCGTAATTCCGGCAGGGTACTACTGCTTAGAATGTAACCGCGAGACCGATTGAGGTATTGCGCCCCCTATTAGGTAACCCCTCGTAGACACGCAACATTCTTGTTGCTGACTGGTAATCCTCATTCAGTAGGTTGTGAATTCGAAGAAAAACTTCGACCTTATTGGTCAAATTGTATCTCACTGTTCCATTCAGTATAAAATAATCACCCAGTAGCACTTTCCTATTTCCTACCTCTGGAATAGTGCCTGTCTGCTCCATCTCGCCGTGATAGTAAGCGTTTAAGTTTATGTTAATGTCATTGTTTTGATAGTTGGCGATAATCGAAAACGTTTTCTCCGCAACAAAGTGTGGGTCTTCTTCGGTGTTTTGCAATGTTAAGGCTGAACGCAGTGTGAGTTTATCTGTGAAAGACGTATAGTACTCAAATTCAACACCTTTGGCCAAAATATCACCCGTATTGGAAAATATTCTTGGCCCTCCTTCTGGTGCATTACTTGGGCGCGGTATGGTCGTTATTTTGTTTTCATAGTTTGCTTGAAAGGCCGTTAAACTGAATAGTGATTTTTCAAATTGATGGGCCCAGGCAAGTTCGCTTGACTGAACATATTCTGCTTTGAGTTCCACATTTCCAACGATTGACGACCCAAGTTGACGGATGTTTGGCGCGCTGTAGGCTTCGCTGTAAATAAATTTTATTGTTGATCCGTAGTCGCTTCCGTAAACAAGAGATACGCGCGGAGATAGCTCATTGCCGAAATCTGAATAATCGTCATACCTTATCCCAGCAGTAAGCTCTAGGTCATTATTTATTTTGTATTGATCTTGAATGTACAGACCAGAAACCTGACGTTTGTCTATATTATTTTGACGGTTATGGCTGAAAATAACATTTTCAGATGGAGCGGCTTCGTTATCAAATTGGTAGACGGAGGCTTCAATGACTGCTCGCCTCTCGGCGCCGGCTGATAAATGATGTTTGTCAAATATTGTAAGGCTGGATTCAAAGCCGATTGTCCACTCTCTGTCGGTGACCTCAACTACTTTGTCATAGAAGCCTGTTGTATTTCTGGCCGTAGTATTTTGACTTCTCTGGAAATCTGCATAGGTGCCAGAAAGGCTCAATTGAAAGTTCCCATCGTTTTTCAATTCGTAGTTTGCATGTATAGAATTCTCTTGTTGCGACGCCCAATCACCTAGAAATGCCGATTCTGGCGGGAAACTAAAAAAACCTTGTTCTTTAACACTTGCGTGGTGAAGGTTTATTTCTAATTGTTCATTCCAATTGAATTTAAAATAGAAGTCCTTTCCTCTTCTTGCGTCGTTAACAGACTCGAAATTCTCGTTGATCGACTGATAATGTGCATCATCATAGTGGTCGCCATTGTCAGAAAATGTTCGTGCAAAAAAACTCATGTTTGTTTTTGCCGTCGTGGCCGAGTAATTTAGGTTGATTTCCCTTTGGCCAATAGTTCCGACAATCGCCTGGGCTTCCTTCAGTTCTGAGACAGTCACAATGTTGACAACGCCAGAATAGGCGCTGCTTCCATACAGAGCCGAATTGGCTCCTCGTAAAATTTCGACTCTCTTAACATTGGCTGTAGTTATGAAGTGGTTGAACTCCATTGCGCCTCCAGCAATTTCGGCATTCATTCGCTTGCCATCCAACAAGAAAAGAATGCTCTCAGTCAGCTGTGTATTGCTTTGGCCTCGGGCGGTAATTTTATAACCATCACCTGTAACGCTCTCTCGTGAAGATTGAAACCCAGGTACAAAATTTAACAATTGCTCGATTGTAGTGATGCCCATGTTTTGTATTTCTTGCCGGCTGAATACTGAAACCGAGGAGGGCGCAAGGGCTTGTCTTTGAGGGTTTCCTGAGGCAACGGATACTTCAATTTGCAGAAGTTCTTCTAGCGTTAGTTCAAAAAAATTATCTGTATTGCCTATTTCTTTGGCATTAGCATTCGCCATTGTAAAGGCGCAAATCAAACAAGCAGTGAGCAATTTCGATAATACCAAGTGATTTAACTCACTGTTTCTGCCAATTCGCATCCTATTTCCTATAAACGCCAATATCCGATTTTTTATGTTTTTATTTCGCGGTAGAGGTGCTCTTTTACTGACTCAGCATGCTTTGTCACCATGTGTGGGCTTGGTTTGCCCCGTTTCGACTGGGCGAATTCCCACTACTCTAAGACAAGTCTAGTTCAGTAATTGTAAAAATGTAATTTTTTAATGGTTAGTGAGCATGCCCTTAACGGGGGGCATGTATCGTAGGGGCATTGAGCGGTGGTGCGGAGGGTCAGTTATCAGATTAACTTCCATGCCCCTGTCAAAAATCAAGGCCAAGGACAGAGAGTTGAACCCAGTCGTTCTATTTTGACGGGAAAAGGTTAAAACTCACACTAAGGTTATAGAAACGCTCGTTCTCACCGAGAGCAGAGGTCGTTGGGTTGCCGCTTATGGCTATGCTGGGGGTGCGTTCACCGGTGATGTTTCGCGCGGTGAGGCTGAATGTGACCCCAGGGTGGGGTTGCCAAGCGACGCTCATATTCAATAGTGTGCGCCAGTGATCGTAGACCTCGTGTCGATTTGCGTCGGGGGATATGTCGTAGCCACTATTTGCATTTAAATCAAACCGCGTTGTGATGTGCTCATTAGCGAAGACATTCGTCAGTGACAGCTTGATTGAGTGTTCAGGGAAGCGTTCGTTAGAAGCTTCCGCATGAATGAGGCGCGCGTAACCGTAACTGCTGCGGAGCTGAAACATCTTACTGTGTTCCCACGCAACAACTAATTCTCCGCCAGCTGCCTCAAAATCATCTTTCGAGTTGATCGTGGCACCGAAGAAGTTGCTTGGGCTTGGGTCGCAATCTGAGGGCATGCTTGCATTGGCGCATTTGACTGCTCGGACTATCTCTTCGGAGACATAGCCATCGCTTCCCGTGAATTGCTGAAAGAAGAGTGTGTCTTTGTGAAGATTGTAATAAGCGTTCGCGTCGATGCGAAGCGAGTGTGTTGGAATGGTCTTATGCAAGTTAATTTCGAAACTGTCTACGGTCTCTGATCCGATAGGAAGGCCTGCGCCAGGTACCACCTTGTCCCAACTGGGCTTCCACACGTGATTGATCGCGTCGGGCATACGGAAGCCGTGTTGGTATGCGCCGCGAAGAATCATAGTTTTGTTGATCTTGTAGGCGAGTGCGACACGGGGTGTCCAGTGGGATTCGTTCTGCGGGCCGGGAGCGGGGTGGCGATTATTACCAAGGGCTAACGATCCGTAGGACTGCGTGTCCCAGCGAACGCCAAAGGTGAGCGCCAGTGGTTCAAGTGGCTCCCAAAGGCTCGCTAATTCCCAAATATCCTCGAAGAAAAGACTAGCCTCACTCCAATCGAATGTGGTGGATTCGTTTGAGTGGGTGGCATCGGCCCGGAAGAATCGGTCCAGGGTATAAAAGTCTCTCTGGCCGAAGAGTCCACCAAGTGCAATGGAGTGCCCGTTCAGCGCTTCGGTTCGAAATACCAGTTTGCTCTCCCAGTGTTTCTCGGATCCGCCTCGATTGGTGTGCTCCTCGTCTCGAATGCTGAATCCAGTGTCTTTGTCGGTGTTTGAGCCGTAGTCGAACCATTCAGCGGCAATGGAGACTTCCAGAGAATTGGTGTCTGTAATCTCCCACCGGTAGCGCGGTCGCACCGTCAGCATAGTTTGGTGCCAGTAGTCGTGTCGATTTACGCCGGCGGCCCAGGGCGCTAGGTCTTGAAAGGAAATGTTGAAATCGAAGCTGTCGTGGTTCCAGTAACCTGCCAATCGATAACCTGTCTTTGCGAACCCCATGACGAGTCCTTGGTCGTAATCGATGTTGCTGGGCTCGGGAACATCATAGAATTCAGTCGGGTGGAAACCGCTCTTACTAACGGCACCCGCATAGAGGAAAATATCACGACCTTCGCCGTACTTGAGCCCATACCCGCTCTCGGTCACGTGAACATCCTCGGTAGCGCCGTACTGGTACCGGGCAAACGGGCCTGGGTGGTCGGTACCGTTTTTCGGCGACAATTCAATGAACCCGTTGATTGCCCCTGAACCGTGCACAACGCCGCCCGGGCTGAGAGTGAGTTCAATGTTCTCCAGATCGCCGATTAAGGGTGAGTCCAGCCCGATCATCGTACCGAAATGCACGTTTTGGTTGATGTCTTGGCCCTCTAGCATTACTAGGGTTTTAGCATTGGTGTCCAGAGAGAGGCCGCGCACGCCTAGGAGAACACCCAGCCGTGGGTGATGCGATACCGATACTCCGGCAACCCCCTCGAGCACATTTGCCAGTGTGCGGTTGGGTGTTCGGTCAATCGGGTCGAGCTGGATACGTTGGGTGTAGCCTGGCGCCTCGGCCGCTGGGGTTGGGAAGAAGCCTGCTTGGGTGATGCTGATTTGCAGGAGTTCGGCGAGCGATAGATGCATGAGGGCTTGTACTTCAGACCCCAAATTCTCATCCCTGCCATCGTTTTCTTCGCCCGCAGATGATGGGCTGGCGAGTAGGCCGCTGAGAATGAGTAGAGCGAAGTAATGATACAGGCAGTATTTATTCGCTGGGGTGGAAATGTACATCGAGCTGAATGTTCCTTCATTTTGACTTTAGTTGTCGAACAGCCTTGCGTCCCGAAGAAGAGAGCGGGGTTGCGAAAGAAATGTCGCGGGTGTTTTAAGTATATGATCTTTGTTGATTTTACACCAGTTGACAATATTGTTTAAAAAAATAATTGAGGTGAGGTCATCTCTATCCGTCAACTAATTGGTAGCAGCGCGTTCGTTATCAGTCGTTAGCGTTCTACGTTCCGCATGACAGCAATGAAAGGGGAAGCATATGAGAACACCAAAACTTGCCTGGGCGATTCGCGCAGCGATTGCGTCCAGCATTACAGCCGCCGCCACGGGCGTTAGTCTGCCGGCGTTGGCACAAAACAATAACGCCATGATGGAAGAAATCATTGTTTCAGCTCGTAAGAGAGATGAAACTCTTACAGAAGTTCCCATGAACATCTCTGCCGTTGGTGCGGTGGAAATTGAAAAAAGGAACTTAGTTTCTAAGGAGGATCTTTTCCGTACTCTTCCCGGTGCATCCATGCCTCGCGGGCAGTTAATTTTGCGTGGTCTCAGCGGCGGTAACGACGCAAGTCCTGACACCACAAGCACTTTTACCGACGGGGTTCTGTTTAACTTCAGTGATCTGTTTGATGTTTCTCGCGTTGAAGTTTTGCGCGGACCACAGGGAACCCTATGGGGCTCAAATGCGATTGGCGGCACTGTGCAGGTCATTAGTAATAAACCTGATCCTTCGGAATTTGAAGTTTTCGGTTCTCTACAAACTTCCGCCGAGCGGAATGTGGACGGACATGAAACCCGCGCTTACATCGGCGTAAATTTACCGCTTAATGACAGCATGGCTTTGCGAGTGGTTGGAAGTTCCAGTAATGAACCTGGGCGTATACTCAACGCCGCCACGGGTAACGTAAACAGCGACGATGAAAACTGGACTCGAGCTCAGTTCCTATGGAATATTGATGACGATTCAGAGCTCACAGTGGGTTACTGGCACACTGAAGAGCGTGCATTAGGCAGTGAGTGGGGCGACACTTCCTCAGGAGGTCGTTATGTTCCTTCGCTGACGGCCAACCCTAGTGCACCCAATGGCTATGATGTAACGTAAGACTATGAAAGTTGCGGAGATCAAGGCCGAGTTGAATGCATGTCTTCAAGCTCGTTTGTTCATAGCCACCCAAGCAAATACACAATATGGGAAGGTGTTGATGAGTGGTTTGAGCGTGAAAAGGACTTGTTTACCCTTGCCTACACCAATAACAATATCGCCGATATCGCATCATTTTCTTATGTGGGTTCTTATTCAGACACATCAACACGCGAACTGGCAAACTGGTCTCGTAACGACTTGCTTGACGCGGCCAAAACCTGGATCTTAGAAAAAGATACGAATCTCTATGGTCGTCAGCCGGGGGAGCGCGTTACGCACGAACTTCGATTCCAATCTATAGGCGAAGGTGCGATTAGCTGGACAGCGGGCTACTACTTTAACAAGTATGAGCTTGATGCTGTTCCAGACATGCAGTTCCAGTACCACGAAACGTCTCCAGAAGCGCTGGCCATCACCACTGAAATTTGGACGTACTGGGGTTATATAACTGACTGGGATCTACCCGGCGTAGAATCCATTGACCAGTTTGGCGAAGCTGTTTATGGCGACCCTTCGAAAAATTACAATATTGCTCACGAATACACACGCAAGGAAGAACACGCTCTGTACGGTGAGGCAAGCTACATTACAGACTTGGCTGACGGTGAACTGGAGCTAACAGCGGGCATTCGTGTTAATGATATTGAAGGCGAGCAACGAGTGATTGAAACCGGTGTGTGGGTTGGTCCAGACGCTGCGGTAACTGATGAGGGCGGCGGTAACGACGGTGATACACTGAAATTTAGCGCATCTTATCGTCCCTCTGAAGACTTGTCTTTCTATGCGGTTTACTCCGAAGGATATCGACCCGGTGGCTCAACCTTGCCCATTCTTCCTGTCTCTTGCGAGAGCGACCCCAACGCACAGTTTTGGAAGCCTCGTTTCGAAAGCGATACAATTGAGAACTATGAGTTTGGTATAAAGGGTGCGCTCTTTGAACGTCGCTTCCGATTCAGTTCTGCGATCTACACCATCGATTGGACTGGTTTGCAGACACGCGTAGATATGGACACTTGTGGTTTCCCATTCACTGGTAATGCCGCTTCGGCCGAATCCAGCGGGTTCGAATTTGAGAGTACAACGTTCTTAACAGACACTCTCACTGCAACACTGAACTTTTCCTACAGCAGCACAGAGTTGACCTCTGATGCACCAAGTTTTGGTGGTTTGAAGGGTGAAGATCTGTCTATGGTGCCTAGCTACAACTTCTACGCTGCCTTGGATAAGACGCTAGATGTGATGGACCGACCCGCATCAATTCGTTTGGAAGTGGAAGGTTATGACGAGTATAAATCTAACTACCGTGCCAGCGAGCTGGACATAGCGCCAGATTACACGCGTTGGAATGCTTCAGCCAGCATAGAGGCGAGTGATAATATGCGCTTGAGCATACACGTCAACAATCTGCTGAATGAAGAAATCATCACTTATAAAACAGACACCAGTAATCAGGACTTGATTTACTACGCGCCCGAAAGAACTCTAACAGTTAGGGCTGATGTGGCGTTCTAGAGAAACCTTGATATTGGCATTGTAGGCGGGCTTCGGCCCGCCTTTTTTATTGCCAGCGAGAGAGCACCGCGTCCCCAAGAGCCGCCTTCAATGGGGCCAGTTCTTCATCGTAGGGCATCCAAGATTTTAAGCCAGTTCGAAAAATGGGCTGACGAACTTGCTCGCTGCTGGCAGTATGAACAGAGCGCTCGTTTTTATGAAAGTCGAGGCAGGGTTGTTCGAAACTCAAACCAAGATACGACAGCATCGCCCGTACACTACCATTGGCGTCGTTAACCACGTCTTCATAAGACTGATGAAATACCTGTCCCGGCAAGACCTCATCCCAATGATCCATCAGCTGTAAATAGGCGCGATAATAACGAGCGATATGATCTAATTGGTAACTAAAATCAAAGCCTGAACCAAAGTGTTGTTTGTA